>ERZ773067.1247-NODE-1247-length-13949-cov-5.156183_pt1 | contig 13949 bp, 15 predicted proteins | sample MGYA00580622_ERZ773067 | MGnify/ENA primary metagenome ERZ773067 (study PRJEB29015, sample SAMEA2737998) | human oral metagenome | biome: human oral; feature: human-associated habitat; material: dental | place: China | collected 2113 ...
GCAGCCCTCGCAGAGGTCGCGGGCGCCGCAGGGGTAGCCCTCCCGCGTGGAAGCCCTGAGTCCGCGCTCCCCGGGCTCTGCGGCATAGGCCAAGTAGGCGGCGTCGAAGCCCGCCGGGACGACGAATCGCCGCCTTGCCTCCCCATCGGGGGGCTCGCCGGTCTCGTCAATGGACAGGAGGAGCAGGACGCGACTCTTGTCAAGCCCGAGGCACCTCGTCGCGTCTGCGTTCGCCATGACGACCTCTTCTATGAATCGTCGCCCGGCATCGTGGCCGTGGCCTCCTATGCCCTCATCCTCGCACCACGACATCAACCTCTTCCATGCGGCCTCGTAGTGGGCGATGGTCGACCGGGCGTAACCTTTGTCAACCAGGTAGCCTCGCGCTTGCGAGGCAAGCGCATCCAGATCGCGCATCATGACTTCCCTTCTATGCTGGCGATTACGACATCGCCAGCATAGAAGCCATCGTCACGTTATGCGAAGTTGGCGGGAGCGTTGGACCTGCCCGGGCGGGCCCTCCTGCCCGGACTTCGCATAACGTACGACTTAGCATTTGACCGCGTCGTGTACAACTCCAGGATGATACACATCGAGGGGAGGGAGTCCATGCGCAAGCGCATGGCCGAAGAGGGCTGACTGTGGTCCTGAGCTAGCGATTGGCACGGTGCGCGGGTGGTCGGCGCACCGTGCATAACTGGTCGGTGGGGCTTGGAACGTGGTCGGCAGAAGGTGGAATCATGGTCCTTGTAGCCTGCTGTACGCATAAGCCCGATCGAGTAGATTGGGAGATAAAGCAGCGTGTCATCACGTCCCACATGACATTCGGCCAGAACGTAGGCCTCGTCGATGTGATAGTGTTCGATTTTGAGGACATCGTCTATCGCGGCATATGCCTTGTAGCCCCTCCCCGACTTGATCTCGAGCGCAATGATTGCCCCATCTTTCCTCTCAGTGACCAGATCGAGCTCGCCTGTGCCCTTCTTTGTGAAGTAGCACAGGGGAAAGCCGTACGTATGGAGCTCTTGCAGCGCCTGGGAGTGCGTGACACTGCACTATACCGGTGAGCTACACCCAGTGAATCCAGCCCTCGTCTGAGGGGTTATCGCGGTACGCGACAGACGCAGCTTGTCCGACGCCACAGCGCAATCCTCGTCCACAACGGCATCAACAAGAATGTCCAAGTCCAAGTCTCAGAGGCTCTCGTTGACGACGCGCCGGCAGCGGCTGAGTGACCAAGCTCCCTCCGCAGGCCGCACGTGAAGATGCTCACCACGCCCAGAACGTCCGCCCAGCCTCGCGCGGGACCCTCGTCGACGAGTGTGCACACCTTTGAGTATGCGCACCTCCGGATGGCTTAGCACGAGACGGTTGTCGCAAAAGATGAGGCTCTTGACACCCAACGCCCACATATGCAGCTCATCAGGCTGCAGGAACACAGCCTTGACGGAGAGAGGCATCCCTGAGATGTCCTCCTTGGATGCCATGTGCCGACTCCTGCTGGGGAGAATACAAACGGCACCTCGGGGGCTTGCATGGGTTGCTGTCTCGGCGAAGACGCAAACCTAGCGGCGGCACCACTCGCGCAGAGTCTGTTTTTCCGACCAAGGGTTTTCCGACCAAGGGAGAGGCGACCACCGATGGAGCGCCGCCGGCACATCATATCGGTTGAGGCGCTCGTGCCACCCGACGCAACTCGCGGCGCAGCTCACAGCGCAACTTGCAGCAACAGTGTACACGAATGGCCAAAAACGGCGCCGAGAGGCCGTTTTCGCCGACTTGTGTACACTCTTGCATCCCCACGGCCTGCTCGCGCGACCCTCACGTTGCAACAGTGTACACAAATGGCAAAAAACGGTGTCGAGAGGCCATTCTCGCCGACTTGTGTACACTGTTGCGTCCCCACGTCTGTCCACAACGGTGCAACAGTGTACACAAATGGTCCGAAACAGCTCCAAGAGGCTACTTTAGCCAATCTGTGTACACTCTTTGCCTCCGGGGACAGGCCGACCCTGCGGGATCCGCGTGGACGCCCACCCGCACGACCGACTCGTGCGTCCAAGGCCGAACCGCCCCCGTATGGGAGAGGCCACCCCGCTAACGCAACGAACGGACTACCTATGCGCTAAGACCCATACGCCTGCTCAGGCGCGGCCAGAACGCCATGAGCAGAGAGACGATGGCGGCAACCCAAGGCCACAGGGGCACCTCAAGGAAGTTCGGCAGAGTAACCGTCGGAAGGTTGTACGATGAGAGGGTGGACGAGAGTGTGGACATTATGATGCCGTTCACGCTCGTCACGATGCCACACCACGCAAGGCAGAGCAAACCCACCACGACAAGGATAGCCGTGTCGATGCCGCTCCTCCGCTCGGGCGCCGCAGGCCTGCCGTTCTTGACGAAGGGTCTCACGATGGTGAAGACAAGGGCCACGATCATGAGGGCCCACACAATCGTGACGATGGTAGCCAAGGTGGTGATCAAGCTAGCAAGGGGCTCTAGGTTTGACCCGCCGCTGGCATAGCCCGAGCCAAGGCTGCTTCCATAGGCTTCCCAGGCCTTGTTTAGAGAGCTCACGAGACTATTGACGGAATTCGCGAGACCATTGAGGGACCACATGCTCCACTCGCCCCTGGCAATATCCTGCAGCTCAGATGCCTGAGTGTAGTTGGAGAGGATCGAGAAGAACGAGGAGCCACCCGAGGACAGCTGGGCCTTGAGGAGCGGAGAGCTGACGCAGGGCATCAGCAGGGCGATGACCGCGATGACTTTACCCACAAGAGAGACGATGGCATAGGGCGTCGACCAGGTAGCCTTGGCCCCATTGACGAGGCTGGCGGCCTGCACCTGGACATGCGAGGAACCCTCTGCCCAGCCGCTCCCACTCACCTGCTGGGGCTGAAAGGCGGACTGCAGCGTGGAGGCGTCCCGCTGGGCGGCAGCGATGGAAGTCTGAGGCGCGAAGCTCTGGGGCTGGGATGACGGGTTCACGGGTGCACCAAATGTTGGGGTCGGAGTGGGATCCGGAAAAGAAGCCGGAGCAGCAGCCGGCGTCTGAGTCGAGGTCGAAACACCGGTGGATGCGGACATGGGCGAGACGGTGGGCGTGGGCGCAGGCGCTGGGCCAGGCGCGACTGCGGGCGCCGAGAAAGGTGTGGTAGCCGTGGGGACCGGCCTCGCCGCAGGCGCAGCGGGACCAGAGGGCAAGGAGACATCCTGGGACGGAGACGCGAAGGAAGGTGCCGACGTCACCGGAACGGTCGTAGGCGCTTCGGGAGTGGGGAAAGTCGAGGAGACTGAATCCGAAGCGACGGGCAGCTTGCTGCCGCAGTTTCCGCAGAAGGCCTGCCCCTCCTTGGCCTCTCTTCCGCAATTCAGACAAAACATACGCATCCCCTTCATGAGATTCCCGGGCCAAACTCGCAGTGCCCCCAGCAGGGCATCCGAACGTTAGTTCTGGCACTCCTTAGTGTTTGCATTGGCGCTGCGCAAGCGCTTACGCCCCCCTGAGAACCGTGCCTTCTTAGCGCCGGCCTCTGCCGAGGCGAGCCGATTCTAAGAGAAACACTGATTTCATTCAAGGCATGGCATGCCGTGGAGGACCACGAAAGCAGGTACCCATGGGTACCCTGTGGTATAGATACCGCAGTTCTTTATAACTCTTTGAGAATTCTGGTGGGTAGCACGGGCTAGGTGACCAGTCCCCGAGAACCCCGAACGGTATCTCGGACCGATGCTTCGTAGCCATGCTGTGATGCCCAACAAAGGTTTCGAGTGCACCGGGACGCGGGGCACAACCCCCCGCCAGCCTGCGGGGCACTATGGGAAGTGGCCCAACTGGGCAAATGCGTCCGGGCAACCCCCCCGCCAGGCTGCGGGGGGGTTGCACCGGGGATCCGCAGGCCTCGGCCTGAGGCCTGGCTGCGCGGAAGCGCCCCGTGCCGCACCCCCCAAGGTCGACGGTACGGGAACGTAAGGCTGCCGACCTCATGAGAGGGCTGCTCGAGATGGGGGAAGGGAAACGGTTGGGAGGTAAGGTACCCGAACCACTCGTGGCTACCGCCGCTCGCTTTCGAGGAACTCCTCGAGGCGGGCGTTGAACCTCTCCGGGTACTCGTAGGCCATGAGGTGGCCGCCCATGACGCAGGTGGACGTCTCGGGGAACTGCGCGTGGCAGAAGGGCTCGGCCACGTCGGCCCAGTGCTTGGCGACGTACATGAGCGTGGGCACGGTCTTGGCGGCCGTCCTGGCGACCTCGAGGTAGTCGCTGAGGATGGCGTCACAGAAGAGCTGGCGGGCCACCCAGTGGGGCGTGCGGCGGCTCATGTCCATCAGGTACTCGTGCTCGTCGGCGTCGAGCTCACGCTGCATCATGACCTGCGTGAGGTACTCATCCCAGAAGGCCTCCGCGCTCTCGGGGTGGATGAGGACGCGCGTGGCCACCTCAAAGAGCTCAGCAGGCATGCCCTCGGTCCACCAGGCCGGATCCTCACAGAGCGGCAGCGGGCTCATGTCGATCGTGACGACGCCGGCGACCTTGTCGTAGCCTGCCTGCTCCAGGTAGCTCCAGACCTCCAGGTTGCCGGTGGACCAACCCACGAGCGTCACGTTCTCGAGGCCGAGGGCGTCCACGAGCCTTTTGACGTCCGCACCGTGAGTGACGTAGTCGTTACCGTGAACGGTCTTGGTGGAGAGGCCCTGGCCACGCGGGTCGACGGCGATCACGCGGTGGCGGTCCGAGAAGTGTTCGAGCTGATGCCTGAAGATCTCGCCCGAGAAAGTAAGGCCCGGGATGAAGACGATGGCGTCTCCCTCGCCCTTGTCCCAGTAGTGGACCTGAATGTCCGGTTCCACGGTGAGGAACTTGCTCTCTGCTCGGTCCTTTGACATGGATACCTCCCTGCTCGACAGCTGCGGGCAAAGCGCCCATCGGGAAGATGATAGGCCCGCCGGGGCACCGCAGCGACCTCGTTTACCGCCCGGTGGCGCTTCTCGCCGCCAGGCGGTAAACCTGAAAGCGCTGTGCATAATGTTGAGGGAAAGGAACCTCCGCGCGGCTATGGGGCAGGAAGAGCCATCGTCTCGGGCACAGGCTCCGATATCGCCCATAGAAGCTGCTGGCACACCGAATCTTGCAGCTCACTACCAAAGCGACGCAGCGCTGTCGCGTGCCTTAACGCACAGCACCCGCGTGCGAGCCACTCCCGCATCGCCCCGTCAGGGAACCGCGCAAAGGTCGACTCAAAAGGGGTCCGCCGTCATCGAAAGCACGACGGACCCCTCGTCTGGGGCGCACGTGAACCTGAGACTGTCAGGAAGGCGAACTGCCCATGGCATGACAGCCTGCATCATGAGCATCACAGCTTGGCTGAAACACTAGAGGATGATCGCTAGGTCTCGCGCATAAAGGCGTCGACTTCGGCGGCCGTTGGAATGGCCCTCTGTGCCCCGACGCGGGATGCGGTGATACCGGCTGCCGCGCTTGCCCTCCTCATGGCGTCCTCCATCGGCATTCCGTTAACATATGCCGCGCAAAGCACGCCGAGGTAGGTATCTCCCGATGCCGTCGTGTCCACCGCGTTGACGCGGGCGGCGGGGGCACGGTAAAGTCGTGCTCCCTCACGCGCAGCAGAGCCGCCTGCTCCCAGCGTCACGACCGCACATCCCACGCCCCTCTTGATGAGAAGGTCCAGTGCCTGCCTGAGCGTCCCATCGTCTTCGGGGAGCACGCCGCAGATGGCCGCGCACTCGGTCTCGTTGACGCAGACGAGATCTATGCAAGACCATACGTCCTGCGGGAGGTCCCGGGGCGGGGCGACGTTCACTACCACGTACATGCCGCGCCCGTGGGCGTCCTAGATGGCTGCGCAGGTGGTAGCGTAGTCACACTCCATCTGCGTCAGGAAGACATCACCCGGTTCCGCAAGCCTGTCAAGGGCCTCCTTGACGTCTGCAGCGCTAAGCGAGTGGTTCGCGCCCGCTGAAAGAAGAATCCGGTTATCCCCGTCGACGCGACAGATCATGGCGATGCCCGTCCCCACACCCTCACGAAGGATGACCTCGTCACACTGGACACCATACGAGGCGACCCGGACGAGGAGTAGATCGCCAAAGACGTCAGCGCCCACGCTTCCGACAAGATGGGTCCTAACCCCCGCCTTGGACACAGCCACGGCCTGATTCGCCCCCTTGCCGCCCGGGTTGGAGAGGAAGTTCCTCCCGGGCAGCGTCTCGCCGCCGTAAGGAACCCGATCAGCCTCAATCGTCAGGTCCATGTTGAGGCTTCCAAAGACAATGACCTTTTTCATAGGCTATCGCTCCTTTGGGTTGATGACTTTGCGGAAACAGGCGAAGGCAGTGATGCCCAACATCATGGTGGCAGCGTATATGAGCAGGAGGTTGGAATAGGTCGCCGTCTTGCCAGCTGCGCCGATAAGGCTGAAGCCGGAAAGCGCCGTGGTGCCCATAATGGAGCCGAATATGGTAATGCCAATCGAGCCGCTGACGTTCATGACAAGATCGTTCGTGCCAATGCCGCGGCCAGCTTGCGAAGCACTCAAGGTGCCAAGCACCATGGTCGTGATGGGTGAGAACATGAGGCCCTGACCTGCGTAGAAGAGGCAGATTCCCAAGGTGAACGGTACCATTCCGACCTCAATGAGAAGGGAGGAGACCAGAAACCCAATGCACTGAAGGCTGCCAGCCAGAAGGATCGAGGGCGTACGACCGATCTTCTCCACGACCCTTCCCGAGCTAAGACAAAAAATCCCCGTCTTTGGCAAAGGCAGCGAGGAAGCGCATCTCGCCCGAGAGAATCGCGGCGATATCGTCCTTGAGCTGTCGGTAATCGACCTCACAGGAGTCGTAGTGCACGTGCCACCCATCGATACCCACTGCGTACTCGTTACCGAACCCCATCCATATGGCCTCGCCGCAGCGAGGGTTAGCGACATCGACTACGATCTCCTCGTCACAGAGACGGCCATAGCTTTCCTCAGCGTTAGTGTGCTCCACGATCTCACAGCCATCGAAGATCGCCAAGATGTCGTCTTGACGCTCCCAAGGGCTCTATCGGCAAGAACCAGTCGACGGCCCCGCTGCCATATCGGAGCCGTTCCTCGTGCAGGAGCCCATGGGCATGCGAAGCCGGTCGCCGTTGGGGTCGCCCACAAGCCAAGGGTTCGCGCCGTTCTCGTCATCCACCTCCTCCACCCATGACACACCGAAGACGATCCACTGGGGCTTGGCGTCGGCGGGAAGCTCCACCGTCGCGGCCAGGTCGGCGGCGGTCGCCTGGTAGTCGTACTCGTACTCGCCATGTCCCTGCGCGTAGTCCTCGAAGTCGTACTCCACGGCGATCACCAACCGCGAGCGACCGTCGTCTATCTCGGTGGCCTCCAGCCTCTCGCCGCTTGCGAAGCCGCCCTCACAGCCATGCGAGGGGTCGAGCCTGCATGCGAGCGTGTGGGCGGCCCCGTCTGGCTCATGCCAATGAGCAATGCGCACGTTACCGTCCACGGGATGCCAAGTCGCATAGTCGGAGCGGTCAACGACCTCCCAGAGGCCGTCGTGGGCATAGGGCCTACCGTCGAGCCAGAGCCCAACAACCCCAAGCGGTGTGGATATGCCCATAGCCGTGCTATCCACGACTTTCACCCCTCTCCCAAGGGCTCACGACCTCACGGCTCACGCGATGCCACTTACGAGCCTCTTCCGGAACGCTCTCGAAGCGCTCACCATAGACGAACTCACCGAGGGCCTTTCCGATCATCCCGGCAAGAAGTGACGTGTCGCTCTCGGGGAGCCGCATGTCGATGTTCGCCATCGCTATTCACCTTCTTCCCGGACGACGTAAGTCTCCTACCGCTTGATGACGCCGCTGTCACTGCCACCCAAGATGGCACTGCCCACAGCCAAAGAACCGCCGCTCGGACTCATCTCACGCATTGTGATCATCGTTTTATCAGAAAAAATCGTCCTCGCCCCCCTGCCATCCGGAAGCGGCTCCTCGATGCCGCCTTGTGTTGTCCGATCATAGAAGATGACGCCCTTCGTGGGAAGCCCCTTGATGGGCCGGTCGCAACTCAGCTGGTGCCGAGCGCTGGGAAGCGTCACCAAACCTACTCTTGGAACCACGCACACAGGAACTGGTTGCGGCATACGCCCCACATCTTGAGCGGCCACGGGAAGTCAAATTGGCAAGCATACAAAGGGTCTTTACCTGCAAAGGTGCCAATCTGGCACCTTTGCAGGCCGTCGGAGAGAATACCAGACCGATATCTTGAACTCACAATCTGTGACCTTAGACAGGCCCCTCGCGGTTTTTAGTGGGTAGCACAGAGAGACGTCTGGGGGAAACGTAGCTTTCCTGGCGGCGGGGCGGTATCATTCTGCACGAAAGTTGACGAGCGTGTGGAGGTGTCGTGACGGGTCCCGAGACGAGGATGCTGGCAGCCCTCGTGTCCAAGTCGCCGGACCTGGGCGACGAGTGGACCGTCGTCGGACGTTCCTTCGACCACCTAGACACCGAAACCACACGTCATGGCAAACGGCGGCAAGCGTCTGCGTAACCTTCAACTCGTACAGCCACGCGTCGCAATCGGCGAGGGTGATTATGGCTAGCGAGAGTCAGTGTGCGTCACGCCACCAGCGGTGCACACCCCACACGTGGTCACCCGGTCTGCTCCGTTATCCTGCTTGCCCGCGCACACCCGGTCTATTGGCCAATACGGGCGGCAAAGGTCCCACTGCAGCCGTTGTCTGGACAGCCGCCTCACGTCACCAGAGGCCGCCTCTCGGCAGTCTTTGCCAGCACCAGAGACCTGACAGCATTTATCAGAGGCAATCTCAGGGCCGCAACAGCCACTCAGTATTTGTGCCAACCTCGCCAGGCGTATCCTCACGAACAGGTTCTTGGCGCATATAATGACTGTTACAGCAAGCACGATTGCTAGGAGAGAGGCCACCCGTGAACCTCGGCATGGAAACCGAGTGCGTCGAGTACAAACGCAGCACGTCCGAGAGGCGCGAGAGCGAGAACCGCTCCAACCCGTGGGACAGCCGCAACTCGGACACCCCGGTCTCCGCCGTCGACGAGAAGGCGCTGCGCCGCTACGTCGAGCGCGGCGTGGAGGCAAAGCGCATACCGTTCAGCTACACCGAGCCCACAGACGTCCTCTCGCGCCTCGGCCTGCTCTGCGAGGACGGCATGCTCACCAACGCCGCTGCCGTCTGCTTCGTCCCGTCAAAGGACATCATGCTGAAGATGGGCGTCTTCGCCGACAGCAAGCGCGTCCACATCCTCGACAACCAGCAGGTCACCGGCACGCTCTTCTCCATGGTCGACGCAGCCGAGCTCTACATCCTGAACAACATCCGGCGTGCCTTCGTCATAGACGGCTCCTCACTGCACAGGCGCGAGGTGCCCGAGATCCCGATGGACGCCGTGCGTGAAGCGCTATTCAACGCCTTTGCGCACCGCCAGTACGAGGACGACTCCGCCATCCAGATAGACGTCTTCTGGGATCACGTCGACATCTACAGCCCGGGCCTCTTCCCCGTCGGCTTCAACCCCGAGGACTACCTCACAGGCGAGGAGAGCACTTCCAAGCCTAGGAACAGACTCATTGCTACGACGCTCTACCGTTCCGGCGGCATCGAGATCTACGGCACCGGGCTGCAGCGCATCAAGGCCGCCTGCGACGAGGCGAACGTACCCTTCTCGGTTACGCAGTCTAGGCACGGCGTGCATGTCTCCTTCATGCGCTCGGAGGGCATTGCCGCAGGGAATACGCCGGCGACCGTCGATGCCCGCAGACAAGGGGACGCGAGGACCGCCATACTTCGCTACGCACGCGGGCATAACGGGATCACCACCGCCGCCACGTCCGAGCTTGTTGGCGAGAAGGACTACACGGCTAGAAGGTTACTCAACTCGATGGTCGAAGAGGGACTGCTTGAGAAGACAGGCGGCCGCAAGGGGCGCGTCTACAAGGCCATCCGACACTCTCACTGACAATGGAGTCAATAAGGCTGTTAATAAGAAGGACCAGGTAAAGAAGGTGTTTTGTCGCTATTTCACCCAAATGGACCCGAAGCTGTCAATAAGGGTCGCGCGTCGGAACTCATCGTACTTATAGGCTCGTGCGCCCTCGCCTGGCCGCACCACTTCATTCGGCACTCCCATGCGTGCATGGTGACGCCCGCCTCGACCATGTCCTGCGACTTCTCTGCGGCCATATCGGAGCTAATCGGATCGTCAAAGAGAACGTGAACCTCTCCCTCATCGCAGAGTAAATGCTCCTGCGGTAAGCCTCGTAGATCCGCCTGAAGCCACCCGTATCTCGGTAGTCGTAGAACGGGTCCGATGCCTCCATCCATTCGTGCCGCACGCGAATATGCCCCTCTATAGCTTCGATGGGCAACACGGCTCCAAAAGGCGCAGACACTCGCATACACGCTTTAGCACCCTGTACTCCTGCTCCATTTTGATGCACATGCCGTTCTCGCATTCCATGGTGAAGATGAAGAACATGGCGAGAAGCCCATACCTGCACCCGCGCAGAATGCGACACGGCGTCAGGCAGAGTGCGCGTGGGCAACCAGAGCGTCACAGCTCCGCCCGAGATCCTCAACGAGCTGATCTTGAGGGGCGCAGCCGCACCTGGGACGGGCTCGATTCGGGCATACCGGCGGGTAGGGCGGCCTTCACCGTCTTGAAGTCAACCTATGTCAATCGCATGCGCAGCGAGTTAGACGATGTTGATCTCAAGTCGTTCGGCCTCGTGACCGAGAGCGACACGCTCACGAACGCCGGGGCGCTGCTCGCAGACCAGCCGCTCGTGCGGTGCTCACGCGTGTTCTGCACGCGCTTCACCGGCGAGCACGAGAACGACTTCGCGGACACGGCGGAGTACGAGGGCAGCCTGCTCGCCCTGCTCCGCGAGACCCAGGCATTCGTCAAGCGCCACACGACCGAGTCGTGGGAAAAGACCTCCAACAGCAGAATTGAGCGGCGTAGCTACAGCGAGAGAGCAGTCGAGGAGACACTCGTGAACGCACTCATCCACCGCTCGTACCTCGAACTCGGCAGCGAGGTGCACGTGGACATGTACAACGATTGCATGAAGGTGTGCTCACCCGACGGGAAGATCGGTGTACCCCTGCCCGACGACGTCATAAAAAACCGCGTGAGAAGCGAGCGACGCAACCCCATCATCGCCGATGTCTTCGACCGCATGAGCCTCATAGAGCGCCGAGGCTCCGGGCTTCGCGAGATCTGCACGGCCACCGCCTCCGAGGACGCCTACAGACCGGAGTTCATGTCTAGGTTCGAGACGGGAGAGAACTGGTTCACGGTCACGCTCTACAACATGAACTACGTCGAGGCCGACACAGTCGGCACCCAAGTCGGCACCCCCTCTTGCAACACCATGCCAAGCATCTCCACGTCTTTCTTCGACGCATTAGCCTGCTGAAGACATCGAGGCAAAGACGCGAGCTATCGTCATGCCGACGGTAGCCTAACAGAGGTTTTCTCCATAGGTATAGCAAATGCAGAGGGCAGGCTGGCTCCGAGACAGGCCATAGGGACATGCAGGGCAAGCCAACGCTGCCAAGATACCGTCGCTTGCTTGCGATCGTCGTGAAGGACCTCCAGGGGTATTTGACAGTGCGAACGGAACGCTTGGGGGCGAGTGGCAGTGCTACCCACACTGCCACTCGGTGGTGAACGTACGAGGTGGAGCGTTCAGGGGCGAGTGGCAGTGTAGTACTCACTGCCAAGCGGCACCGAGCGTACCGCATCGGAACGCTCGAGGGCGAGTGGCAGTGCGAACGGAACGCTCATGGCCGAGTGGCAGTGCTACTCACACTGCCACTCGCCGGTGAACGTACTGGGCAGTGCGCCATGCACTGCCAGACGGCATCGAGCGTACCGTATTGGTACGATCGGGGTCGAGTGGCAGTGCGTCCGGTACGCCGGGGGCCGAGTAGCAGTGTAAGCTGAGACGGCTCCTTCGCGAGTAGCAGGCCACCTCTCTCTTCGTTGTTCTCTCTGTTAGACACAGCCTCCCTCATCATTAGGTATGCGCCGGGGCGGGGATGGGGAACCTCGCCTCGAGTGGCACACCCAGGGTATCGAGCAGCTTCCTGACTGACCCCTCACGGTCGCGCGGCACGAGGACGCGCCGCCCGCGTCGTGCTCCTCCCACTCGACGACCGTCCCACACGCCCCCTCGAGCATCCCGTCGTCGGAGGCCACCTGGGCCATCACCTCACGGTAGTTTCCCATCGCTGCGTGCGACCCGCGCTTCTCCACAGTGGTCGCCAAGGCATCCCTCAGTACGTCGGGTTTGGCTTCGTCCCTCCTTGTGAGCCACAGCGTGTGCAGGTCGTAGTAGTCGCGCGGCCGTGTGTTGGTCACGCTCCTGCTGATGGCGATCTCGAGCTTCTCGGCAAGCGTAGTGGCGAGCAGGTACGACATGATGGCGATGCTGCGGTCGTCGAATAGCAGCGGGCAGCTGTACTCGACTGACTCTGGCGTGATCTTGTCGCCCGTGGTCACGTCCACGGTCACTGGCGAGCTCATCTTCTCGTAGTTCACCAGCAGGTGGACCCTGATGCCAGGGTAGTCGTCGGCCTCGTGTATGTCCTCGGTGCGCACGAACTCGAAAGAGAGAAGTCATTGTCAGCCTTCACGTCCACGATCTCCCGGAACGTCTTCTCGACGTTCTCATGAGTGAGCGGAAAGTCGCGCACGGTGGTGCCCAGGTCCTTCGTGCCGCGCTTGCCCACGCCGACAAGCGAGCTGATGAGCACTCCGTCCTTGATGACGATGTTGTCTCGCCACGTCGAGAGGGAGATGCGTTCCCGCAACCTCTCGAACAGGTAGCTCTGCATCACCAGCTGCGAAAGGACGCCCTCAGCCTTCACCCGGTTGCGGATGATGGCCTTGAGCCGCATTGCGTTCTTCGTCCTCACAGCAGCACCTCCAGATAGCTTCGGATCTTCTTCTTCACTCCGAGCGCATGGGCGTAGCCAAGCAGCCTCTGGACGTCCTTGCTGCTGCGGGCGTATTGCCTCATGGCCGGGTTAGCCACCTGCACGTCCACGATGCGCTGGCCGCAGACGACGTCGCAGAGCGTCCGCTCTAGGTCGTACGCCCGCACCTTGTTGCCATAGCTCGTCCTGACGCTTGTACGCCCCAGGTCGAGGACCCCATCGGCGCATGTCCTCACCTCGATGCCCGCCTCCCGCGCCTTGGTGGCCCGGTACGAGCGCGGGAAGGTCATGGTGAGCTGGAAGGGCGTGCGGTCGGTGTAGCCGTGCAAAAAGAGCGCCATCCCGTCCGAGAAAGTTCCCTTGGGGAAGCGGAGCTGCGCCGCGAGGATCGTCCTCCCAGGCGTCCGCCAGACAGTACACGCCGCGCTGGACGCGCACGAGCTCTCCGGCCTTCACCATGTCCGAGATACGCGCGCGAGGGATGCCGGCCTCAACCACTTGCGCCGTCGTCACCATCCCGCCGTTCTCCTGTGCCAGATCAACGATAGCCTGCATGCCCATCGCCCCCTATAGCCCGTTTACACTGAAAAAAGCCCTTCGGGGGTTTGTGTGGGTTGACGTCTCGGCGAAGACGCCAAGCTAGCGGCGGCGCCACTGGCGCAGGATCTGTTTTCCCTACCAGGCGAGAGGCGGCCACCGAGGGGACGCCGCCGGCACGCCATGGCGATTGAAGTACTCGTGCCACCCGGCGCGGCTCGCATCGCAACTCGCGCGACCCTCGCGTCGCAACAGTGTACACAAGTGCCCCAGAACGACACCGAGAGGTCATTTTCGCCGATCTGTGTACACTCTTTCGCTCCCCACAACTGCTCGCGCGACCGGGCGGGGCCACGGGTCCCACGACGTCGACGGCCCCATGGCCCCGTGACGCCAGCGCGCTCGGGCCT
>ERZ773067.1251-NODE-1251-length-13935-cov-21.219813_pt1 | contig 13935 bp, 14 predicted proteins | sample MGYA00580622_ERZ773067 | MGnify/ENA primary metagenome ERZ773067 (study PRJEB29015, sample SAMEA2737998) | human oral metagenome | biome: human oral; feature: human-associated habitat; material: dental | place: China | collected 2113 ...
TTGAGCGGATTAGTAATAGGTAGGTATCAAACTTTTCCTCTGGGGAAACATCAAGTTTATCGACTAATGGACGAAGCTCGCTAAGTGCGGTTTGTTTGATATTATCAAGTGCAGGGTCGGTTGTCGTGTCTGTTGGAGTAATGGTTGGTGACACTGAGTTCGTCACAATTGTCGGAGTGACGGCTGGTTCAATAGCAACTTGATTATCGTCTTGAGGTGTAACGACGGGGTCTGGCGAGACGGTCGCTGGATTAATAGTCGGCTCAACTATGTTACTTGTTTCTTCAAATTGTAAATTATTATCAGTGTCCTGTGAAACGCCAGCTAGCACCTTTGCTAATTCTTGGTCGTCACTGATTGATTGACTAGCTCGAGAATCCATTATAAACCCACCTTACATATTTAAATTGCTTATGCTTATTATGTTATACTATAGCATGAGCGAACTAAGGAGTGCAATATGTTAGATGATGTAAATGTAATAAAACAATATGATCCAGGTGATGTGCTGGGTGCTGTGCTGAATATTCCAGAGCAGGCTACGTATGAGGCTTTGGTTCATGAAGGAGTAAATCAGCGGCGTGATTTTAAGAATATTGTGATTGCTGGCATGGGTGGATCAGCATTAGCAGCAGATATGGTAAGGGTACTAACTACTGGTTGGTTACATATTCCGCTGGTAGTAGTGAAGGGTTATGATTTGCCGGGATTTGTTGGTGAAGAAACGCTGGTTATTACAGTCAGCCATTCGGGCAATACCGAAGAGACGTTGAGTTGTTATCAACAAGCATTGGAAAAACGGGCTTGTTTGGCGGTTATGTCAACCGGAGGGAAAATAACTGAGCGAGCAAAAGATGATAATGTGACGTACGTTCAAGTGCCAGCAGGCGGGCAGCCGCGGATGTCAACTGTATATCATTTGCGAGGGTTGTTGAAATTATTGCAACATTTTTGGGTTATCGATGGTGATTTATATAATCAAGTGGCAAATAGCGCTGATTGGCTGTGGGGAGAGATTTCCCATTGGACGGTTGAGTCTCCAGAAATGTCAAATCAGGCGAAGCAAATTGCAAAGTCTACCATTGGTAAGACTGTGGCTATTTTTGGTGGTGAATTAACATGGCCATTGGCGTATAAATGGAAAATTAGTTGGAATGAATCAGCGAAGAATTTGGCATTTTCTAACCAATATCCAGAGTTTAATCATAATGAATTTATTGGCTGGTCGTCACATCCAGTAGAAAAACCGTTCGCCATCTTTGATATTCGTAGCAATTTAGAGCGGCCAAGAATTCGAGAACGGATGGAGTTGAGCGATCGTCTGCTGAGCGGAAAGCGACCAAAGGCGCATGTAATTGAGCTTCAGGGAGAGACGCTGATGCAACAATTGTTGTGGGGTTTGGTGTTGGCTGATACAGCAAGTATCTATACGGCAGTGCTTAATGGTGTCAATCCTGGACCAGTGTTGCTGGTGGAAAGACTAAAAACGGAATTAAGCTAATATTTCAATGATTCAATCGGGTCTCGTTTGGTGGCGTGAGCTGCTGGATATACACCTGAGAGAATGCCGATGACAATTGAAATTCCAATAGCCAAAACCGTTGTCTGCCAATAAATATATGGCGTGAGTGGCAGATACAGACTTATGATGTGGGCGCCAACCAGGCCTAAGATGTAGCCAAAAATCCCACCGAGTAGTCCAATGATTGCGGATTCGATTAAGAATTGATTAATGATGTCCCAGCTAGTGGCGCCAACAGCCCGCCGTACGCCAACTTCGCGCTGACGTTCAGCAACATTAACAAGCATTACATTCATGATGCCAATGCCGCCAATCAAGAGCGAAATCCCGCCGATTATCGCTAGAACTACTGAGAACAGGCTAACTAAATTAGCTCTCTTTTCGTTAATTTCATCACCAGAAACAATACGGTAATTTTTATCATTGTCATGATTTTTCTGCAAAATGGTGTCGGCGGTCTTTATATTAGAAGCCAGATTTTGGTGACTGCTGCTGGTCATAATAATTTGTTGAATTTGCGGTGTTCCTTGGGTGAATTTCTTAATTGATGAAAGCGGTACGATGGCGGCATTATTAAAATTGATATCCAAGTAGCTCACAGGATTTTCAATATTTTTTAAGACACCAACGACGGTTAGCGGCTGATTACGGATAAAAATGACATTTCCAATGGATTTTTCAGTGCCAAATAAGTCGACTGATAATTGCTGGCCAACAATAACACCACCTGTATCGTCGATAAATTGTCCGTAGGCAACTTGTAGATTAGCAACATCTTTAAGTGAGCTGGTGCTGCCAATTAATGCAGCATTTTGGGTGTCAATTTTACCATCACGAGCACGTAATTCAGTGTGTAAAAAAGCAATTGGAGCGGCTTTTACACCAGTGATTTTGCCCAGATCGTTGGCGTCTTTCTCGGTCAAAGTATTAACCGTAGTGGCGCTATCAGACTCGGTTAGTAGGTTGGTGCCAGTCTTTTTATTGCCAGATTTAACGATGGCAACAGGGGAATTGGTAGATGGAATATCGCCACCAAACAGACGGCTAATACCGCCCGCTAAAGACAAGACTATGGTGATGCTAGCAATACCAATAGTTACGCCCATGATGGTCAAAAATGTTCGTCCGCGATTGGCTTTTAGAGCTTGAGTGGCGTTCTCAAAATGGTTATTTATCAATATTTTCATGACTTTTTCGATCCTGTTTTCTTTGAAGATTTTTTCTTCTTTGGCTTTGGCTTGGACTTTGGCTCTTCTTCTTCAATTAATTTTTTAGTGAACTTGCGTTTCTCTTTATGCTCATCGGTGTCGATTCTGCCGTCTAGCATGGTAATCACGCGGCTGGCATAATGAGTTAATTCTGGGTTGTGGGTAACCATAATAATAGTATTGCCGCGACGGTGTAAGTCGGACAATTCTTCCATAATGAGGTGGCTAGATTTGCTATCTAAGTTGCCGGTTGGCTCGTCTGCTAGGATAATTGATGGATTATTGACTAACGCTCTAGCAATTGCCACACGCTGGACTTGTCCACCAGATAATTGATGAGGCATGTAATATTCGCGCTCGCTTAAGTGGAATGTTTTAAGGATGCGACTGGCTTCCTGAAGTCGCTTAACTTTTCTTAGACCTTTGTAGGTTAAGGGTAGGGCTACGTTTTCAATTACGGTTAAGCGGGGGATAAGATTAAAGTTTTGAAAAACGAAACCGATGTGCTTGGAGCGGATTTTAGCTCGATGTCGTGAATTGAGGTTATCAACAGCAACGTCGTCTAGATAATATTCGCCGTTAGATGGTTGGTCTAATAGACCGATTGTGTTTAATAGGGTAGTCTTGCCACAGCCACTTGGTCCCATGATGGCAATAAATTCGCCTTTTTTGACTGTCAAATCGACGTTGTCTAGAGCTCTTATTTCAGTATCACCAAAACCAAACCTTTTAGTGACATTAATAAGTCTGATACGTGGTGGAATTGATTCTTTCATCTACGCTATATTATAGAGGCTAAATAGCAATATATGCAACCATAAGGGTCAATATAGTTGTGGTATAATTATCAACGAGGAAGGATGCAGGAGTGGTTGAACTGGCACGCCTGGAAAGTGTGTAGGCTCTTCACGGGGTCTCCGGGGTTCGAATCCCCGTCCTTCCGCCATAGGGATTAATCCATGTCAAAGCAGAGTACGAGATTAGAATCAATTGCAAAAATCCTGATCATCAATGGTGACGGTAATGCTTTAACCCTAACTTTGAGCAAACACTTAAAATATCCAGAGAAGTCATATCAGCCAGACTTGCCGGGTGGAATCGTGGATGCGGGCGAACCGGAACATCTGGGAGTGATCCGCGAGGTACAGGAAGAATGCGGAATAGACTTAGATCCGGCAAAAATACAATTAGCGTACGCCGAGACCGCATACGATGAGGAAGAGAATAAGTCGGTTACGAAGCTATTATACGTCACGCGTTTGGATAATGCGCCGGCGGTGAAGTTGAGCTGGGAGATAGCGATTATAAATGGGTGTCTGTCGCTGAGTTGCAGAACATTAATATGCGTCCTTTTTTCAATCAAGCAATTCAGTACGTAATCGAACACAAGATAATTTAGTTATAGTAGCGGTTTAGCTTGCCGCAAATTCACTCACCAAATAAAACGACCCGGCAACAACGACGTACGTATCAAGCTGCCGGGATTTTTTGATGGCTTTCGCGAGAGCTTTGTCTGTATTATATTCAATCTCGACTGCAGATTTCATGATATGGCGGATGTTTTCCGGCGGCACGTTGCGGTGGTTTTTGCCGTAATTGGCGCTGAATGTGGTGGTGTAAGCCAGCTGTGCCAGGTTATCAATTATGGCAAGCGATTCTGCCATTGACGACTGCTTATTTTGCCCGAATGCTACTACGAAAACAGGATTTTTATCCGGATATAATTTCCACAATGAATCAATCAAAGCGCGGATTTTCTGCGGATTATGCGCAACATCAAATATGATGTTAACTCCATCAACATTGCGCTTCTCTAGCCGTCCGGGAATAGTGATGTACACGGATTTTTCCAGAACTTCTTTTGGCAGGGACGGCTTTTCATCCAATGACAGCCGCTTTTCAACGGCGCGGTACGCCAATGTCCAATTCCGCTGCTGAAAATCCGGTAGTATTTTCAGAAAATCGTCAATAATTGGCGAAGCAATTGAAAACTGCGAGAACTGTGACTCTGCGTGTTGCCGAACAACCATTTCAATCTCAGAAGCTTGCCGGTTCATCACGACTGAATCGCTTTGATGGATAATGCCGGCTTTTTCTTGGGCGATCTCTGTCAGAGTATTGCCTAATAATTCCATATGGTCCAGTCCAATATCAGTGATGACGCGTACAGTTGGCGAACGGGAAATCACGTTGGTTGTGTCCAGCCGACCGCCAATCCCAACCTCAATTATGATATAATCAACGTCTATTTTCTTAAATAGCCAAAAACTAAAAATCGTCAAAAATTCAAAATACGATAGATGCAGGCTGTGTGCTATGCAAAGGTTGGCAAACGCTTGAAAATAATGCAAATATTCTTGTTCAGGCAGTGGCTGTCCGTTGATTAGCGAGCGCTCGGCGACGCTGGCGATATGCGGCGACACTAATGTGCCGGTAGTATAGCCAGCTTGGTTCAGTAAACTGGTAGCATAATAAGCAGTCGAACCCTTGCCGGAGGTGCCGGCGATGTGGACGGCGGGAATTTGATTTTGCGGATTACCAAGGGTTTCCAGAATATGCGCTACACATGCCAGCCGATCATGTTTTTTGGGCGGATGAGCGATTAACTCGTCTAAAAAATAAGTGACGTCGCGCATTGAGGCAAATTTCATACCGTATCTGATTATAGCAAAAATAGGTTGTAAAATTTACCAAATATCTTGAAAAACACTATATGTAGCGGCTATAGTTAGTGTTGTACGCTATATATGTAGCGAACCCATAAATAAACAAAAAGGCAAATTGTCTTATCAAGCCACCAGAGAGGTGCTGGTGGCCGGCTATTAGCGGGGCAAATTTTTTAAAGGAGGGTACATGCAACAAATCAACGTCATCAAACGCGACGGGACGAAAGAGCCGTTTGATGCCAATAAAATTAATGCGGCGATTTTGAAGGCCTGCGATGGTCTACCAGATCAGGTTTCAAAGGTGGTGCAGGTGGCGACCGAGTTGCAGCTGACGCTGTTTGACGGGATTACCACCGAGCAGCTGGACGAGGCAGTGATTCAGACAGTTTTACAGAATATTAAGGATGATCCAGATTATGATAAAATCGCAGCCCGCTTGTTACTGAAGACTATTTATAAGAGTATTTTGGGCGATTACGAGACGGCAGACGAATTAAAGAAATTGCATGCACGGGAGTTTCCGAAGTTTGTTAAAGCGGCGGTCAAAGATGGTTTGCTTGATAAGCGGATGAGCGACGGCCGGTTTGATTTGAAAAAATTGGGCGAAGCATTACAGCCAAAACGTGACGATCTCAGTAAGTATCTCGGTGTGATGACCAATAAAAACCGCTATGCCTTGCGCAAACAAAGCGGCGACCCGCTGGAAACACCGCAATTTACGCATATGCGCATCGCTATGGGGCTTAGTTACAATGAGCCAGACCCGACTGCGGCAGCGATTGAATTTTATGAACACATGAGCCAATTGGAGTACTTGCCGGGTGGTTCGACACGGGTCAATGCTGGCGGCTCCTTCCCGCAGCTTAGCAATTGTTTTTTGCTAAATGTTGATGACGATATGGAATCAATTGCCAAGAGTGTGCGCGACACCATGTTTATCGCCAAGGGTACTGGTGGCATCGGCATCGGCTTTACTAAGTTGCGGGCAGCTGGTAGCCCGGTTAAAACCACTAATACTGAATCAACTGGCCCAATTCCTTTCATGAAGATGATCGATACGGCGCTGTTTGCGGTTAGTCGTAAGGGTAAAAAGGCGGGTGCGGCGGCCATTTATATGGAGAACTGGCACCTCAATTTTGGGCAATTTATTGATCTGCGTTCTAACTCTGGCGATCCGTATATGCGGACGCGTTTTGCCAACACCGCGGTGTTTATCTCTGACGAATTTATGAGGCGGGTGCAAAAAGACCAAGATTGGTATCTGTTCGACCCAGCGGAAACGCCAGATTTGCCAGAGCTGTATGGCGAGGAGTTTTCGGCGCGCTATAAGGAGTACGTCAAATTAGCGGAGGCTGGTAAATTGCGGGTCTTTGAGAAGATGTCAGCTCGCCAGCAATTTAAGCAGATTTTGACTAGTCTGCAGACTACCAGCCATCCGTGGTTAACTTGGAAAGACACTATTAATGTGCGGGCGCTGAATAATAACACCGGTACAATTCATTTGTCCAACCTCTGTACGGAAATTACCCTGCCTCAAGACAAGGATAATATCGCCACCTGTAACTTGGTTAGTATCAATCTGTCGGCATTTTTGCGTGAGGATAAGACGTGGGACTGGGATCGTTTGCAAGAGGCTTCACGGGCAGCGATTCGGCAATTGGATAATCTGATCGATATTACTGAGACGCCAGTTAAAGAGGCAATGCACGCCAATCAGCAAACGAGAGCTGTTGGCCTGGGCATGATGGGTTTTTCGGACGTATTGGAAAAACTCGGTTATTGCTATGAATCGAGCGAAGCCTATGAGTTGATTGACCAATTGACGGAGTTTATCAGCTACCATGCCATCGACCAGTCGGCGGATTTGGCGGCTAAGCTCGGCAGTTATCCGACATATAAAGGTAGCGGCTGGAGCAAGGGTATTTTGCCGATTGATACGGTGGCGGAATTGTCAAATAATCGCAAGGTTAAGGTGAAAATTGATAACAAAACCCGTCTAGATTGGGATAAACTACGCAAAAAAGTTAAAAAAGGTATGCGTAACGCCACTTTGATGGCCATTGCACCTACCGCTAACATCGGTCATGTAGCGGGGACGACCCCTGGAATTGATCCGCAGTTCGCTCAGATTTTTAGCCGCTCGACGCTGAACGGTAAGTTTTTGGAGGTAAACAATAATTTAGTGCGCGACCTTAAGCAATTGAATTTGTGGGATGAAATTAAGGAAGAGGTTTTTGCTAATCAGGGTGACATTCAAAATATTGACGCCATTCCTCAGAAGTTGAAAGATGTTTATAAAACTAGCTTCCAATTAAGTCCGTATGCGTTCATTGAAGTAGCAGCCCGGGCACAGAAATGGGTTGACCAGGCGATTAGCCGCAATATGTATCTTGAAACTCGTGACATTGATGAGTATGTGGAGATTTATTCGGAAGCCTGGCGCCGTGGATTGAAAACGACCTACTACTTGCACGTTAAGCCACGCCATCAGTCAGAGCAGACCACGGTGTCGGTGGAAAAATTAGCAGAACAGAAAATTCGAACTGGCGCTAAAACGCGCGGGTTTGGATTTGCCAAGGTTAATAAATAAAATAAAGGAGGAACGATATGGAATATCAAGATATATTACCGGGAATTAATTGCTTGTTTGAGGAGGAGCGGCAGCGTAAACTTGGTCAATTAGCATTATTTGATGAAGAAGAGGAGAATTAAAAATGGGCATTTTAGGTTCAGGACTACGCGACGGTTTATCACTGCACCCAATCCGCTACCCGTGGGCGTATGACTTATACAACCAAGCAGTGGCTAACACTTGGTTTCCTAACGAGGTGCAGTTGGTGCAGGATTTGGCGGATTTTGAAAAGCTCAGTGACGAAGAAAAGCACGCGCTTAAAACCGTCATCAGCTATCTCAATCCGAACGAGCTACTGATCAACAAATCACTAGCATTTGGTATTTACCCGTACGTCAACGCCGCTGAAGCGCAGTTATATCTGTCGAAACAGATGTGGGAAGAGGCTAACCACTTCATGACGTTTGAATACATTATCGAGACGTTTCCGTTTGACCGCGAGGAGATTTACGCGGCGGGCTTTGGCAAGAAATCGCTGGCCGACAAGGCAGATTTCCAGAACAAGCACCTCGACGTGATGCTTGATCCAAACCTCGATATCTACACGCTGGAGGGTAAAAAGGATTTTGTCCGCTCATTGGTGGCCTATAACATTGTACTGGAGGGCATCTGGTTCTACTCGGGCTTTATGGTTGGCATGAGTTTCCGCCAGCGTAACTTGCTGCGTAATGTCGGTACGCTGCTCGACTGGATCACTAAGGATGAGAACTTACACTTAACTTTCGGTATCAATTTGCTGCTCACTATCTTGGACGAAAACCCAGAACTGCAAACCCAGGAATTTGCTGAGGAAATCCGCAACCTCATCCTGCAGGCAGTTGAGCTGGAGAAAGAATACAACAAGGATATGCTGCCAAAGGGTATCCTCGGCTTAAACGCTGATTATGTCAATCAATACGTCATGCACATGACTGACCGCCGTTTGGTCGAGCTTGGCTTTGAGCCTGAGTATAACGTGGCCAACCCGGCCAAATGGATGGCTACCGCAAACGACACCCTGGAGCTCGTCAATTTCTTTGAGAGTACCAATACTAGTTATGAGGTAAACACCACGAAATAACCACTATGGACAAAATTACAACAGATATTTTAGACACCGTAGAAGTTGGTGCTTTGGCGACCGTCAATCGTGACAGAACGCCGTTAATCACGCCGCTCCACTTTGTGCGTTATAAAAATGACAACATCATTTGGATTTCTGATCGACAATCTCGTCACGCCGTCAATGCCTACCGCAGCGGTGTTGTCGAATTTGTGGTTTGGGACGATCAAAAGAGTGCTGTATTTTTAACAACAAAGGTGCGAGAGCTGCCAGAGGAAGAAGAGGCGGCGGCTTTGGAGGCATATGCCAATAAGTTAGGCGACTTCATGCCGTGCGTGGAAAATAGGCAAATTTACATCATGCCAATCGGTAGCCTTGATGAAAAAACTACAACAGGAAATTGGCGGCACTATGTTGCATAAGCGCTATATATAGCGTAATATAAACACTAGCACTACTAAATATAGATAAGGACAGATAAATGAACGCAAGTCAAATTATTTCTGACGACATGACATTGGAAGAAAAATTGAATGCCATTGATGCGGCCTTAAAAGCGGCACAGGAAACAGCTGACGACCAAGCTAGCGCAAATGGTAGTGTTGCTGCACCCATTGATCCAGCTAGTCTGACAATTTGCGACGGTTGCGAATAAGGTACGTCTAAGAAGTGCCTATTATTGACAATATAGAGTTATTTATTGTATAATAACTGGGTTATGGAGTTATCTGAAAAAACGTTTTTACCTAAGCATCCTGCAGTAAAAAAGATTAAAGCTGCTGGCGAACAGCTGGGCTTATCAAAAGCGGATATCCGTTTGTCTTTGGGTCTCAAGGCCTTGATGGGCGTAATGCACGGCCGTGGTAAAGTTGGTGTATCCGGTGAAGATAATCTAATTAAGGCGGCAAAAAGAGCTAAGGAGGAGAATAGGGGTCTTGTGGTGGTGACGTCACACGAGTCTGGTCTTGATGTGCCTACTGCTAGCTATCTGGCTTCCTTGATGGGCAAGACTGCTATTGGCATAGCTTCGACCAATAGTGATTGGATTAAAAAAGATGTCGGTGGATTTAATGCGGAGCCCATCCAGTACATCCTAACGGGAATAAAAAACTTTATTCGTGTACCGTATAAATGGATAGATCGAAAAAATAAAAGACCAGCTCCCTTTTCTGAAGATGATTATAAAGAGGTCGTTGAACGAGTTAAGAATGGTGAAATAGTCGTTATGGCAGGGTTTTCGGATCACGAGTCAGTGACGCATCGTAATATTGGTTCTGCAGCGGCACATATTGCCCTAGAGGCCGGTGTTGAGATTCTACCGATATCTGTCTCAAGCGATAAGGCGGAGGATTTTTCTGGTGGACCATCTGCGGCCGTATTGAAGGATCATAAACTAAAAATTGATATTGGTGAGACTGGAGACGATTGGTCTGGCGCAATTAGCCATTCTTATAGAAAAGCCAGCCCGGAGACAAAGAGGGCTATGCGACGTATGATTAGAGATGATTTGGCAAATCATGGGGTATTTGAGGAGATAGTCAGCAAAGGTAGCCGTCAGTTGTCTAAAAAGTAAACTCGCTTGACTTACATACACCTTATTGACAAATTAAAAATAATGTGATATCATTACAGGGTATAAAAAATAAAACAAAAAGGAATAAAATGGCTGAAGAAAAAGATGTTCATGATTTGGCGGAAAGTGTCCTAAGTCGAGATGACATGTCGGCATTGGCGTATGTGTTACAGCACGTCAAGGGGTCTAGTCCAAGCTCAGTGACAAGGTTGGGTTTGGAAATGAGCGAGCTTGATGACGTGGCGTAGGCTGTTTTGTTTGAGGTAGATAATCGTTCGCCTCTGTTGTATACTAATGAGGTATGGAACAGATTATTTCTCAGGCGGTGAAGCAACTTTTTGATCAAGATGTATCGGTGCAATTGACGCGCCCCGACCCGAAGTTTGGCGACTTTGCGACGAATGCGGCGCTACAATTAGCAAAACCCTTGGGTAAAAATCCGCGCGAGATTGCCGAGGCGATTGCCGAAGAGTTGCGCGGCCGTCAGGAGTTTAGCGAGGTTAGTGTGGCTGGGCCGGGCTTTATCAATGTGAAATTGAGCGATCAAGCGGTGCTTGAGTCGTTGAGAGTGCGGCCGGCGACCAGTCGTGTAGGCAAGACGGTCGTTATTGAGACCAATTGTCCGAATCCGTTCAAGGCGATGCATATCGGTCATGCATTGAACGCGATTACTGCGGACACCATGGCGAATTTGCTGGCAGTGGACGGCGCGGCGGTACACCGAGTGAGCTACCACGGCGATGTCGGCACGCACGTCGGCAAGAGTATGTGGGCGATTCTTCGCGAAATTGACGGCGATGTCAGCAAATTAGACGCTATTCCGGCTGACAAGCGCAACGAGTTTATGAGCCGTATGTACGTTGAAGGGGCGCGGGCAGCCAAGGAATCGCCGGAAGCCAAGGCGGAAATTGACGAGCTGGCCAAACAGTCATTTGTGCTGGACGACCCGCTGTATAAGAAAGTTTACGAAACGTGCAAGCAGTGGAGCTTTGATGAGATTGACGCTAATGTAGCGCGGCTAGGTAATGTGCCGATTGAGCGGCGCTATGTCGAGAGCGAAACCGAAGTGCCAGGCAAGGCCTTGATCAAAGAAAAAACCCCAGAGGTCTTTTCCAAGTCGGACGGCGCGTATATTTTCAAGGGCAGCCAGTATGGTGCATTTGATAATGTGTTTATCGGTTCGCACGGTAACGGTTTGTATGGCGCGCACGATATGGGGCTGATTCAGCTGAAGCATCAAGATTATCCGAACCTGGACTTGTCGATTACGGTCAATGGTGAAGAGCAGGCGGCGTATTTCCGCGGGGTGATTGCTGCTAGTGAATTAGCAATTCCAGAGCTGAAAGGTAAGTTGTTTAATTACGCAACTGGCCTCGTCAAATTGACCACCGGCAAGATGAGTTCGCGCACCGGTGAGGTAATCACTATCGATTGGTTGTTTAACGAGTTCAAGAAAGCCATCAAGCAAGCTGGCGGCGAGCCGACCGACGAAGTAGTGGCGGGCGCGCTGCGCTATCAATTCCTGAAGGTAAAAATCGGCAGCGACGTGGTATTCGACATCAATGACGCGGTCAGTCTAACGGGTAACACCGGTAGCTACCTACAATATGCACACGCTCGGGCGCGGGGTATTTTGGCAAAATCTGAGCAAGCAGTTGCTTTCCCGACGGAATTGTTTGACGAAGATCGGCTATTGGTCAGGAAATTGAGTGAATATACGGGGGCGGTTAACCGCGCTACTGAAAGTCTGGAGCCGCATCACGTTTGCGCTTACCTGTTTGAGTTGGCACAGGAGTTCAATCGTTACTACGAGAAGAATCAAGTTGTTGGCAGTGATAAAGAAGCACATCGCGTCGGTCTGGTGGCGGTGTATGCTGATATTTTGAAGGCAGGATTGGCTATTCTGGGTATTGTGGCGCCGGAACACTTGTAAAATATAGTCTTTTATTATATAATAACGCCGTTATGGACGAACGATATCTGGCGGCTCAGTTGTTAACGCCGAAAAGTAGCCGCGTAGAGCAGGGTGGCAATGGGCAGCGTGAATTATTGTTTGAATCAAAACAACTTCGCGCTATAAACGAGGAGTATGAGCAGTCGCCAAAAACATTTGATGATGCAGCTAGGGCGGCCATGTCTGTCGCGTCACTTGTTCGGAAGACGCTTGATTTTGCTCCGACAAGTAATTCTTCGCAGCCACTCCAAGCGGAAATTATTGCCGAGATTGAGGTGGCCAATTGCTTTGGGCATACAATTGTGACGTCCGAGTGTTTGGAGAGGCTAGGTATTGAGCACTTCATCAGTTACGCTAATCAGCACACATTTGTTACTTTATTTGACAGACAAAGCGATCGGTCATTTATGATAGACGTTAAGACAGAGGAGCTATGTTGTGAAATGACGGGAGCGGTTGGTCGTGAGAATCCACTTGATCAATTATGGCGTGGTCAATTACGGGCTGAGAATAGCTTATTTACTGATGAATTGTTAATGCGGCAATTGCCGCAGTCAATTAACCGGGAAAATTTCTTGGCAGTGCGTGGATGGTTGCGGTTTCCGGATCCTCAATTGGAGCATCGTGATTCTCGGCGAGGTTCAATATTGCAAATGTTTACATTGCCGTCTATTCCTGGAAGACTGTTGTTGCTTGATGAGTATAATGCTCGGATTAATCAACTACACGGGAAGTATGAGACAGCAGCTAGCGCGCTGGTGGATCTACCTGGTTTATATCTTGATGTTGATCCACGAAACAACTTGGAAGAAGTGGGGAAGTTATGTAAACGGCTTATTGCGCGAGGATATGATGAGCTGGCTATTGAAGTAGCTAGAATGGTGAATGAGAGTTTACCGGATGATGATCATTCAAAAACTAAGCTATTTCTACCTGACGTTATGCGGCGGGTTGCCAAAGAGAATAAGGACATTGGTCTAATGGAGGAGGCTGTGCGGCTATATGAGTCTTTACCTCGTAATAGTTTAACTGAGGGTAAACTAAAGGCCGCCAAGAGGGACCTCGATAAGCTATGATAAAATTAAACAAATAACCATCATAAAGGGGTTTTTATGGTAACAAAATCTACTGAGTCGAAAAAGTCGACCGCCAAGAATGTTAAAACGGCAAAGACTACTGCCAATAAATCAGCTAAAAAGTCGGTTGCCAGCAGTGCCAAGGCTGTCGTGAAGGCGGTGTCTGCCAAGGAGAATAAAGTAGTCCGCGAGGCAATTAAAGATAGCCACATGGGCGGTTTCGTTAATTTTATCCGCGAACAGGGTATAGTCGGTCTAGCGG
>ERZ773067.1252-NODE-1252-length-13923-cov-2.659288_pt1 | contig 13923 bp, 19 predicted proteins | sample MGYA00580622_ERZ773067 | MGnify/ENA primary metagenome ERZ773067 (study PRJEB29015, sample SAMEA2737998) | human oral metagenome | biome: human oral; feature: human-associated habitat; material: dental | place: China | collected 2113 ...
TTGTTTCATCTACATCCATTGGATCAAGTGCAAACTCAATATCCCTATCATGATCAAGTGTCTTAATCTCATAATCGTTTGAATAAGTACCGGCATTAAAGCCTACAGTACCTCTCTTGTGATCTTTGTAACCGCTTACTGTCATCTTAGGAACTTTAAGGTTTTTACCATTTACAATCTGCAAATCCTGATTGGAATTGTACAAGTCAAAACTCAACTGTGACTGTCCATAAAGCTCCCTAAGTGTGTTTGAAAATATGTCTACATATTTCAGTTCCATAAATTACCTCTCTTTCTTATTTTTTTGGTCTTATACCAAAAATTGCGTTTAACTGTTCTTGTGCAGGGTTTCCACCACCTGCATTGTTGTTTCCGGAAGCACCCACTTGTACAAAGCCCTGATTATCACCTGTCTTCGGCTTAAGTTCAGGGATATCTTCAAGAACCTTGTTTATAGCTGTGGTTACTGCTTCAATATCGATTTTCCCGTCATCACCTATGGCTGTACTGAAATCAGCCATCTTGATAATGTATGGGATTGTTTTAGTCCCTACCCCAAGAGATGCTGCCACTGTTGTTGCACTTGCTTCAATTTTTGCTTTTTTTGCCTCTTCCTGCACCTGTACAAGTTGACTCTGGATTGCCCCAATATCAGGTGCATTCTTTGCCTTTTCAGCCCTAAAAGCTGCCATAGCCTGTTCTGCCTCTTCCTGTGATAAGCCCTGCTGTTTAAAATAAGCTTTTAAGGCTGTCTCCTCTTTAGCTTTAAGAGTGCCCTCTAACATCTGCTGTATCTTGGTGTAGTCAATTTCAGCCGTTGAAGCGCCCTGTGACTGCGTGCTTGCTTGCGTGCCGTTTGGCTCAGTTCCTGCCTGCGCATTTCCGCCATCTCCTGTGCCCTCAGCAAAAAACTGTAAGTTGGTTCTAAATCTCCTCATATTTACCTCCGTTTTTAGGGTGTCACCCTTTAATTTTTCCGTTGTCATTAGTGTCACTAGCCACGCACCTTTTTAAGCCTTATCGTGTTTGGGCATGAAAAAAGCACCCTGCAATCGCAAAGTGCTTAATCACCATATTTATTTTTATGTAAAAATATCTATAACCCCCTGCCGCTTTCGAGACTTTCTTCATCATGCTGTTCTCTTCCAGATATTCAAGTCCTTTTAATGTGATTTCAGGTCTTACAAGTTCTATCTTAGGATACTGGCAGTCAAATGAGTTCCTTTTCAAATTCTTCCACATCCATTGCTTTTTTGAGAATTAGAAGTATGCGGTATATTTGGGTAAATTCTTCCATTATATTTCCTTTCTGCATGAAAAAAGCACCCTTTGCAGGTGCTTTTTTTAATATTATTTTTGCATTATGCAAGCAGTTTTTCCTCCAAGCTGACATCAAGCCCGAACTCTTTCAAGTCCTGTTCCCTTATGTCTAATTCTGCCTTGATTATGTCAAGCATTTCATAATAAGCCAGTGCCTTGCCATCATAGAAAAGGTTGCTCTTATCCTTTTCCCACTCTCCAACAGTTTCTTGTGCATTTTTCAAAAGCCGACCAATTATATATTCAATTCCTTCTTTTGTGAGTTTCTCATTAGCCATCATAATCACCTCTCTTTTTAAGTTCTTCTATCCTATTATTGATAGACTCATTAAAGTTTCTTATCTCTTTTTCCCAATGTTTCTTTAGCCCTTCCTGTCTTAACGCAGAATACTCATCCCACTCCGGAACATGAACATATGGATTCTCTATGTATTCTTCATGCTCCTTAATCCTTTTAGTTAAATTTCTGATAGCACGCTTTAATGAAGCTGAACTTTGCTTTGGCACATCATTTTCTGCAAAAAATTGTAAATTCATCTCTAACCCCTTGTTATTTTGTATTATACCACTATGTTTAGTTCCCTTCAAGTCTTTTACATATTTCTTTTCCTCATTCTTCGTATTGCTTTTAGAATTTTTAATGCTTTTTAACCTATTCTGCCATTCTTCTTTCCTTGCCTTATACTTTTTCTTATTCTCTTCATCAAGTGAGTTCTTTGAAAGCCTATCATACTTCTCAACCTGCCTTTTTATATACTTCTCTTTCTGTTCATTGGTATAATTTTTACCAATCTGGGCAAGTTCTTCCTTGGTGTATTTGCTTTCTTCCTTGCTTATACCCTCAAAAAAGGTTGTATGGCTATCCCGGCAGTTAGGATGGTACAGCCCTTTACTTATTGCTGTTGACATAAGCGGATATCTTCCGTCATTTTTATCCCCACCGCTCCACACGTCATCAATCATAACTTTGCCGACAAAAGGCATACACTTAGGGCAAGCACCGCCTCTTTTATTTACTATGACGGTAGCAATCCCCCATTCCTGTCTTTTTTCTCCTGCACCCTGTAAATAAGCTCTTTTGGCGGCAGTCCTTATGGCCATTTCCGCATAATCTGAAAGCGTGTGCATTGAACCATTGGCATAAGTCACACATTTTAACCCTGCTGAGAGCATATCTTTAGTAGCCATGTCTACAGCTTTTTTATATATCCCCGCTCCTGTGTTAGCATATACCTGAGCGTTGAATATAGCCTTTCTGTATGCATCGTTAGATCTGCGAAGAATTGCAATCTCCGCTTTTCCCATATCGTTTACAGTAGCTTTAATCAGTGCATTAAGCTTAGCTTCGTTAACCCTAAAGAAATCAGCGGTCATAGCCTGCTTTGTGCCTCTGAATTTATATCCTTTCTTTATTGCCTTAAGTATCTTTATTTCCTCGTCAAATCCGCCTTTGTTTTTTGCCTCCCTTATGAAGTCCTCTACCTTTTTATTTAGTCCCTTAAATTCAGCCTTAAGCCTTTTAGCATTCCGCCTTTTATAAATATCTAATGCTTTGAGCTGTTCCACCTGCCACATATCCCACTTAAACAACTGGTCTTTTTCAGCTTCTCTATGTAAATCAAAGTTCCTTATCATAGAGGATATCAGTTCATTCTCAATCGTTTCCATAGCGGATGTAATATCATAATCTTTACCCATAAGCTACCGCCTGTTATAAGCCAATGCCATCAAGATTAAGTGAAGGTTCTTCAAGCTCCATAACTCCCATTTCTTCTTTTATCCGTCTTGCCTCTTCCGCTTTCCATTCAGTGTCTTTTGATACTCCATACATTTCCTCTATTGCCGCCTCAATGGACATTATCCCCTGTGCTTTAGCTTTGCCTACAGTCTCCACAAGGCTCTCAAAGCTTGGGTTTGCATACTCTCCAAATTCAGCGGTAATCTCAGTATCTTCAAGAGGAAGTTTATTCATAGTCCAGTAGGTTTTTAATACTGCCTCTGCAAGCTTTGGCAGTATCTGAACCAGTACATTTACTATCTTGTTTCTTGTATACAGTGTAGCTTTTTCTTTTTCCCTCTGTGCTTCGGCATTATCCAGTTTTTTTACATCAATACCCAACGTTGAAGGACTAATAAGCCCCTGTAAACACAAATCAAGGGCGGTTATGTAGGTAGCCTGATAGCTTTCATGTGGTATTGCGGGCTGATCTACTTCTACTTTCTGCGCTGCGCCCTCAGCCATATTATCTGAATGCACTAAAAATCTATTATCAAACGGGTTAGGCTTTAGCGGTTCCCCTGTGTTAGGATTTCTAGGAACAAACGACTCAGGGATGTACTCTTTGGCTCTGCCTGACCTTAAGGCATCCATCCACTGGCTCCACGCTTCATCAAGAGCATCAAAACAGTCTGCTTTTTTGTCGATTATAGACTGCCCTCGGCCTGTAAATCTTGAACTTTTAGAATACAACATAGGTACAGCCATTATATATTCGCCCTGATAAGTTACATCTTTTAGTCCATAAGTCTGAGGTATCCTGTCAATCTGTACTACTTTGTCGCCCTCGGTAAGATCATACTTAACATACCCTCTGCCATAATGCTCGTGAAGCATATAGCTCCTGTCTTCATGCTCATACTGTGTCAGGAAAACTATTTCTTTAACACGTCCTTTATCTTGTATAAACTCCACGTTATCACCGGCATAAAACTCTAAAAGCGGATATTTACTTAGGCGTGTATCAATGGATATTTTGAAAGCACCATCGCCTACTATCATCGTTTCTTTTACAGCCTTTTCCAATATCTCATTAAGCTTATTATCTGTACTTATCTCGTCCCATAAGTCCTGATGCGGTTTGCTCCCTAACTGCACCCCTTGAAAGTCCGACAGCACTATAGAGGTTAAAATATCAATTATAAGTGACGGCAGTCCTGTATGGATTTTTCTCATTTCCATTCCTGCACTGCTTTTACTTGCCCAGAATTTATACCGGTCTATACCGGGATTTATCTGCATATATAGTTGTGATAATTCCGAAGAGTCGCCACGATACCATATTCTATTTTTTATGGCATTACCCTGCCAGTCTAAGCTCTCCGTTATGTTTATTGCCGCCGGACTGGCTTTGTTTATATTCAACCAGCTTCTTATACTATTTTTCACTTTCTCCATCCACCTCATTTGTTTTTTTCTCCTGATATCCTATGAGTTTAATAAAAGGCAGCCATCCATACTGTGAAGCATTTATGGTGTGGTCATGCCCATCTTCCGGTGTATTATCTTTATTTTCGTCCCAGCTGTAAATCTCCAGTTCTTTTATATGCTCTATGCAGCAGTCGGCAATAATGTAACAGTCTTTTTGAAGCCAACCCAACTGCATTGTTATCCTATCTGTTATCTTCGTTTTTTTATAAGCATTAAAGAAGCTGTATAAGCAAGGATTGTATCTTTTATACTTGTTCGCCTCCATAAGAGTGGCTTGGTCTGCACTGTCTATGAATATATTCCTTGCAAGCCCCCATTCATCTTTGTTTCTGTCCGCAAAATCAATTATGTTCTGTATCGTATCAGACGGTGCTCTTGGCACTGCTAAATCTCTGTTATTATATACACGTTCATCAAGTACATATAAAACTCCACCTGTGCTTATTCCTAAGAACAGCATTGAAATAGTGTCTGGTGACTTCTGCGAATATGCCGTATCTATACCAATACTAAACTGCCTGAATTTAAGTGTTCCTGCCTTAAATTCCTGTTTAATTCTGCTTAGTGGTATAATGTGCCTACGTCTGTCAAAATTTGGAAATACAAGCCCTGTAGCGCGTCCACGCAAGCCAAGTATTTTATTCTTATAGAGCTTAGTACCAGTTGGGGCACTCTGTTTCTTTTTCTCTATATCCTCAGCACTTAAACTGAGATTATCTTCAAAAGTAAAAAACCAGTACTTCCAACCCTGTACCGGTTTTTCTTTTAATTCCTCCCGTATTTCATTGGGAATAATATTTTCATACTTTTTGTAAGGCCTTGAGCGGTTTACAAATTCTTTATATACAGGAAGGCTAGGATCATCCGGGTTAAGAGTTGCCATTAAGTAATCATTTCTCGTTGAAATCTCACGCACAAAGTCAATGTGCGCTGTATTTATCTCGTCTATATATACGCAACCAAACTGCGAGCCAAGTACAAGCTCCCATTTATCCCGATTGTCATAACCCAGAACAAAGATGATTTTATTTTCAAACTTAATATGAGGGATTTTATAATCCTTATCGCCATTGCCGTAGTAGGAAGCTCCTTTATGTAAATCTAAAATGCCATTATCCTGCTGTATTATGTTCTTTTCTGCCGTACCTGTGGTTTTAGAAGCTATGATATGAAGCTTTTTACTGCTTTTACTTACCATACGCATAAACTTCACACCCGCACCTACTGTTGTTTTACCGCTTGCCGTTGTTCCTTCTAAAAAGTCAGCCGATACATTAGTGCTGTTGATAAAATCAATGTACTTTTGCGACAGAGGGAACTTATTCCTCAAGCCCATCACCACCCAGTTGTGACATTATGTCGTCAAGCTTTTCAGAGCTTTCAATATTTACATCAAGCTTATCTCTGAATAATCCTAAATGCCTGGACAACATTTCAAGAGCCTTAGTCTTATCCACAAGCTTAACCTCTATGCCGTTAGCTCCTTCTTTTATGCCTGCTATGGCTTTCTTCTGTTCGTCTGTTAGCCCAGCTGTAGGCTTTATCTTAACTGTTCCATCATTACTTATCTCCACATAGTCGGTAGCCTTTGCAAAAGCTATTGCAGAAAGCTCCGCTAGTACCCTGTCTTGGGTTACTCCTGTCCGCTTTCCTCTATCCTCCATAGCTTTGGCTATTTCATCTTGAATGTTAACATTTGTTAACAGTCTTGAACTCTGCGCTCCTGCCGTTTTTGGAGAGTATCCGGCACGGATTGCAGCTTGTCTTGCATTTAAGTCAATAATGTATTCCTGTACAAATCTTTGCTGTTTTTCGCTTAGCATTTTACTCTCCTTTCCGGCTTAAGCCTGTTGTGATTTTAAAATAAAAAAGAACCGGGAAGGAGGAGACCCGATTCTTTATATTGTTTCAATGATACTATTATAGCAGACCTCAATCAGACATTGTGTGGCATCTTTCAAATTCTTTTAAAGCTTTAATGTGCATCCTCCTAACGTGGTCATAACTATAGCTTAGGTCTACAGCCATACTTTCAAAACTCATATATTTAACATAACGCAGGTATAATACCTTTACAAGTCTTATGTCCTTTAATTCCTGTATTTGACTTATGATTAAGCTTTTTCTTTTCTTAGCTTCCGCAATCACCGTAAGCATTTTATCTCTTAGTTCTAAGCATCTAATAACACCATTTTCCAACCCGTCAGCCCTTGGGCTTGTCTGCACTTTTTCAGATAAGGTTAATCCCTTCTGTGCACACACAGATTCAAGGTCAGATAGTTCCTCCAGCTTTTCGCTCATCTGTTCATCTAACCTTTGTATCTCCTGTAGGTACTTTTTCGCCCACATCCGCATCACCTCCGCTTCTTTTTCTTTTTAGCTTCTTCCTCTTCTTTTATTTTCTTAATAATCTCTTCGCCATTTAGCCCGGATAAATATTGAAAAGCTTCAGATTCTAAAAAGAGCCCTGCTGAATTCCCCACGCAATCTCCTTTACCGTAAAACCTTGTTTTTCCTCTTAATTCCGCTCTATAATCATCAACTGCACATTTAATTATCGCACAGGTAAGTTTATCAATATTAAATAACTTAGTGCCTTTTGTAATCATTTAACGCACCTCTTTATCTACAGGCTTGTTTAAATTCTTGTTTAGCCTCGTTTAGCTTTTTAAGAATTAAACAAGCCCTTGGTTATGTTTTAGTTTCTTTTTTAGTTGCTCAGAAACTTTACTTTTAGTTAAATGGTAATTCGTTGCCTATACCATCAGGTATATTCATAAACCCATCGGACCCAGGCTCACCCATTGCAGGTGGTGTATTGTTGCCTGTCTGTTCACCCTGCCCTGCTGAAGCATTCTTGCTCTCTGCAAATTCCATCTCTTCAACTATAATCTGCACACTGTAGACCTTCTGACCGTCTTTATTTGTATAGTTATCATTTTGGATACGGCCGGTAACTACCATCTTAGTACCCTGCTTAAGATACTTCTCTACAAATTCGGCCTGTTTACCAAAAGCGGTGCAGTTAAAAAAGTCAGCGGTTACTGCATCGCCCTGCTTCTTATATCTTCTATCAACTGCAAGTGAGAACCTTGCTATAGCCATAGTGCTGTCGGTCTGTGAGTATCTGACCTCAGGATCTCTTGTAAGCCTGCCCGTTAAAATTGCTTTATTCATGTTTATTCCTCCTCAAGTTCCAATACTTTATCAATTACCATTTGTGTTGCGAATTTAATTATATCTGCTTGTGTTCTTTTGACTCTTGAATATTCTATAAGTCTGTTCCGCTCATATTCTACGCCAACATCATTTATAAATTTCAATGCCATCTCAATGCGTTCATTTTCGTTAAAGAATGTCATTTCATGCTTTTGATAAAATCTCCTTTTTAATGCTTCATCTATTCTGTCTTCTCTATTAGTAGCAGCTATTACTATCTGTTTATTTGTCAGCTGGTCTAACTCCTGCATAAGGGATATGGTTGTCCTTGCAAGTTCGCCATCCGCACCGTTGCTTCCACCACTCCTTTTCAGTCCTATACAGTCTATTTCATCAAGCATAAGGACACATGGTTTGCCTTTACAAAAATCAAAAACTTTTTTTATGTTTTTGCTCGTATCTCCCATAAACGAACTAATCAGATAGGAAAAATTCACATAAGCAAAAGGTACTTGAAGCTTATAAGCTGCATACCGCCCGAACATTGTTTTGCCCGTTCCCGGTATACCGTATAAAAGCGTTGAATTTAGATAAGGAATACCCATTTCCAAAAGTTTCATACTTACCTTGTTAGCCTGTTTTATTTTATCAAATATAACCTTTTCGTTTTTACCAAGATAATATCTACTTTCCCTAAAATTTGATACATCTTCTAATATAAGGCTCCCTATAAGATTTGTTGGAACTTCTAGAACATTTAATCCACCATTTTCGAGTAAGCTTTTATATCTGTTGACTTCCCACTCATTCTTCTTTGTATTGTCTTCAACACAGCAACAGATAGCTGCTTTTTTTGCATCCTGTATATTATTTTCAGCTAATGCTTTTATCAAAGCAAGCTGATTATTTGTCATTCCCATCTTGTACCCTCCATCTAGTTGTTTTTCTGCCCTTATTAAAGCCTTCACTATATGCCTTTTTAACTCGATTCTCTACATAAGCGACAAGCTCCTCGTCTGTCATAGCTCGCATTTTAGCTGCCTTTTCTTTAGTGGCCATTGTTTTTACCTCCCCTTAATACTTAATATTCAATATTTAGATTCCCGTGTTCATTTAACCAATCAATCACCTCCTGATAACCCAGCCCGCCTTTTTCTGTAGTCCTCATAATATAGTCATATAGCTTAGGGTGCGATTCTTTTAGCCTCAAAAACCGCCCTTCGCCCTTTTTTTCCATATGACAACCAAAACCGCAGAATATACATCCTGTGCGATTACATCCTGTAGTTTTAAGCAATGGTAAATCCTTGTTAAGCAAATCTTTATCCTCGTTATTATAGTCACCATATTTTCCCGTAGCGTCTACAATGTCTCCGTAAACTGTGCAGATGCGGATACTATACTCTTTAATAAACAGGAGAACATCCTGCTCTGTCCAAAAGCTTAAGGGATTGCTTATGGGATTTTTAGCGTCAAATGCGTTACATCCGCTTTTTAGCCACTGCATTGTCCTTCTTCGGCTCTCGGATGCCATTTGCCCTGTGATTGGTACTCTCCCCGTTTCTTTTTGATAGGCTTTAATTGGGGCTTTTTTCATAACCTCACAACATCTACTTGATGTTTCAAAAGGCGCATCCAGCATAAATTTATATTTGCTGTAGTTAAACGCTGACGGCTTCCCGTTTTTTTGCTTGGCAACACCCATAAGCTGTTTATAACGCTCTGTTTCCCCCTTGGTTTCTCCCGTTATGTACTTTTTTGCGTAAAATATAGTTTCCGCAATATCTTTTCCGATAAGTGGATAGCCATAATCATCAATAACTCGTTTAAAGTTCTTTTTAGGCTTTAACCACACTATGTTATCAAAAGTCTTAACAAACTCTCTGATTTCAGGATACTCAAGTCCTGTATCAACAAATACCGCTGGGATATTGGGATATAGCCCCCTTACAATATGCAACAATACCGTGCTGTCTTTTCCGCCAGAGAAGCTAATATATACTCCATCTTCGCCGTATTCGTTAACCCAGTCTCTCACCCGTTCTTCTGTAATCATAACCTTGTATTTAAGTGGCAAGGCTTGTAGCTCTTGCAGCTCTTTCTTTGAGTGGCTCATTTTAAACCTCCAAATCTTCCTCTTTCACAAACAGCCCATTTACCATCTTGCCTTTTCGGTCCTTTATCTCATCATAGGCAGCCTTGATGCAGTCGTTTATGTCTAAGTCTAACTGCATACAAAGGATAACCAGAACAACATAAATATCACCTATGCTGTCTATCGTCTGCTCTTTCTTGTCCTTATTGATACCATTCGCCAGCTCTCCGACTTCCTCCATGAGCTTAACCATCTGAGCCTTCGGATCTGCTTTATCAAGATTTCTATCAGTTGCCCATTTCTTTATAAGTTCTGTTATGTTTATTTCCCCTGTTTCCTCCTCTTTTTCTTCTCCGAGTACAGAAACCTTGGTTTCTGATTTCAGATTGCAAAGTGGGCGAACGCCACCGTAGCCAATGTATGCGAAGCTGAGGCTAAGCGTACCGGACGAATTGACGTACCGCACACCGGACGAGTAGGAGGCTAGGCAAGAGTGAGGGGTTGCAAGCCACCACCAGCTCTCCAGCGGTTTTAATAAACGTCTATTTTTTCTATATAAATCTGCTGTCATAAGACTTATGAGGTCTTTGCTTGTTCCGTAGTCTTTCAATCCATCATCTGCTGTCAGGTCTGTTTCAATCATTAGGAAGTCTTTTTCATCTGCCCCGTTTTTTATCAAGGTTTCGTGAAAATCATTATTAAGATATTCCCTAAGCTCCAACCTCCTCCAGTCATTGGAATCCTCGTCAAAGGCTCTTTCTTCCAAGATATTTTTCATCAGACAAAGTCCTTCCTGCTCTAACTTTATCCACTCATACTCTGCGTAGGTAAATACCTCTCCAGGCTTAATCTCTTTTAGTTTCTTCTGCATATTATTCTCCTTTTCTGCTTTCAACACATTCATATCATAATTGCTTTTTATAAATTCAAGTGTCTTTTGATGGTTGCAAGCATTTCCTAAATGCGAATAGATTTCTCTCATTTCATCCTTTGAAAAATCAGTAAAGCAGAGGTATTTGTTTATGCCTTGTAATATATAAAGGTCTTCGGATGCGACTCCTGATAGCCACTCTAAAACCTTGCATTCTACATCTTCCGGATACCGGCAATCACGAAGCGAGAATCCAATGCTGCCCAATATAAACTCATAACTATTGTTTATAAAACTGCCAGGAAAAGAATCTACTAACCATTTCTTTGTATCCTCCATATCCTCATAACGTGGGTTACATCTCATTAACTTACACCGTAGTTTATCCCCATCGTAGAATTCTGAATTTAAACATTTTTCGCAATCAGTTCTATCCATTCTTTCCTCCTTCACTTCTTAAGGGGATTAAAGCGGATACCTTCTGATATACTTCGCTAGGCATCACATAATAATTGTAATCTCCTATGAAATTATGCCCATTCTTTGAGTGGAAATCCTCAACAGATGACTTAATTTCGTAGCAGTAAAAATCGCCCTTCTCGATACCGCTTACAGTGGTATTTAGTGGCTCAAATTTCATATAATCAACCCTGACGCGGTTAGATGTGGTATAGTCAAAAGTTACCTCTCTAGCCCAATATATACGGCTGTCATTGTTTGGATTGATTAGCTTTTCTGTAAGCTCAGACAGCCATTTAGTTATCTCCGGTCTGCTCAATTTTCCCCTTTCTCGTAAAGCTCATGCTCTCCGTTCATAAGTTGGTAGCTTTCTTCGTTTGCAAAAGAAAAGCCAAAGTTACTAAGTATGTCATGCATTGCATTAAGTTTCTCTCCTGCTGCCTCGTTGTAAATCACTCCGTAATATCCTGTAAGCGATAAATATTCTAGACTGCTGAATGCTACTGCTATCATTTGATATAAGATAGGCAGAGCCGTTGCCCTCTCTGTGGCTTTATTTTTCTCTTCTTCGTTAGCACTTTTATACGCCTGCTCACCAATTAAAACATTTGTTAATGCGTACTCTGAAACTGCCACCCTATATTTAAGAATAAATTCCCATGTCAGCTTGCCTATATACTCCGCATTATCAGGAGGTTCCACTTTACCCTCCAAGATACTTCTAACAAAGTCCTCCATATCTTTATGAATTCCTTCGTACTTTGCCTTTATTTTAGCCCTTTTCTCTTTAATTTCTTCTTGTCGAAGATCAATCTCTTTCTTTTGCTTTTTCTCTTTTTTTATTATGTCAAGGCTAGTGTACGAAACGACATAATATAGTCCTTCTGTATTCTTTATCCCTATTTCAGCTTCGTTGGAATCTAGACCAATGTGTTTAATTTGTAGCCAGCCATTGGAATAATAACTTACTCCGGCAGGGGCTTTCTGTAAGCCCAGCTTTTCGCATTCTGCAATCAGCTTTCCCTTATTCTTTTCTCGTATTTCTTCCCTTGCCGCCTGCCTTGCTTTGTTGGCAAGGTCTTTTGAGTCCCCTGCCTCTTTTAAAATTTTATTCCTTGTATTTACATCCTTTACTTTTTCAAGGGCATACAGGTCTGCAAGTGACAGTTGAAACTCTTTATCTTCTACTTTCTCTACAAGAGTCTCCTTATCCAGCTTAGCAATGTTCAGCCTATGGTTGATGGTGGTCTTTGACAATCCTGTCTTTTCTTCTAACTCTTCAACCTTAAGGCCGAAATCCTCAAAGCACATCTGCATGGCTTCGGCTTCTTCATAGACTGTAAGGTCCTTACGGTTCATGTTCTCCATCAACATGGTTGTAATCTGCTCTTTTTCAGCCATATCTTCCACTATCACGCAAGGGGCTGTCTCAAGTCCTGCCTCTCTTGCAGCCGTTAGTCTTCGGTTACCGATTACAACCAAATACTTGCCCTCTTCCTCTTTATCTGGTACTACGGTCAAGTTCTGCATTATTCCGTTTTCTTTTATACTCTGTGCAAGCTCCTCTATACCCTCGTATTTGCGTCTTATATTCTTAGGGTGTATCTTTAAGTCTTCTATTTTTATCTCAACTACTGCCATTGCTGCCTCCTTAATTATTCTTCTTCGTTACCATCAAATATTGTCCTTTGTGATGCACCAGTTATAGGCATCAATATATATTGCTCTGATCCATAATCCCATACCATTTCACAGCCTCCACAATTTTTCTTGTCTTTGATTTCGCTCTTTAAGTGCATTGCGGAACTTATTTTGTAAGTAAACTCCGGTGTAATGCTTAATTTCCCTACAGATGCATCATCAACAAGGTCAACATCTACCTTAATTGTCATGCATCCTGCCTTGCTTCCTTTTTTCATCATAGATTCAAGCAAATCACGCAGAATAACATTTGCACCTGCTCTTAGTTCTGAAAAAACTTCACCTTCAAAGCTTATCTTCTGACTATATTCGTTCATTCTTTTTCCCTCCTATTATTCGTATAAGGTGCCTATCTGCTCCATTATCGCCTTAAGTTTAATCTCGCCTATGCCCTTTATGTCTTTTATCACTTCTCTTATGTCCTCCGGGGTAACTGCTGCCTTGTTCTCTGCTTTTTCTTCTTTTTTACGGTGGTCATATCCTGATTGCCATACTCCTGTAAAAAAATCACTCATTTCTACATGATCCATTTTCTTTATTCCTTTGTACTTTCCTCTGCTGATGAGATTTTTCAACTTTTTAGCCATTTTCTTTTTTCTTCCTTCCTTTGTTCTACTCAACGCACCTAAATGCGCTTTATTTCTGTATTGTTGTAGCATTACCTTCTCCTACTCAACTCTTATAGTTTTTTCTCAACGCGATACCTAATCTAACAAACCTTCAGTTTCTAACTCTTTTATAAATTCTGAGTTATATAATCAAATACTATCTTGTCAATTTCTTCATTCGTCAGATTGTCTTCAAGCGCTATTTCATCTTTAAGATTTACTGTTGCTCTAATTTCGTATTTTTTCATCATTCCTCCTAAACCGCCTTATCAGCAATTAAATCATCCAGGCTCATTTGCCCACAAATTTGATTTTTGCTGCTTACCCAATTGATATTTAGCATTTCCTCTTTGGCCCTTTTATAAAAATCCTTGTTAATTTCAAAACCGTATGAACTTCGGTTTAATTCCATTGCGGCTCTTAATGTTGCGCCACTTCCACAACAAGGATCAATGACTATATCCCCTTCATCCGTGAATATCTCTATAAGTTTTTTAAGTAC
>ERZ773067.1256-NODE-1256-length-13888-cov-3.776477_pt1 | contig 13888 bp, 12 predicted proteins | sample MGYA00580622_ERZ773067 | MGnify/ENA primary metagenome ERZ773067 (study PRJEB29015, sample SAMEA2737998) | human oral metagenome | biome: human oral; feature: human-associated habitat; material: dental | place: China | collected 2113 ...
TTTTTTATTCTTATTTGTATAGAAAAAATGTATAATCATGCTACTCAGGAGGTTCCCTCCTATACCACTACTCGGACAACGCCATCTCGACTTCCAGTAATAAGTTGTACAGTCCTATTTCTCGTGTGGAGTATGTTTATTTTTGGGTTGCTAAGAGCAATCTTAAGAGTTAAAGATGGCGGGAAGGCACTTAAATTAAGAATTTTGAAGCATTCAGGGCTCTCTTTTCTCTTACTTGCATTTATTGCAATACCGAATACTTTATTTAGTGACTTGCAGAGATCACAATCTCGTATAAAATGGTTTTTTGTTATACTCTGGGGAGTTGCTATCGTATTTGGAGGTCTTTCCTTCCTCATCAATAAGAAATGGATTCTTTCCAAAATGGAAATCTCTCCGACTAAGAAAATCCTATTTGCTCTTGGACTTACAATCCTTTCTATTCCTATCATCTTCTTCTTGTGTTCTTTTTTTGAGTTATTGGGAGACTATTCATCACTACCAGTATACTAGTAGCAAGCTCACAAATTGCTGTGAGTTTTATACCTTGCCGTGTTAAACTTTCCAGTATTTGCCTTGATTAGCATCTTTCTGATGCTAATTTTTGGTAAAATCAGAAAAGCTGAGGAGTTTTTTCTCATAGATTGAGATGACGGATTGCTATGACGAATCCTCTTTCTTGCAGCAGGAGTAGCCCCAATTTTTATGCAGTATTATTTGATTTTCCCTAAACATAGAGATGAAACTCTTGCTCTGGCAGATCTCACTCCAGAAAAAAAGAGAATCCTTGCAATATGTCTTAGTATTGTAAATGCTGTTCCTTGGATTTTTATGGTGTATGTCGCATTTACTATGGGACTTTTTGAAATAGCATAAGGACTTAACCTTTTTACCTTTTAAAATTAGCAGATGGAACGACTTGTCAGTCTCACTAATTCGCTTATTAAATCCTGACCAACGGGATGGGGAATCCTACTCTTCTGAATCATTATTTTTAATCTCCTTGCCTTCCGAATACTAGGAAACAGTATGGAGATCAAGGACTTCTGAAAGGTGTATCGCCAAGGAATCCTTTGATTTTTAGTAATTAGTTTTATTTTGGAAGGGGTAATTTTGGTCACTGCAGGTTATGCTTTTATACTTTTAATACTCCCATCTCTTTTTTCCTCAAATATTTTCGGTTCACCATCAAGATGAATTAACTCAATAGAGTCACTTCTTGCTTTTTTATTACTTCTAGTAACTCCGCCATTAACCTGATACCTCAGTTTCCTGGCTCATAAACATTGGACACTCAAGAAAGCAGATATGCCTCCACAAAAAAAAAGAACCTTTGCGATATGCCTTACTGTTCTTAATTTCATTACTTGGTTTTTTATTCTACATTTAATCCCTTAGTTTTTTATAAATCTTATAAAAAATAAAACCCTTTTTACCTTTTAAAATTTGCAGATGGGAGCGCTTTTGTGAGTAATTAATCGAAGTGGTATTTCATAATTAAGAAGTTAGTTTGTATTACTAGTAAAAAATTAGCAAAAAATCAGATTTTTACTTTTATTCTTTATACAAAAACAAATATGTTTAAAGGAATTTCTGCCTTAGACTCAGAAGAAGTTATCATTACCTTAACTCTTATCGGGATACTCTTGGTTTGTATCCTTCGAAATCTTACCCTTCTAAGGATAGTTATCAAAAAAATAACAAAAACTGAGAATCAAAAAATGTTTAAGCAAGAAGAAACTCCTGTTCTCGATGCTCAAGAGCTTTTTAAACAAACAGCTCGAAAAAGTATAGTGTACTGGATATTGGCACTTATCCCTGCTTTATGAATAGCATTTTTACTTACCTCCATTGAGGTGCGAATTGAGATTCAAAGGAGTGCATATCAAGGGCGAGGAGGGCTTGGTGTTTTTCTTGTTATTCCATTATTTGCTTCTGTAAATCTTTCCATAGCTTGGGGAGTTATGATATATTTCTTCAACAAGAAATGGACGCTTTCAGAGGTAAACCTCACTCTTGAGGAGAAAAAGCACTTTTCCCGTCAGCTTGCATACTTTAGTTTCCCACATGTAATAGTCGCACCTTTCTTTATTCTTTATATTCTTTTCCCAACATCGGCAGTTTTTTCTGGTATCACTTATTGCTTTTATCGTTTATGCAAAAACGAACCTGTTTGAAGAAAATCCTAGTGCAATCTTTGTAAATTATCAATTCTAAGGATTAAGAGCCTTCCCAAGTGGCTCTTTTTTGTTTTTCTTGAAAAAATAAAAAAAAGACCAGGAAGAAATACTTCTGGTCCGAGTGGATACCCGGAACCGATAGCAAGCCCTTAGAATACAGAAGGCTTTTTTAGTCTCAATAACGATCGCTATCAAGAGTAGAGAGCCTTATACCTTCTACACACTATAAACAAAATCGGTTCCAGATACAAAAGGGTAATAAACGTTCATCAGGGTAGATTACTTGATTTATCGCTTCCTCACGCCTTGAGAACGCCTCAGGAGAGAGCAAGTCAGGTTTTTTGTTTAATTTTTATTTTATTGCAACTAGAAGATATGGTTGTGCATCCAAAAAACAAGAAAATTTTTGCATTTCCCTCTAGGGTTTAGTTAGCACATTTTTTGATTTTGATGATGTTTTTTTGAAAAATCCCCATAGAAACAGAAAAATCTGATTGAAAAACTTTCGCTCATAGCTATACTCACGAGCGTTTATCCTTCTTGCATCATGAATACCACAAAAACTCTTGGGCTTCTCTTTCTCGGCAGGCTAGAAAAAGAAAAAGGATTTGATTTGATCTATGATTTTATCAGTCAATATCCGGGCAAGGAACTTCCTTTTGATCGATATATTTTTGGGAGCGGAAGCTATGAAAGCGGGATATTAGAGCTGAGTTATCATTTCAAGCAGATTCATTTCTTTGGGTGGAAGCCGCTCTCAGAGGTCGAGAGATACCTTGAAAATATAGATTACTGTCTGATGCCGTCCAGGTTCCTGGAGACCTTCGGTTTGAGTGCGATCAACATTCTCCAGCAAGGTATTCCGATTGTTGGTTTCAAAAAAGGTGGGCTGATTCCCTTTATTCAGGATGAATATGCGATTGAACAAAGCGAAGGGAGCACAGATCTTGCAAAGTTTTCTAATATGCTCATCAAACTCCAACAAGAAAAAAAGAAAAAGAAGGCTGACTTTTACGAACAGTTGGCTCAGCAGTCTAAAGATATTGCAAATCGCTATACCGTAGAAAAACGATATGAACGCTTTCTTTCCCTTATCGGAACCAAAAAACCTCAAAAGATTGTGCTCGTAAGCGACTTTATAAATAAGATTGGAGGGATTGAAACCTACCTCCATGATACCAAGCATCTTTTACAGCAACATGGTCACCAAGTAAAACTTTTCTGAGGCTACTGCCCTAAAGGACCACGAGGCAAACTCAAGAAACTCTTAGGAATTGGACTCTCTTTGGTCAACCTCTTGGCAGCAATCAGATTTTATCTTTTCCTCAAAAGAGAGAAGCCTGATCTTATTCGATATCACAGTATGATTCGTCGAAACGGTTGGCTACTGCCTCGAATCGCTAGAAAATTTCCTGCAACGAAACGGATGATGTATCATGATTTTGGCTATTTTACGCCTTATCCTCACGCACTTACCGATACGAAACAGATCAAGGCTCCCCTCTCTCTAAAAAACTACCTTGCGATGACGCAGACTTCAAACCCACTCAAAAAATTGCTCACCTTTGGGAAATATCTTTCCCTTTCCCTTCTGATAAAACGATTAAAGAAAACAATTGATCTCCACCTTGTTCCTTCTGAATTTATGGAACCGATCGTCCAAAAAAGCCTCAAAATCAGTCCAAATAAAATAACTGCATTCAATCATTTCCTTCAAAAATAGTAATTTCTTAATTTCCTACTAGAAAGAAAAAACTGATCCCCTCATTTCTTGCGAGTAAAAACTGTTGCATTCCCTCAGCATCGACATTTTTCATTTGCAAAAACAAAAAAAATAACTATACTGCCCGAGACTGATTATCTCGTGATGACGCTTACTATCAAAATTCTCAACTTATTTATGGGAGCCGAAAATCGGATCCATGTGATCTTGAGGAGCTACCCACCTTTCCGTAAGGAGAGATGATACGCGATGTTACGGATAGTCGGTTTTTTTTTGTTGCTTCATAATCCGTCTATCCCTAGCGAAATAACTCCCCTCCCCTACTGAAACGAATAATTTACCTCATCAAATCTGCGTTTAATTCTGGGACTTCGGACTGAAGAAAGTGATTTCTATCCTCAAAAGTTCTAAAATGAGCTGATGGCAATACCTTTTGGTATCTAAGAAAATGGCTATACGGTACTGCGAAGTCATCCTTGCTATGATAAAAGAAAATCTCTCCGACTTGTCTTTCCAACTGCGACAACTCCCCTGTCCTGACAAATCCTACGAGTTTATCACTTTCCATATCCCCATCAAAGGGCGTTCCCAAAAGATGCAAACTCTTGATTTGTCTAGCAATTTTCTGTTCTGAGAGATATTTTACCAAAAAAGCTGCTCCTAACGAATGTCCGATTAACACAACTCCATCTTCTACCGCTTCCAATAGTTTCTTGAAAAGGATTTCCCATTCCTCATATTTCGCGTTTTGTTTATTGGGCATTTGCGGGGTATAAACCACAAACCCTTCGCCGATCTGAGATTGTAGCTCATTTTTCCGGTCTCTCCTGCTCGCGATCCATTCCAAGTGCACGGATTTCCCTTTTAATGCTTGCAAAAATGCCTCATAACTTTCGTAAGTATCCCCGCCATGGATTAGGAGTACTTGCTGTTTCTTTTCCATTATTGCTTCTGGTAAAAAGATAAAAAATCTGACGTAAATTCCTCTTTCTACTTACACAAAATGAATTAAAAATCAAGCATAACATTCCCGCAACTCCGATTTTTATAAACTGTTGCCGAGCTTCTTCAGGGAAAAAGAAAAATCTGATCAGATTTCTGCTTTTTGTTTCCTTATCTTGAGAGAAAATTATCCTTTGAAGAGCTTTTAATGCTGATAAAGTTTTCTTTGTATAGATGCTTTTTTTAGGAGAAGACGCTAAATAGCTTGATTTCTGATTTCCCTATGGCAAAAGTTGAAAAAGAAAGAAATCTGACTATACTAATACTATCTTAAAAAAGTCTTTCCTCTCCAGAGGCGTCGGTGTTTTTTACTTTCTATTTGGGATTCAAGATGCAAATCAAGTCAATAAAAATTTCTAATCTCTTGAGTTTTTCCTATATGAATGAAAAAGAGTTTGAGAATCAACCTCCTATTTCTTTTTATGGAGAAGATTTAGCCTATCAAGGAGTCAAAATCTTTATTGGAAATAATGCATCTGGGAAAAGTAATTTTATCAAGATTTTGGAAGAATTTTTTACGGTTTTGATTAAAGATTTTTCATTTGATAACAGCTTTTCTGATGCAGAGGAAATCCCTACGAGAAAGGCAATTAAGGAAAGAAATATCCTCACCAAATATCTCCAAACCAATAACCAAACACCAGATCAGCCTTCAAAACTAGAAATTGCTCTAGAATTATCAAATACTGACTATGAAAACATCTGATTTGTTTGCAAATACAGCTCTAGGATCAACAACATTATCGATAAATATAGTAAACTAGAGTTTAGATTTCCTGAATACAAATATCAGGTTATTGTCGAACAACCTCATGAACTCAAATTGGAAGCGGCATTTGATGAAAAGCTTCAAAAATTCATTATCAACGAATCTAAACTGAATGAATATCAGCTTTTTGTTCTTTCTTGTATTAGATACCAAAAGCTTTTGCAAATCGTTATTACAATTTTTAATCAATATGAGAAAAAACCTGAAGAAAGAAAGCGATATTTGCTCAAGAGAACGTTTGCAATTTTAAATAACGATAGGAGCCAGCTTAATTTCAAAAATTTTATCAATCCTCATGAAATCATCAACGATCTTGAATATTCAAGAAATAGTTTGGTCGGCTACACCGGCTGTATTTACAAGATTCGGAGTATTTTAGAAAATTTTACGCAAGAAGCACTCCTCTCTTCGGATCTTAGCACCCAGGAAAAAGCGATAGAAGAACGTTTGAAAAAGTCAGATTTCTTTGTTAGTTTAAACTATATGATCCAAAAATACTTTGATAAACAGTTAAGAGTGGATTATGTGAATGGCATGATTGGATTTTATATGGTGGATGAGAACGATAGAGTTTCTTATTTTAATGACCTCAGTGATGGAGAGAAATCGCTCTTAACAATGATTTTTTGACTCTATGGAAATGATCTCACCGATGGATTTATGATCGTAAATGAACCGGAGCTGCATCTTCACCCTCAATATCAGAAAGAACTGGCTGAAGTTTGCGACCAAATCAGTGAACACATTGGTGCACAGTTTATTCTCTCTACTAATTCTCCACTCTTCATCAATGAAAAAAACCTGACGAGCGTCTACAGGATGTATAAGAATAAAAATCAAAATTCTTTGGTTTCTGCGCCGAGGATCAATGTGGATTATGATGATGCGACACTGATGCATATGCTCAGATTTGAGAATCTCTCAAAGCTCTTCTTCGTGGATAAAATCATCCTTGTTGAGGGAGATACTGATGCTTATTTTTTCAGTTTCTATCTCAATTACCTAAAAACCTTCCCTGAATGGAAAAATAAAATTCGTGATTATGAAATTATTAACATCAACGGGAAGGGGTCCTTCTGAACACGAAGGAAATTCCTCAGAAAGTTTAATATCAAGAACTATTTTATTGGAGACTGGGATAATACTGTTGATTATGGATTCTTTTCAAGGGCAGAACTCAACAGATTTTATATGCTCGCAAATAAACAGGCAAAAACTCAGAAATCTGAAAAAAGATATAGTGATTATTACAATAGACTCGTAAAAACTATTCTGACCTTCGCTCCAAAGAAGCATAAAGCGATCATAAAAGGGATTGAGAAGCTTTACAATGACAAGGTTTTCATCCTCAAGGAAGGAGCAATAGAAACCTATGTTCCTCTCGAGAAAAAAGGGCTTTCTTATATGGCCTACTTCTGTAATGCCTACTTTTATGACCGAATCCTCAACCAAAATTTCAAAGAACAGAGAAAAGAATTAAATCAGATTATGAAAATCATTTTTAATGACTAAAATCAGTAAGATAATAGAGAGAAAAAGATCAGATTTTTGCTTTTTTCTTGTCTTTTGGCTATAATGATGATATCTTTTACCTGACAAACCAACCATTATGGAAATTCTATTATGAACCGGAGTAATTCTTTGAATTGGAGTACTTATCTTGGTAAGTATGTGTTCTTCTGGTCAAAAAGAAGGGAGTTTGCTCTCAAGATATTGAAGAAAACAGGGAAAATCCTTTTTTCGATGATTTTTCTTGGGCTTATTAGTTCCTATTCTTTTTTTTGTAGCATTAGGGGGATTAACTTTCCTTTTATGTACCAAAGGATACTGCACGATTAGTACAATCGTTCCTATGCTTTCAGGACTCGGAGTGTTGTGGGTTAGTCTACGGGCCATAAGATTCATAACTCCATTTTTTATAGGAGAGGTCGCAAAAGCTGAAAATGCTAGTTACAGAACGATGAATGATATGCAAAAACAAAGTATGAAAAATCTGACCAATTATATTATTTATGCGTTTTTACTTGGATTATTACTCTTTATTTTGCTTTTTATCGATCCTCGATCACTTGCCGAATCTTCAAAAGACTTCCTTGGTGAAATAGGAATTTCTCGAAGCATTCTTGAGGGAGAATACTTTGGAGATGTGATGGCGTGGCTGTTTTATGTGCTTAATATTTCAGCGCTCATAGGAATTATCTCTACTCTCAAAATGATTGCCAATGATTCCAGTAGGAGAGTAAATGATCGTTTACAACAGCTCAGACTTCGTGCTTTTGAGGAAAGAAATACGAGGACTACGAGCTTTGGGCAGTAAAGTAAACAAAGTAAGGCTTTATGTTACAAAAATGCTCGTATTTCCTATAATTTTTTAATCATTCAGAATGTTTAATTTTACAAAATAAAAAAACTGACTTTGGAATAAAGTCAGCTTTTCCTAATTAATTTTCTCTAAATACTCTTTTAACTGAATAAGAATATTCTTGTAGTCATATATCTCTGCAGCTAAAAATTTAAGTGAATATTTATTCGGTAGCTTTGAGACAAGTTTTAGGATTCCTATACGGTCATTATATCAAGAAAGTGTAATATCACTCACCAATAGATATAGCGTATCATCCAAATAAGGAGAGAAGTTGAAAATTATTTTTGCCTTTTCTTTCATTTGCTCATGTTGAGTAATGAGGTATCCTCATCGGTTTGGGTGCTTAAATTCTCCAGCAGAAAAAAACTCTACATGGGTTACTTCATCCTTATCAGTCAGATTTTCTAATTTGTTTTGTATTTCATCTAAGGTTAACTCTTCCCATCAGCAGTTGTTCCCAAATATTTCGAAGGGGACTGTAGCTTTTGCTAGTAAAAATTTTAGATGTTTATTTATCAATGGAGATAAATGTTTCTTTTTAGCGTTTTCAGGGGCATAAGTGATGATGATATAAAATACAAAAGATGAAGTAATTGCCAGAGCCAAACTATATCAAAACCCACTAAAAGGGATTTCTAACTTGAAGCTTGGAATGTTAAATATGATTACAAAAATTATCGCGATCACTACGACTCGATTTAATAATCTATTAGCACGATAAAACTTTAAAAGTTCTTGTCTCATAGGTATAAATACTTTCTAAAAATAAAAGTCTGATTTTTCATCGCTTTTTTACTTGTTGTGTAGATTTTCTTGCAACTATCTGTTTTGAAGAAGTGTATTCCTGACTACTATTGACGCTTTACCAAAAAAAGAATAAATCCCCTGTATTTTAGGAATTTACCCTTCAAAAGCAAAAGAAAAAAGTCATGAGAAACTATTTCTTGCTTTTCGTCTTGAGAAAAACGACAATACCAATTTGATTCTCGGGATGTTCTTCTGGAGAAACCCTATTAATCTTTGCCACTAAAAGGTCGCCATAACCCGCTTCTAAAAGTTTTGAGATCTCTTTATTATCCGATCTTGGAATATAGCCAATCTTGGTCTTTTTAAAATAGAGGGCTACAGCATGGGTATCGTAGGGATTTTCTGGCTCATAAACCAACTCGAGATCCGCTCAAATTTTGAGTTGATCGAAAACAAAAACCCCTTCCCCAAAAGAGAAGCCAGCCACATTACAGTGAAGAAAATGGAGGTATTTCATGATAATTACTATAGAGAAGTAAAAAATCATATTTTTTTGTAAATTTAGTAGCAATTTATGTTTAGCGCGGTTTACTATACGGAGCACTCAGAGAATTGCAAGAGGAAGTATTTATGATATGCGTCTAGTAACTTGTAGATATATCTTACTTCATACTATAGAAGAAAAGAGAGGGTTACCTCTCTCTTTTAAATTATTCTTTTCCACAACACTTCTTATATTTTTTCCCGCTTCCACAAGGACATGGATCGTTTGGTCTTACTTTTCCTTCAGGTTTGATAATTTTTTGAGCAGGTCACTCCTCCACTTCAAAGACCTCAACATCTGTATCATTACTGTTGTCAAATATCTGAGCTCTACTATCTTGGACTTCGGTTTCAGGTTTACTTACTTGTTGAGGGATATTTCTACTTGCTGAAGTCAGAATTTCAATTACTTTTTCTTCATTACTTTCTTCTTGAATAAGTTGTCCTGACTGCTGAACTGCAATTGCATCAAAGTCTAATTTTAATAAATAAGATGCAGTATTATTTGTGATATTTGCGAGGAGTTCTTGGAACTTTTCAAAAGATTCTTTCTTATAAATCACTAAAGGATCAAGCTGAGCATAGGACATGAGTCAGACTTTTTCTCTAAGATTCTGCATTTCATCAATATGATCTACCCAAAGTTTATCAATAAAATGAAGATGTACTTCTCTAAAGATCTGGAATAGAAGCTTTGTCTCAAGTGCAGAAAATACTCTAGTAAAGTAAGCATCTAGTCTCTCAAGTAACATCGCTTTCAAAGCCTCATAATCAAGCTGAGACAGCTCATGATATTCAGGCTGCGTGATATTCAATCCATATTCCTTATTGAGAACGATGAGAACATCACCAACAGATTGTCCAGTAATCTCAGCATTCGCAATTTGTGTAATGATAATATTTTTAGCTTCAGTTAGGAACTCTTCTTTAAGATTAGCAACATAAGTTTCTTGCTTCTGTTCATCGTTTTCGGCAGCAAGGATTTCGTCTCTAATACGATAGACTCTTTTTCTTTGCTTGTCAACTACGCTATCATAATCAAAGAGATGCTTTCTGATGCCGAAATATCGTCCTTCAATTTCCTTTTGAGCTCTGATAATCGATTTACTAAATTGTTTTTGGGTGAGTTCTAGGCTTTCAAGATCTGTTTTGGAAAGGAGCATAGCAGCCAAAGACTGAATTTTCTCTCCTCCCATCTTTCTCATCAACGAATCATCAAGTGCGACGAAGAACACAGAAACACCAGGATCTCACTGTCTTCCAGCTCTTCCTCTGAGCTGATTATCAATTCTCCTAGATTCATGTTTCTCGGTTCCGAGGATGAAAAGTCAGAAGAAAAGGTCTTTCTCTATCGCTTCTTTGCTCGTATCTTTTTGACTAGGAATAAAGCTGACTTTTGCATAAGGAACGGTATTTGCCTTTCTCTTCCTATTAAATTGCACGGTAAAATTTCCTCATTCTAGGGCAACAGAACAGGTAAGGGTTTGCTGAGATGCTAAAGTTTTTAAATCTGCTTCATTCAATGAAACTGCCTCTTTCAAAGCATCAAGGAAAAGTCAAAATTCAAACTCAGAATACAAGTTTCCAGAAGAAACGATTCAGTTTTTTAGATTTTTTAGGAAAAATTTAAGATAATTCTGAGCCATCTTTTCGTTCAATCCCTCTTCAAGCTTGATATCCGTTCCACGACCTGCCATATTGGTTGCCACGACTACGGATTTATATTTCCCTGCATTAGAAACGATATTCGCCTCTTGCTCGTGAAACTTTGCATTCAACACATAATGAGTTATTGCTTCTTTATCCAAAAGCCTAGAGACATACTCAGAAGTCGCAATATCTGCGGTTCCAATCAGGATTGGCTGTCCGATTTCATGATAAAATTTGATATAGTCCTTCACAAACTTCCACTTAGTATGCTGATTGAAATAGACCTTATCATTCATATCTACTCTAAGAATAGGCTTATTCGTAGGGACAATAACCACTTCCAATTCATAGATTTTGTTAAACTCTTCTCCTTCAGTAGAAGCTGTTCCGGTCATTCCAGAGAGTTTTGCATATTGTTTGAAAAAATTCTGATAGGTGATCGTAGCCATCGTTTGAGATTCTCTCTGGATTTGCACCTGCTCTTTTGCCTCAATCGCTTGATGAAGCCCTTCAGAAAACCTTCTTCCTGGCATCGTCCTTCCTGTATGTTCATCTACGATTAACACTTCCCCATTGGAGATAATGTAATCCTTATCTTTGATATAGACCGCCTTTGCTTTCAATGCATTCTCAATATGGTGGATTTCTCCATAACCCATATCTTTATAGATATTCTCTACCTTCAAAATCTCCTCAAGCTTTGCAATTCCTTTTCCAGAAAGCTGGGCTGTCTTGGTCTTTTCATCAATGTAATAATCTCCATCTTCTTCCTGCTCTTTCCCATACTCATCATTCAAAACCTCTTGAATAAAGCCTTTGGAAACTTTTTTCTTTCCTGAACAAGGAGAAAGCAGATTCACCACTTGTGCATAGTAGCTGTATTTTTCAGTAGGTTCTTCTCTTGGCTGTGAGATAATAAGCGGGGTTCTCGCCTCATCAATCAAAATACTATCAATCTCATCCACAATCGCAAAATTAAGTGGTCTCCAAGTCAGACTTCTTTCTGCTAAACTTTTTACGAGATTATCTCTCAAATAATCAAATCCTAATTCTGAATTTTCCACATAAGTAATGTCCTTAGCATACTCTCCTCTTCTGGTCTGAAGCGGGGTCCCTTTGGTCACCGAACCAACGGTCAATCCAAGCCAAGTATAGACATGTGCCATCCATTCACTATCACGAGAAGCAAGGTAATCATTCACCGTTACGACATGAACTCCCTTCCCAGCAAGTGCATTCAAATACACCGGAGCAACTGCAACGAGTGTCTTTCCTTCTCCGGTCTTCATTTCAGCAATCTTTCCTTGATGGAGAATAATCCCACCAAGAAGCTGAACATCATAAGGAATCATATTCCAGGTAAGTTCATGTCCTTTAACTTTCGCTTTTGTTCCAACAAGTCTTTTACAAGCCTGTTTTACAACGGCAAAGGCTTCTGGAAGTAAATCGTCCAAAGTGGTTCAGTTTTCAATTCTTTGTTTAAATTCTTCAGTTTTTGCTTGAATTTCAGCATCAGAAAGTGCATCAAATTCGGCATACCGATGATTGATATCTCTCACAAGTGGCATCAAAGCATCAATCTGCTTTTGATTGTAATCACCACCAATTATATTCATAATCCAATCTAACATTTGCTTCTTTTCTAGTAAAAAAAGATAAAAATCTGACGTTTAATCAAGAAGAACTTATACGAATTTGTATCCATAAAGCAAATTGTTTTTTGCATGAAATGCTCCTCTATTAAGAAAAAATGAATAAAACGTCTTGCATCTTCTTTAGAAATAATTAAAAGAATGGAGATTTATCTTCTAAAAATAGTAAACTATGCAAAAAAAATGAAAAACAGCTGGTGAAAGAATTGATGAAGCAACAGGAAAGATCCAGGAAGCAGCTTCAAAGTTCGGGGAAAAGATTGGGAATGGAGCCGAAGAGACAAAAAAGGTTGCAAACAACGTTAAAAATTGGCGAGAAAGAGCCTCTGTTGAAGAAATTGTGATGACGTTGATTGGAATCGTTTTGTTGATTTTGGCGCTGATTCAGCTGAGAGCGTTCCTTTGGGGGATTATTCTCCTCTTGGCAGGTCTACTTTGTGTTATGGGATATTTTAATCCTTTTTTGAGAAGTTTGATTGATAGATTTTTTTCAGAATCAGAGGACACTTCTAAAAAAGACACCCATTCAAAGAAAGAAGACTAAAGATAAGAAGCAATTGATAAGCCCTTATCTTAAATGATAAATTTATGGGGAAGGTTCAAAGAAACCTGATTTCTTCCCCTTTTTGGTTGCCAAAAGTTAGAAAGGATTATTCACATTTATCTGTTCTTTACCTCCAACATGACACGTGAAGATAGAAGAAATTTTATCAAAAATATTTTTAGACTTGCAATTGGTGTAGTACTTCTTGTTGCTTGTTTTTGATATTTAAAAAATCATCCGGCTGAACAGATAGCACTTTATTCTGGATTAAAAACTATTATTCAGAAAGGAGAAGTGTTGGCATATAATGTTTTGTGAAGAGATGGTAACCAGCTGGCTAGAAAATATGATTTGGAAAATAGGTATCTTGAGCTTATCCATCGTGCGGAGGAAAAGGGATGTAAAGATACAGAGTTAGTGGAGGCTTTACATCAGACGTATGAGACTTTTTTACAAGAAGATAAAAAGAAGATCAGTTATTATATCGCAAAATACATGATTCTTTTTTCAGAATATGACTCATCTGTTGAAGAATGTTCATAGTTTAATCCCTTTGTTGTTTCCTTCTTTAACTTAAACTTAACAAGCAATTCTTCCCTTGCTTGTTTTTTCTATTTTCCCGAGTCTCAGTAAAAGCGGCTCAATATCTTCTTCAAGTGTTTTTTCGCTAGTTCAAAGCTGGAGTGCTAGAGTTTTCACTCAGACGGGGCGAT
>ERZ773067.1259-NODE-1259-length-13874-cov-3.325928_pt1 | contig 13874 bp, 15 predicted proteins | sample MGYA00580622_ERZ773067 | MGnify/ENA primary metagenome ERZ773067 (study PRJEB29015, sample SAMEA2737998) | human oral metagenome | biome: human oral; feature: human-associated habitat; material: dental | place: China | collected 2113 ...
AGGATTCTTTTGGATTAATACATGGTCTCTTATATTTGGTTTAATTTTTTTGTGTATAGCATTAGGCCTGTACATTGAAGATGTAAAGAGAAACAAAGAATATCTCAAAAAGCTTAGGGAAGAAGAGAAAGCCTTAAGCTTCGATGAATTTTCGGTTGAAGCAAAAAATAGTACTCAAAAAGGATCAGAAAACAAGTTTTGAAGATAACTCTGGAGACATAGGTATATACATTGAGGAAGGGAAATTTATAAATGAAATACTTATTTGACTTTTACCTAAAATATTGATAGACTACCCATAAGTAGACTACCCATAAGTAGTCAAAGAAAATATGGGGGAATTATATGATAGGGCGTGGGAATGAGTTAGAAATGCTTAATTCTTTGTATGAAAGTAATAAATTTGAGTATCTTGTTCTGTATGGCAGAAGGAGAGTTGGAAAGACAACATTGTTGCAGGAATTTGCAAAAGATAAAAATGCTGTTTTTTTTCCTGCACAGGAGAAAAATGATGTACTAAACCTGCAGGATTTTTCCAAAATGGTACAGCTAAAACTTGATGGAACCTTTATTGCTTCCTTTGAGGGGTGGAGGGCTGCCTTTGAGTATATTGACAAAAAGGTAACTGAGAGAACTCTAATAATAATTGATGAATTTCCATTTATAGCAGAAGAAAATCCTACTATTAAATCAATATTGCAACATGTGATTGATCATTTTTGGAAAAATAATAAGAACATATTCTTGATACTTTGCGGTTCTTCTGTAAGCTTTATGGAGTCAGATATTATGGGAAACAAGAGCCCTCTGCACAACAGGCAGACATCAAGCCTTGAAGTGCTTCCATTTGATTATTATGAGAGTAGCCTGTTTTACCCTAAGTATTCTTATGAACAGAAACTTATTGCATATGGTATTCTTGGAGGAGTTCCAAGATATCTGGAGGCTTTTGATGACGGTTTGTCAATCGAAGAAAACATTGCAAAAAATATCATAAAAAAAGGAGCTTATTTAAATGAAGAACCATTAAATCTCCTTAGGGCAGAACTTAGAGATCCTAACGTATACAATAGCATTCTCGGTGCAATTGCAAATGGGAGAAATAAGGTTCTGGAGATATCCGATTATCTGCATGAAGAAAGGAATAAAGTATCAAAATATCTATTAGTATTGCAGACAATGCGACTTGTGGAGAAAAAAGTTCCTTGTGGTGAAGGAGAGGGTAGCCGTAAAGGAATATACAAGCTTACAGATAACTTTTTCAGGTTTTGGTTTAGATATGAGTTTACTAACAATGTGTATTATGAAATGTTGGGGGCTGATGCGGCTTCAAAGGAGATAATGGAAGGAATCTCTGATTATATGGGAGATGCGTTTGAGGGAATATGTACGGAGTATTTTGTTAAAAAGGCCAAAAAAGGTAGATTGCCATTTGTACCATTTATGATAGGAAAATGGTGGGGCAATAATCTGCACATTAAGGCACAGGATGATGTTGATATACTTATGATAGATAAGACGGGTAAAAAAGGAATTTTTGTGGAATGTAAATTTACAAATTCCCCAATGCCACATAAAGAGTATGAAGATTTAAAAAATGCAATGCTTGCCTTCCCTGACATAAAAGAAAAATATATGTATTTTATAAGCAAAGCAGGGTATGAAGCCTCAGTAATACGTCATGCTGAAGAAGATGGAGCATTACTGCTTGGTTTGGGAGAATTGTTTGAATAGATGTCACTATTTTTCAAATTTTAAAATGGGATATAAGAAAAGGTGATAATTATATTTATAAATACAATAATTGAAAGAGGATTCACAATAAAAGAAAATACTTTCTGATTAGAAACTTTAACCAGAAGGTTTTCTTTTGTCTTTGCACAGTTTTCTACTATTAATGATAATTGTATACGCATAGTGATATAGTTGACATTATAGGATAAATCCTATAAGATATCGACTAAGAGAACCATATTCAAAGCATATTGATGATGGAATATTTGAGCTGAGAGCTAAGGTTGGTTCAAATATTTCAAGAGTTCTCTATTTCTTCTATGTTGGGCAGGATATTATTTTAACAAATGGCTTTATAAAGAAAACACAAAAAACTCCAGTTAGTGAAATAGAGAAAGCTAAAAAGTATCGTATAGATTATATTCAGAGGAAGGAGAATTAATATGAGTACAAGTTTTGATGAATAATTCGACTTGTAAATTCTTATAAGTATGTAGAAAAATCAAAAATAGGTAATTATTTTATTTCAACGAAAGAGAACAGAAATAGACATGGGATAGGGCAGATAAATATTGAAAGGACTGTGGATAAATATGATGGAATAATAGATGTTAAATATGGAGATAAAAAGTTTGAAACAATGATAATTTTGTACTGCTGAAATAATAGTAGTGAAGTCAAGTTTGTTAATTGGATAACTTTATCATATGCAGTAAGTTCAGCTATTCTGCTAAGTGCTGTAATGCTTTTGGTTGCTAAGATGGATAACCGGTTTAGTTATTTATAAGTTGTAATAGAAAATGGGACTTAAAAACTTGATGTAAGGAGAAACATATGAAAGATAGAAATCCTCAGAGATATAAAAATGGAGATTAAGATAGTAAAATCCTATAAATCAGATAGCATGTAAAATACTTTGTAAATTATATTAAAAGAAAAGTTGGATATATATGAAAAAAATATTGACATCTAACTGGGGTGAGAAAAAAGAATATAATTTTTCATTATGGGCAGGTAGTCCATCAATCTATAAAGAAGCTTTATATTTTAGATAAGAAAGGCTAGAGAAGTTATGATTAAAAATAGAATAATTCCTAATATAATTAATAATTATACTTTTTTTGCTTGTTTAACCTTATTTATTATTTTAGGTTTGATTTTATTAATTAAATTTAAAACATTGTCAAAAAGTAAAAAAATAATTTTAAGTTTAATTTGGTTCATTGTTATATTAATCCTGTCTGTTTTTTTATATCTTTTTGTAGGATGGGGAAAAAACATGCCGGAATATATAAAAAGAGGTTTAACTTTATTATCTGCTAATGATGTTCGCATTGATAAAATTGATTTTTCGGATAATGTGATAATTGTTGAAGGTAAAGCTATTAATAGGCTAGAGTGTGAAGAAATAACATATGAAAAAGAGGGAGATAAACTATGTATAATGGTTTTTTCCAATAGGATGGAAACAAAAGACGGGAAATTTAAGTATAAGCTAGAGGGTAATTTTGATAATATTAAATATGTATATCTAAGAAGCATAGAAGGTGGATTTGGAGGACTTGAGGATAAGTTAGTTTATACAAGATAAGAAGTAAAATAGGGAGCTACTTTATATATTGAAGACATGGGATCGGGTAATACAATGACAGAGTTCATAGATATGGAATCAAAGTTAAAAAAGTATCTTCATAATAGCGTGGAGCAAATAGTTTTAAGATTATTGGATAAACTTTAATAAAAGGAGTTACTATATGAAAATGAGTAAATTTTTGAAACGTATAAGGCTTCCTGATTCAATAATTTATTATATTATACAGGGCTGTCTTTTGATAATTATATTTATAAATACAATAATCGAAAGAGGATTCTTTTGGATTAATACATGGTCTCTTATTTTTGGTTTAATTTTTTTGGGCATTGCATTAGGCCTGTACATTGAAGATGTAAACAGAAACAAAGAATATCTCAAAAAGCTTAGAGAAGAAGAGAAAGCCTTAAGCTCCGATGAATTTTCGGTTGAAGCAAAAGATAGCACTCAAAAAGGCTCTGAAAACAGGTTTTGAAGATATTACTTATTAAGCTTTAGAGCTGCAATGAAACCGGTATGACTGCAAAGGCATACAATGTTTAATATAAATATTGAAGTGTGATATACTCGCTAAAAGGAGGGCAATGTTATTGAATTAGCGAAACCAAAGAATTATACAGAGGAAGATTATTATAGTTTAGCGGAAAATATTCGTGCGGAGCTGATAGATGGAGATTTGATATATAATCAGACTGATTTGTCGAGGGAAAGTGTATGGGTTTATTATTTTGAAGAATTAAAGTTAAAGCTGAGACTTATTCTTTTAAGGATAAGATTAAAGTCAATATTTATGATGATTTGTATATAGATTTTGCTGGGATTGATATGTAGAGAAAACCCTTTTGATAATAAACTTCAATCAGAAGGGCTTTTTATATTTGCACAGTTTTCAGCTGTTAATGATAATTGTATCCGCATAATGATATAGTTGACATTATAGGATAAATCCTATAAAATCTTATTAGAGGTGAAGTATGAAATTTGAAGTTGATTTTTATGAAAAAGATAATGGCGAACAACCTGCAAAGGAATTTATTCTGTCATTAGATAAAAAAATGATTGCGAAAATGCTTGATACAATTAAATTATTACAAGACAATGGATATCAACTTAGAGAACCATATTCAAAGCACATTGATGATGGAATATTTGAGCTGAGAGCTAAGGTTGGTTCAAATATTTCAAGAGTTCTCTATTTCTTCTATGTTGGGCAGGATATTATTTTAACAAATGGCTTTATAAAGAAAACACAAAAAACTCCAGTTAGTGAAATAGAGAAAGCTAAAAAGTATCGTATAGATTATATTCAGAGGAAGGAGAATTAATATGAGTACAAGGTTTGATGATTTTTTGGATGAACAGCTTAAAGATCCTGAAATTCTTAAAGAATACGAAGCTCTGCAACCTGAGCATGCTATTATCCAGACGATGATTGATGCGAGGCAGAAGTCCGGAATCACTCAGAAGGAATTGTCCGAGCGTACGGGCATAGCACAGGGAGACATAAGTAAATTAGAAAATGGAAATGCAAATCCGTCTATCAGGACTTTACAGCGTCTTGCAAAAGGCATGGGAATGATTTTAAAGATAGAATTTCTTCCGGAAAAGATGGTTGGAGCAAAGAGTTAATATCAAAAAGTTCTGTTATATTTTGTCTGCACAAAATTATTTCATGAGTATTGGCAGTATGTAATAAAGCTTTGGTGGGCTTAGAATTAGGGAAAATTAGTGTAGAAAAAAGGATATTTGTGTCTATTCTTCTTAAAATAATGATATAATAGCCGTTATGAGGGAGGATGCATTATGGAATTAGCGAAACCAAAGAATTATACAGAGGAAGATTATTATAGTTTACCGGAAAATATTCGTGCCGAGCTGATAGATGGAGATTTGATATATAATCAGTCTGATCCATCAAGAAAGCATCAGGCTATACTTATGGAACTTGCAGGAACAATACGAAACTATATTAAGGCAAAAGCAGGTTCCTGCCATGTATATCCTGCGCCATTTGCTGTTAAACTCTGGGAGGACAGGAATACTATAGTAGAGCCTGATATCAGTATTATCTGTGGTGAAGATAAACTTACTGACAGAGGTTGTAGCGGTGCACCTGATTGGATAATAGAAATTGTCTCACCAAGCAATCCCGGTAATGACTATGTGCTGAAGCTTAATCTATATGCAGATGCCGGAGTAAGAGAATATTGGATAGTAGATCCTACCAAATCAAGTGTTTTTGTTTACTACCTTGAAAAGTCAAATTTTAAGGCTGAAGCCTATACTTTTAATGATAAAATTAAAGTTAATATTTACGACGATTTATATATAGATTTTTCAGAGTTTATAGACTAAAGCTGGGAAAAAAATGCGGTAATAACCCAAACAGATAAATCAGTTTCGTATAATAGCTATAAGGTATCAAGGGATAATAATGAAATTGCTACAGTTACAATATCAAAGAAAGTATTGTCATTGAGTGATTTTATTAAAATACTATTGATACTAAATATACCTACAATTCTGTTTACCTCGTGTATTCTAACAGGAAATAAGTTTAAAACTAATTCAGATGAGGTGGTGGAAAACAGCCTATAGCAGATAAAGGTTATCTTTTAATATGCTGAAAGGTGTTTAATTATGAAAAAAAGAAACATTAAACATTTATTCATACAGGGAGCAATTTGGAGCATAGTACATATAATAACCTTAAACTTTAGGGATATTTATCCATTTAACTGGATGTTACACAATAAATTTGTTTAAATCTGGATTGGTGCATTTATATTTACGCTGTTTGACAGAGTTTTTTGGGCTTATGCTATTACAATCGGCAATATAATTGGGCTTATTATAGGATATTTTATCGGAGAAGACCTGTTAAGCATTTCTAAGGCTAAAATAAATCCCGGAATGGATTATGCCCAAATTTATCATCTCAGTCATCATTACCATGTGTATATATGGTTTACCTGTGTTGTTATCATATTTGTGATTAGCATACTTTGCCCAATTATAAGAAATATAAGAGGTAGGCTGAATGATAAAATGAAATAGCCGCAATAAAAGAAAAGGACTTCTGATTACAGCTTACAGTCAGAAGTCCTTAATGTTGGCGTTACAACATTACTCCTCAGTTATTCTGTCAAAGAGTATCTGCTGTTTTTCTTTATAATGATGTGCCTCTTCAAGCATCATATCCTTAACCTTCATAAGTCTTATCTGAGTACTTCTTTCGTTCTCGTCAAGCTTCATGGTTATCATCTTGATATTAGCCTGTAAGGTAGGTATCATAACGTATTCAAGAGCATTAACACGCCTTCTTGTCTTTTCAATTTCAGCAGCCATAAGTGAGCAGGACTTCTCTACCTCTGCGAGGGTGATAAGATCCTTCTGAATACTTGAAAGAGAGAGAACGGCAGTGTCAAGGTCGCTTGAAGTAAAGGCAAAACCGTATGAGTAGATATCTCCCTCATCACCGGTTCTGGCCTTTGTTTCAAATTGAGGTATATTAACACTCATTACATTACGGGTGCTTACCTCAACTGTCAGTTCCTGTTTAGGTGCCATAAAGGCAACTCTTACAGTCTCATCTGACATTGTAGAGCGGGCTATAACAAAGTTCTTGTTTGCATTCTTAAGGTCTGCTTCAACCTTTTCACGCAGAGCTTTGTTTTTTCTGACAAGGTCAAGGAACTCACGCATAAGCTCATCACGTTTGTCTTTGAGGAGCTTATGTCCTCTGGTAGCGGTAATAAGTTTACCTTTAAGCCTCGTCAGCTCCATTCTTGTTGCATTAACAGTTGCCAAATTTTCACCTCCCTTGATAGTTGATTAGTTTTACACGCATAAACGCGTCACTCATAGACTTCGCTGACGCGTAGTCTATTTCGTATCGTTACCCTTCGTAACCTGACAAATGAGTTTGTAAGCAAGCTTACACTCATTTGTCAGCATTACGAAGTCGTTTATACGATATCTTATTTCTTATCGTAGTACATATCAAGGTATTCATCTCTGATTCTCTTCAGCTCACTTCTAGGAAGGATTCTGAGGAGATCCCAGCCGATGTTTAAGGTTTCTTCGATGCTTCTGTCTGTTCTAAAGCCCTGTGATACATATACAGCTTCAAATTCATCCGCAAACTTAGCATAGAGCTTGTCTATATCTGAAAGAGCTGCCTCACCGAGGATGACCATAAGCTCCTTAGCATCCTTACCACGAGCATAAGCTGAAAAAAGCTGGTTCATGGTGTTTGCATGGTCTGCTCTGGTCTTGCCCTCGCCGATACCCTTATCCTTAAGACGGGAAAGAGATGGGAGAACGTTGATAGGTGGCTCAATCTTCTTACGATAAAGATCACGGGAAAGAATAATCTGTCCCTCTGTAATATATCCTGTAAGGTCAGGGATCGGATGAGTCTTGTCATCCTCAGGCATGGTAAGAATAGGAATCATTGTGATAGATCCGTTCTTTCCGTTCTGACGGCCTGCACGCTCATACATAGTAGCAAGGTCAGTATACATGTAACCCGGATATCCACGACGTCCCGGAACTTCCTTACGAGCCGCTGATATCTCACGAAGAGCATCTGCATAGTTTGTAATATCTGTAAGGATAACAAGTACGTGCATTCCCTTTTCAAAAGCAAGGAACTCAGCTGTGGTAAGTGCCATCTTAGGAGTAGCAATACGCTCTACAGCAGGGTCATTTGCAAGGTTCATAAAGAGAACTGCTCTGTCAATAGCTCCTGTCTCCTTGAAGGACTCTACGAAGTAGTTAGACTCTTCGAAGGTAATACCCATAGCAGCAAATACAACCGCAAATGGCTCATCTGTTCCTACAACCTTTGCCTGACGTGCAATCTGTGCAGCAAGTTCAGCATGTGGAAGACCTGAACCTGAGAAAATAGGAAGTTTCTGTCCACGAACAAGGGTATTAAGACCGTCAATAGCGGATACACCTGTCTGAATGAACTCCTCAGGGTAGCTTCTTGCAGCAGGGTTCATAGGAAGGCCTGCTACGTCACGTCTTTCCTCAGGAAGGATTTCCGGACCGCCGTCGATAGGACGACCAAGACCGTCAAAGACACGTGAGAGCATATCCTCAGATACCCCAATCTCCATGCTTCTTCCAAGGAAACGTACCTTTGAGCTTTCAAGGTTGATACCTGTTGAAGACTCAAAAAGCTGTACAAGAGCATTACCGTCATCTATTTCAAGTACCCTGCACCTACGTCTGCTACCGTCAGCAAGCTCGATTTCACCGAGTTCATCGTATGCGACATCAGTTACGCCGCGTACGAGCATAAGAGGACCGGCAACCTCTTGTATTGTTCTATATTCTTTTGCCATTAGAAGTCTACCTCCTGTGCAACATCATCTGCTTCTTTAGCAAGGGCTGCCTCGATTTCCTTAAATCTTGCATCAACCTTGTCTTCAGCAGTATATTTAAAACGACCGATAGGCTCACGAACTTCCATAGCTATAAGCTTATTGATATTTGCGCCCTTATCAAGAGCCTCAAGGCAAATATCATAGAAAGTAAGTATAAGTTTCATAAGCATAAACTGTTTATGAAGAGAAGTATAAGTATCTTCCTCCATAAATGCGTTCTGCTGGAGTAAATCCTCTCTTACAGATCTTGCAACTTCCATCTTAAGACGGTCAGGAGCTGAAAGAGCATCTTCACCAACGAGCTGAACCATTTCCTTAAGTGCTGACTCATCCTGAAGGATAGCCATTACCCTGTTCTTATATGGAACCCAGTCCTCACTGATATTCTTGGCAAACCAAGGATCCATTGTATTGTAAAGAGAATAACTCTCAAGCCAGTTGATAGCGGGGAAGTGACGCTGATAAGCAAGGTTGGCATCAAGTCTCCAGAATACCTTTACGATACGCAGAGTTGCCTGTGTAACCGGCTCAGATATATCACCGCCGGCAGGGGAAACCGCACCGATAACTGATAGGCTTCCTTCTTTATCCTCTTCACCAAGTATCTTAACCCTACCTGCACGCTCATAGAACTGTGCAAGACGGGAACCGAGATAAGCAGGATAACCTTCTTCACCCGGCATTTCCTCAAGACGACCTGACATCTCACGAAGAGCCTCTGCCCAACGGGAAGTGGAGTCAGCCATCAGAGCCACTGAATATCCCATATCTCTGAAGTACTCAGCTATGGTAATACCTGTATATACACTAGCCTCACGAGCCGCAACCGGCATATCTGAGGTATTTGCTATAAGTACTGTTCTTTCCATAAGAGAGTGACCTGTCTTAGGATCGATAAGCTCAGGGAACTCGTTGAGAACGTCTGTCATCTCATTTCCACGCTCACCGCAACCGATATAAACCACGATATCAGCCTCTGCCCATTTTGCAAGCTGATGCTGAACTACAGTCTTACCTGAACCGAAAGGTCCCGGAACCGCTGCAACACCGCCCTTAGCTATAGGGAAGAGGGTATCTACTATTCTCTGTCCTGTGATAAGAGGCATATCAGGTGAAAGTTTCTGCTTGTAAGGACGCTCCTTACGAACAGGCCATTTCTGCATAAGACCAACTTCTTTAAGCTCGCCGTTAGCATTTTTAACCTTAGCCACCATATCTGTAATCTTGTAATCACCTTCAGCAATTTCAGCGATTTCACCATCTACACCGATAGGTGCAAGAATCCTATGGGAAACTACCTGAGTTTCCTGAACAGTTCCGATTATATCGCCATGTGTAACCTTGTCACCTACCTTTTTAGAAGGTACAAAGTGCCATACTTTTTCGCGTTTAAGTGCAGGAACTTCAACACCGCGGCTAAGGAGATTTCCTCCTGTTACCTTCATAATGTCATCAAGAGGGCGCTGAATTCCGTCATAAATACTTCCGATAAGACCCGGTCCTAACTCAACACTCATAGGAAGTCCTGTAGACTCAACAGGTGCTCCCGGAGCAAGACCGGAGGTTTCTTCATAAACCTGTATAGAAGCTTCATCACCGTGCATTTCGATGATTTCTCCTATAAGACGCTGCTCACTTACACGAACAACGTCGAACATATTTGCTCCGCCCATACCTCTGGCTATAACAAGAGGTCCGGCGATTTTTTTGATTGTTCCTGTATTCATTCTTATGCTCCTTAGTTATTAAAGATGATATCTGAACCAACTGCCTGTTCCACAGACTTCTTGACTAACTCAATTCCCTTGCCGGTATTGCCGGAAACTCCCGGAATGAGTATGATTGCAGGACGTAATTCTTCCCTGTAATGATCAATCAAGTCACTTAATTTTTCAGCAAGAGCCTCAGTCATATAGATGATGGAATAGTCTCCGTCAGCCAGTTCACGAAGCTTCTTTGCTGCTTCAGTCTGCTCGGTAAAAGGGAAGGTATCAAAACCAAGAGCACCGAAACCATAGATACTGTCTATGTCTCCCATAACTGCTATTCTAGACATACATTTCCCTTACCCTTTCCCTGAGGGAATCATCGGGAAGATTATTTATCTTACCTGAAAGGATGATTCTCACAGATTTTATTTCATTTTCCCTTGCAAGTATATAGGCTGCAAGAGGTCCGATTGAAAACGGATTATGACGCTGTGGACGAATTTTTGCAATTATCAGATTATCACACCACCGTTCAAATGCTGAAGGGGATTTTTTAATCTCAGGAACTGCATCCAAATAGGCTGTGTGTGAAAGATATTCATAAATTGCATCAAGGCTTTCCGTAGCAGCTTTTGCAAGTCTGTCTACATTCAGAGAGTCACATGGAGCTAATGCCTTTTCAAGGAAGGAAATATCCTTACCTATCATACAAGCTCTTATAGCAGTCTTGATATTGGCAGACGCTACAGTGAGTTCTCCGTATAATTCAAGTATTTCATTACCTGATTTTTTGCCGGACTCATATATTTTAGTAAGTGCAGCCTTGTCGATAATGATATCGCAAAGCCCACCATCGCCTGTGTGTAAAAGAGTATCAAGGGCTTCCGCCGCAACCTTCTGCATATCAGCAGGAAGTGTGGAAAAATCCCTTTGCTGAAGTGCCTTACGGATGATTTCCGGATCAATAGAACATTGATCTTTTTCTAAATAAAGGTCATCACGGTTTATCTGTTCGGCAGCAGATTTAACTGCGGCTTTAAGGTTGTGATAATCATTCGCATAGAGAAATACATCGAAGACATGTGGATCGGGAACAAGCTCGGCAATAAATTTCCAGGTCTTATCCCTTTCATTCTTCAGTATGGTGGATAAAGACATTGAATCATCTATGTCCCAACCATGGTCTGATAACAGGCGAAGGCATTCATCATAGCTTTTTGCGGCAAGAAGAGATTCGAGAACCGAGCTTGTTAACAGACGGAGCTCAGCACTGCGGATTCTCGCGACCGCATAAACATATTCTTCTGACATATTACCTCCAAGTTTTTTCATGGTTAAAACAAGAGTTTCTGTACCTTATCCTGTACTGCTTCTACATTTGTCTCGAAAAGAGAGGTGATAGAGCAGTTCTGGTCTATGCCTTCATATAGAAGGACGAAACCTCCGTCTATAGGACGGGTTTCTTTAGAAACAGTGAGCTTGCCGCCTTTTGACACAGCGATGGCATTAAGCTTTGTTTCAAAATCAGCAGGAAGTCTGTTAAGATCCTTTTCGTTGAAAATGATTGTTCCGGTAGCGGGACTTACATTCTTTTCTGCCAATTTAAGTATTTTATCAAAATATACGCTATCAGGAAGAGCATAGATTAAATTCTTAGCTTCTTCTATTACTTCACCTATCAGTTTTTGCTTTTCCTCAAGAATCAGACGGCGCTTTCTAAGGGCAGCAGCCGATTCAGCAGTGGATTTGCTGGCAGACAGGCGAACAGAAACATCGTGATTTATTTTTTCACAAGCTTCTGCAGCTTCTTTTTCAGCACCGGCGATAATACCCGCAGCCTCAGCATTAGCTTTGTCAATAATGGCAGCTACACTTTGATCGGCTTCAGCTTTGATTTCGCTGGTGATTTTTTCTAATCCTGTCATGTTGCCTCCTTGTTTTTATTTTCACAAACTACTGACATTACAAGCTTATTAGATTACAAGCTTTATGTCAGATGAAGTTCTTTCTCACTTCGTTTCGAAAGAACGACTAAATTTCTAAATTCGCACTTCGTACTCATTAAGAAATATATGCCAAGAAAAGTATGTCTAAAAATTCATTCCGTTAACACCGATGAGTGCAAGGAAGGAAACAAGAAGTGCTAAGATCGCATAAGTCTCAACCATTGAAGGGAAAATCATTGACTTACCGAACTGATCAGGTCTTTTTGCTGCAAGAGCGATAGAAGCAACAGCAGCCTTAGCCTGGAATACTGCAGACACATAGCCTGCTATAGCTATAGGCATACAAGCTGCAAAGTAAGCAAGACCTTTTACAAGTGAAATTTCCTGAACATTACCGCCGATTACTCCAAGATTAAGGAGAGCGATGAAGGCAATGAGAAGACCGTAAATACCCTGTGTACCCGGAAGAAGCTGTAATACGAGAACACGACCGAACTGGCTTGGATCATCAGTAACAACGCCTGCTGCCGCCTGACCTGCAATACCTACACCTTTAGCTGAACCGGCACCTGCAACACCTGCTGCGAGTGCAGCACCAAGAACTGCAAAGAAAAGACCTAAACCTGACATAAAAATTACCTCCAAATTTAAATTTTAAGTTATTTGTTATTTTTCATTGTCCTTAACAACATAGTATTTTGTATTTTCTGCAAAAGGAACAAATGCCTTTCCGCCACCGTTGTAGAACTTACCGAAGAACTCAACATACTCAAGACGGTTGGTGTGTACATAAGCACCCAACGCGTTTATAAGAATATTTATTGTATGTCCTACCACAAAAATTACTATGAAGAATATAAGACCGAAGAGATTTCCACCCGGCATAACTGCGATGGTGTTAAATACCTGTGAAATAACACCTGTTGCAAGTCCGAGAGCAAGAAGTCTTGAATAGGAGAGAACATCGCTTAAATATCCGCTTATTCCATAGAGAGCATAGAGACCTTTGAGAAATCTCTTAAGCGGATTGGTTGATTCCCTGCCTCCCATAATAAGAATTCCTGCTGCACCGGCAAGTGCACATACTGTAAAGAGTGTGACAACCGCCTGTGGGAAGTTTATACTGAACTTGAACATGTTCTGGATCATTTCTGTGGTCAGTAAAAGTCCTAAGAGACCGCCAAAGAAGAGATACCAGCATATTACATCAAATATAGCTTCTGTTATCTTACCCTGCTTTAGGTTGGTATATAGGGCAATACCGAGTCCACACATAAGATGAACTATACCGATAATGAATGCAATACCGAGTAAAGTTACCGGATCCTTAATAGGATCAAGTAAATAAGGTAAGTTTACAGCCTTTCCGAAGAAAGTTTCAGTAAATTTCGGGATTACGTCTCCGAAGAAACTTCCGAAGATAAAGCCCCATATGGTTGTACCTATACCACAGCCAAGGAACATCTGCATCATTCTCTTTGTTCCCTCTTCAAGTCTG
>ERZ773067.1262-NODE-1262-length-13861-cov-3.826307_pt1 | contig 13861 bp, 9 predicted proteins | sample MGYA00580622_ERZ773067 | MGnify/ENA primary metagenome ERZ773067 (study PRJEB29015, sample SAMEA2737998) | human oral metagenome | biome: human oral; feature: human-associated habitat; material: dental | place: China | collected 2113 ...
CCGGCCAGCTCAGCGGTGCAGCGTTCCAGCAGCACATCGGGCGCCCCCTTCGCGAACAGCCGGACGTGCTCGTCGGCGGTGCGGCGGCCGAGCACCGACATCATTTTGCGTTCCGAGGTGAACGGCACCTCGCCGATGCGCTCCCACGCCCCGACCCGCTCAGACACGCCGTCGACCTTGTGCTGGGCGACGAGGAACGCGGCCTCGGTCGGGTCGCCCTGGACTTCCCAGACGCCATCGACCCTGGCCAGCTGTGCATTGTTCGCCAAGGATCCCGCGGCCAGGGCACGTTCAGCCTCACAACGCACCCTGGGCTCGTCCCCGGTGATGGTGACCTCACCGACGGGCTCATACCCGGTGCCGCTCAGCTCCATCCGTCCGGAGGGGGTGACGATCTCACGGATCGTCATCTCATTCTTAGTCAGAGTGCCGGTCTTGTCGGATGCGATGACGGAGACCGACCCGAGGGTCTCGACGGAGTGCAGGCTCTTCATGACCGCGTTGCGGCGCGCCATGGCCTGCACGCCGATGGCGAGCACCAGCGACAGGATCGCAGGAAGTCCCTCCGGCACAGCCGCGACGGCCAGCGAGACACCCAGCAGCAGGATCTCGACGACCTCCTCGAGCGAGGAAACCCCGTTCACGACGCCGATGGCGATCATCACCACGACGGCGATACCGATTACCAGCCCACCCAGTGTCTTCGAGATCTGGGAGATCTCGCGTTGCAGCGGGGAGGGTTCGTCGGCGGTCTCGTCCAGCAGTGTCGCGATGTGACCCATCTGGGTGTCCATGCCGGTCTCAGTGACGACAGCCCGGCCCACGCCGCGAGCAACGGCAGTTCCCTTGAAGACCATGTTGTGCCTATCGCCCAGGGAACCAAGTTCGCTCAGCGGCGCCACGCTTTTGGTGACCGCCTCCGACTCGCCGGTCAGTGAGGCCTCCTGCACCTGCAGCGAGGAGGCGCTGAGCAGGCGGGCGTCAGCGGCGACAGCATCGCCCTCCCCCAACACCAAGATGTCGCCGGGGACGAGTTCGGCGGCGGAAACCGTCACCAGCCGGCCATCACGCAGCACCGTCGCCCGTGCCGCCGTCATATCCGCCAGGGCGGCGACGGCATCAGCCGCCCGGTTCTCCTGCACGAACCCGAGGATGGCGTTGGCCAGGACGATCAGCAGGATGACGACCACATCGATCGGCACCCCGTGGGTGCCCTCCAGGAACCACGCCCCCAGGGAGATGGCCATCGCTCCGAACAGCAGGTAGACCAGAGGGTCGGCGAACTGCCTGAGGAAACGCCGCCAGGCCGGCTCCCGGGGCTGGGAGCGCAACTCGTTGGAGCCGTGGCTGGCAAGGCGGGCGGCAGCCTCCGCCGACGTCAGGCCGGTCTTTGGATTGACTCCGGCGGAGCTCAGCACATCCTCGACGGATTGCAGAGCAGGTGAGGTCGTCATGGGTTCCAGTGTCGCGCCTGATCAAGCATCTTCAGGGCAACGCCACGAGCGGATCACCTGACCGACCTGTCTGAACACCGTTCTACACAAACCCAGAATGACTGCCTGTCGTCTGGAGATGGCTAGCCCCATTGAGCATTTACACCCAAAACACCATTTCTGTCTTTCTCTTCCACTATGGTTACAGCACCTAACAATCAGAAGGAATCTTGATGACAGCGCTGTCCCTCGAATCGCTCCACGATAAGCTCCGTGACCCCGAATTTGCCCTAGTCAGGGTCACCGCCACCTACCAACCTGGTGGTGGCATCGGAAGCCGGGTCTTTCCCCCAACATTCCCAACCTCAGGATCAAACGAATCGCCTTACCTCCTGGAGGAGCGCATCCGCGATGGACAGCCCCGGCAAGCTGTGGTCCTCGACCAGGTACCTTCCCAGGCCAATCGATGCGACGAAGCACTCAAGGCCGCTTGGAAGGCAGGGGATCTCCGGATGCCCATGCTCAGGCTCACCCACGAGGGCGCTGCGAAGGTCGTTATCACCGGTCTGGATGCACCGCACCGAGCCTTCGACGCATACTGGCGTGACTCCCTGCTCGATGGCGAAAAATTCGACAAAACCCCTATAGGTAAAGCTCTTCAACAGGCTTCTTTGGAGGACGCAACCGCACTTCTCCAGTACGATCCCGCGACCTTGGCCTATGGCGGATGGAACAGCCATCGCAAGGGCCACCAGGCCAAGTTCCCACGCTTCTACAGCAGCGAGATCGTCGGCTGGGATCCCGTCGTGGGCACGCGCAAGGCAGGCCGGATGGACCCGCTCAACCTCACCGGCTCACGAAACGGCGAGGGTGATGAGTGGACGTACTCGACGGCTGCGGCCAAAGGCACCAAAGCCAAGCTGAGCGAGATCGGGCACGGGAACATCGCCCCGAATGCCGCTCACGGCGGTGTGACCATCACCGAGGCGACTCGTTTCTCCACGCTGAGTCTCACCGCAGTCCGTCGGATTGGGTTTGGTGATCTGACGACAGAGGCCACATTGGCGGCTCGCACGCTCCTGGTCGCCTTCGCACTGCTGGGTGACCGGCTGGCTTTCGGTGGTGCCGGGATCTGGCTGCGCAGCGGCTGTGACCTGGTAGCAGAGTCGGAGTCCCTCGAATGGATCGGACGCGGCGGCGTAGTGGAGCCTTTCACCCTGTCTACTGACGAGGCGCTCAGGCTCTACGACGAGGCGCTGAAGGCTGCGCAGGCTGCTGAGGTCCCACTGCACCTCGACCCCATCGAGCTGACCCCCTCCGAGTCGCTCGCCGCAGCTATCGACTTCAGCATGACCAAGGCCGAGTCCGCAGGGGAGTGACATGCCCATCTGCCTCGACATCTGCCTGATGGGCGAGCGCTACGACGCTGGCGACGGCGAGGATCCTCGCTCACCGGAATGGCCTCCGCATCCCGCCCGGGTTTTTGCGGCGCTACGCTCGGTCGCGAAATCCTACGAACTCGCTCCGCTCCAGCAACTTGAGCAGCTGCCACCTCCGCTGATCCACGCCACAGTCCTAGCTCCCCACAGTAGGAGCCGGACCTATGTCGTCACAAATGCAACGAATAGGAACAAGAATGTGGGAGGTAACCAAAACCATCCAGGCCGTAAAAGCGACCTCAAAGAAAGGGTAAGCAGTTTTCCGGCGGACCCCAGAGTTCAATTCCTCTGGACCGATGACGTAGAAATCTCCGATGAGACTCTGACCAGCCTCGACGACCTCGCACGACGCGTCCCATACCTTGGCCGCTCAACTTCACCCGTCATCCTGGCTTTCCGCAGAGCGGCAGAGATCAAGCCCTTACCTGGGTTGGACATCCTCGAACCCACTGATCGTGGACAGGAGGAGATTTCCCTCAGAGTCCCGTTCCCCGGTTTCCTGGACGAACTGGAAGCCCTCTACGAAAGCGACCAGCCCTCATGGCAGGCAAGTCGCGCCCGGGCACGCCAGTCCTATCGGGTACAGCGCCCCGACTCCGGAGTCCGCACCCCCAAGGCCATCACATCCGATTACCCGGATCTGGTCATCCTCCGATTCATCGGCCGGCATCCACCGGGCAATCTCATAGGCCGTTTCACAGCGGCGCTGCGGAGCAAGGTGCTGTCCCAGACACAGAACCCCCTCCCCCCAGCTCTGCACGGTCACGGGTTCGACGGACACCCCCATGTCGCCTATCTCGGGCTTCCTTTTGCAGGTTTCGAGCACGCCGACGGTCGTCTCGTCGCACTGGCAGTTGCAATACCTGGGCTAGGCCAAACGGAACGCCGCCGGATCCTGAGAGGCATTCTGGGCACTGATCCAGACCGGATAGTCGAGCTGCGAGTCCCTGGGTTCAACCACCCCTTCGAGTTGCGCTACTCGCCCAGCGATCCGCTGCCACACAGCGCGACCGCGGGGCGGTGGATACGCCCCGCAAGACGCTGGGTATCCGTCACTCCCCTAGTGCTGGACCGATATCCGAAGAATGGCGATCTCACCGCGGCAGTCAGTCTCTCCTTCGAACAAGCTGGGCTCCCGGTCCCCATCGGCATCGAGCTAAGCACGCAGCCACTGACCCATGGAGCAGTCCGGCTAGCCCCAGACGAGCTGCCTCAAAGAGCTCATGGGCGGCTCTACCGGCACGTCCGGGTGACTTTCGAACAACCAGTGGAGGGTCCCGTGCTGGCTGGGGCTGGACGTTACTTCGGTGTCGGCCTGTTCGCTCCAGAATCTGGAGGGGAAAACGATGATCGCCAGTGACTTCGACCAGTTCATGCTGGAGGTGCACGGCTACCCTCCATTCCCCTGGCAGTCAGCAGCTGTCGTCGATATCCTTGACAAGGGCTGTTGGCCTTCGTTAGTGGACATTCCCACCGGGCTCGGTAAGACCTCGATGCTCGATGTGGCTGTTTTCGTACTGGCGATGAGCGCTGGCGGCGAGACGCCACCTGGATTGGGCCGGCGACGGATCTTCTTCGTAGTCGACCGGCGGATCGTCGTCGATCAAGCCGAGATGCATGGAAAACGCATCTCCGATGCCCTCGAAACAGCAGCTGACGGCAGCATCTCTGCTGAGATCGCCGCCCGGATCCAGAAACTATGTGGTTCTTCTGGCGCCAACCCGGTGCTCCCAGTCGTCAAGATGCGGGGCGGTACAACCTGGGATGCGGCATGGCTCCCCCGTCCTGACGTGCCTGCAATCACCACCGGCACTGTGGATCAGGTAGGTAGCCGCCTATTCTTCCGCGGCTACGGGGTCAGCACGCGAAGGCGGCCCATCGACGCAGCACTGGTCGGAACCGATTCCGTGATCATGATCGACGAGGCACATCTAGCGCAGGCCCTGATTTCGTCCCTGGGAGCTGCCCATCGCCTAGACTCCAGCCAGATTCTCGGCTTGCCCCAGGCCTCGGTCATCCGCCTCAGCGCCACGAGCGGGGAACAGCCAGAAGGATGGGTTACCTCTTTCGACGAGGAAGCCCATCTACGTGATGTCACGGCTCAAAAGCGCCTGACTGCTTCAAAGACGCTGACTTTGATCACACCTCCTGGAGGGAAAAAGCTCAAACCTCATCAAGCGGTCGAGAAACTGGTGAAGTATGCCGCCGAAGCAGTCACAGATGACACATCCCGCGTCCTGGTGGTGTGCAACACAGTGGACCGGGCTAGGGAAGTTCACCAAGAGCTCAAGAGATCCAATAGCCTACTGCAGGGCACCGAAGTTCTCCTGCTTATGGGGCGTTCCCGCCCCTTGGACCGGGAGGCGATAGCAAGCCGGGTGACCGAGCTGTTCGGCGCGGACCGGGTTGAAGTCCCAAGATCGGCGATACTCGTCGCCACACAGACGGTAGAAGTCGGGATTGACCTCGATGCGACCACCCTCATCACAGAAACCGCCGCTTATGATGCGCTGATTCAACGCATCGGCAGGCTCAACCGGCGAGGCGAGTTATCACAAGCAAAAGTCGTCGTGGTCGAGGATGGTGATCCAAAACCTCCGGTCTACGGAGAGTCCAAGATCAAAACCGCTGATTTCCTACGGTCCAGCACAGAAGAAACCGGAGTTCTTGATGTTTCTCCGTTGGCGTTGCGACACTTGACTGCGCCGGATGACTTGGCCGCACATCCTCCGCTACTTCCGCTTCTCCTGCCAGCCCAGCTTGACGCCTGGGTACGTACTACCCCTGCCCCCACAACCGATCCCCCGCTGGATCCGTACCTGCATGGTATTGACAAGTCAGTGGCACCGGTCACGTTGGCTTGGCGTGACGGGCTCCTGGATGGCCTCGGTGATCGCATTCCAGCTGAGGAGGCTGGTGCATCTATAGATGCCCTACCGCTCCGGGCCGAAGAGTGTATAGAGATTTCCCTTGGAGCGTTGCGACACTGGTTGCTCGGAAAGAAGGCCTGGCCGGTGGGTGACACCGAGGACTACGACGATGTCGACATTCCTTTCGGAAATGACGACGCCGATTCGATGGTGCTTCACCGAACCGAGGGAAAATCGGGTCTGTCTTCCTGGGACTGGGTGCCTGCCGATTCGCTGCGCCCAGGCGATATGGTTGTCGCCCCGACCGAGCTGGGTGGGCTCGACCGGTTCGGTTGGGCTCCCATTAGCACGGAGAAAGTAACGGACGTAGCCGAGCTGGCCGCTTTCCGACGCGGCCGGGCCGCCTTGCGGCTCGACCCACAGTTGCCTGATCGGCTCGGTCTGCCAGCGCCTTCGAATCTTAGAGACCTAGTGCAGGACTGGCGTAATTGTGATGACCCCGTTGATCGGGATGAGCTCAAGGCAACCATTGTCGAAACAGTCCGTTCCTGGTTGGCTCAACAGGTTGAGCCTGGTGCTGAGAGTTTTTGGACCTCGGCAGATCTCGCTGTTCTTGGCGCCCAGCTCTCTGACCAGGCCACCCTTACGCAGATCAATGAAGACGCCGTCCCAGTACTACGAGAAATCTCACCAAAGCACAGCCTGCCAGATGTGGATGAGGAAATCTCTGACGAGACCTCGCACCTGAATCAACGAGTCACTTTGACAGTACACCTAAACGCTGTGGGAATACGTGCACAAGATATCGCCTGTAACTTGGGCTTGCCCGAGCCGCTTCGCCGAACCGTGATCGACGCCGCACGCTGGCACGACTTGGGCAAGGTGGACCCCAGGTTCCAGGCGATGTTGTTCGGCGGGGATCCGATCCGGGCCGAGCTGGCGGATGAGCCACTCGCCAAATCCGGTATGCCTCCAGGTGATCGTCAGCGATACATCCGGGCAAGGACACTCAGCAAGTTGCCGCGAGGCGCCCGGCATGAGGCCTGGTCTGAGGCCCTCGTCGCCGAGCATCTTTCAGGCATGCCAGAAGAATACCCCGGAGATCCCGAGTTGCTGTGTCATTTGATCGCAAGCCATCACGGGCATGCCCGGCCTCTCTTGCCACCTGTGGCCGATAACGGCAAACACGTCTTGACCGCAACCGTCGACGGCAAAGAAGTGACCACTCCATTGCCTATCGGGGTGCGGTTGTCAGATGCCGATCGTTTCGCCCGGCTCAATGCCCGCTACGGCCGATGGGGACTTGCCCTCTTGGAGGCCATCGTACGGTGCGCTGACATGACTGTGTCCTCGGAGGGATCATGAACAAAGTTAAATTCCCTGCTCTGATCGGTGATTCACCCCTTGCCATACTCGCGGCAATTGGAACGACGCGACTCATCCACGACTTCATCGATGGCAAGGCGCAGCTAGCATGGGATGAAGTTGATTACTGTCCTGTGCTGTTCTCCACCCTCCCAACCGTGACCGCTGTGGCTGACGCCATTCGCGGAATTATTATGAGCATGCCAGAAGGGAGCGTTGTGCCCAGCGCACCTGCGGGATTCCCACCTCCAGGAGAGGCCCCCGACAAGTTAAGAGTGCAGCAGGGCAAGCTACCCGAGATGGTAGCCGGACTGCTGACTGGAAGCTCTGACTCAGAAAAAGCGACGGTACGTCTCTGGCTGGGTAGTTTGATTACGGACCTGGCTGTTGACGGGGAAGGGCGAGGAGCAGTCAGTCAATTTATTTCTTCTGCAGGTAAGCAGTCGATCGCCACGATGTTGGAGAAACCCCTTCAGCACCTGCGACGGGAGCCAGATTATATTCGGCAGGCACTCGTTAGCTGGCGTCGGATATCAGGTGTCACTGGAGAAAACTTGGATCACAGAGCAGCCTGGAACGCGAACGAGGACGGGAAAGGCAAAGCTTCGATGCGCGGAGTCCCAGGCGCCACATGGCTAGCTCTGATGTCCTATTCTCTGTGGACAACCACTGCCGCGAGAAAAAGGCCTCGAACGAGTGGGTGGCATTCAGTTAGGATGCGGCACCACTCCATTCAAGAGCTTCGCTTACCGCTCTGGGAGGAACCGCTAAGCCCGGCGGGCATCAAAGCACTGGTGGAGCACCCTGCTTTGGAAGGCGAGCCAACATTGCCACTAAGCCAAGAAATCCGCCTTTTAAAGATCTTTCATATATGCCGAGCACGGCGCTATAAATCGCCTAGCTGTAAGTCAGCTGGCATATTGAAACCGCTAGCACTATGACAGTCAGGCCGGATATCCCAGGACTGCCGGAAACAGTCCCGGCACGCATGCTCAACGAGTTCCTGTACTGTCCACGACTTTTTCATCTGGAGTGGGTACAGTCCCACTTCGCCACCAACGATGATGTGGAGGAGGGCCGCTATGTGCATCGTGTGGTGGATAAAGCGTCAGGGGATCTGCCCGATAAATCTGAGGCTTGGGACGGGAGAGTGGCGCGCTCGGTATCGCTCTCCTCGCCTAGGCTTGGACTGGTGGCGAAACTAGACGTGGTGGAGGACGGCGGAGACGGTTCCGTCATTCCGGTCGACTATAAGAAGGGTCATCCGGACAAGGCTGGGAGGCCGTGGCCCAGCGACAGAATCCAGCTGCTGACCCAGGCGCTGCTGCTACGAGAGGCCGGGTATACAGTTCATCGCGCAGAGCTCTGGTACGCCGAAACCCGGCAACGTGTGGCAATTTACGTCGATGAGGCTGCACTCGATGAAGTCTCGGAAACTCTCAAGGAGGTATGGCGTGTAGCGGCAGACCCGAACCCTCCACCACCCTTGCAGAACAGCCCCAAATGTCCTCGCTGTTCACTAGTCGGAATCTGTCTGCCTGATGAGCTCGGAGCGCTAAGAACTCCCCCGAAGGAACGACGGCCACTTAAACGACTACTAGCCCCTATTGTGGAAGGCCGCCCCGTATATGTGACGCTGCAGGGAGCCACGGCAGGAATTCGGCACGAAAGACTAGAGATACGACTCGATGGGGAATTGCAAACCAGCTATCGCCTTATCGACGTGAGTCAGTTATGCATCTTCGGTAACGTAACCGTGTCCTCGCAGGCTCTACGAGAGCTAATGTCCCGCGAACTACCCGTGCTGTGGTTCACATACGGCGGGTGGTTCGCAGGAATGACTGCCGGACTGCCTGGAAAAAATGTGGACTTACGAATAGCACAGTTCGGGGCATCAGACAAGGATCGTCTGGCAATCGCCTGTCGAATGATCTCAGGGAAGATCCGCAACAGCAGAACGCTGCTACGCCGGAATTCACGCACTGAGGCCGAGCGTATTGAAAGCCAACTCAAAGAGCTGGCTTCCCAGGCTATTCAAGCCAGTTCTCCTGGCCAGTTATTAGGCATTGAGGGAACCGCTGCACGACTTTATTTTGGCAGTTTCCCAGCCATGATAGGGGAAAATTCACGCATAGACATCTCAGGTTTCAAAGAAAACGGACGTTCTCGGCGCCCACCGCCTGACCCTCTCAACACCCTTCTGTCATTCTGTTATTCCCTACTAGTAAAAGATTTGACAGCAACTCTTGCATCGATTGGGTTTGACCCATACTTCGGAGTATTCCACAAACCAAGGTTTGGTCGCCCCGCGCTAGCTTTGGATATAGCAGAGGAGTTTCGTCCGCTGGTGGCTGAGAGCGTGGCGGTGCAGGTCCTGAATAACCGAGAGGTCGGTCCGAATGATTTCCGGCACCGCGCTGGCGGTTGCATGCTGGAGCCAAGTGGACGTAAGGCAGTGCTGCGGGCATACGAACGTCGCCTCGAGCAAGAAATCACACACCCCCAGTTCGGTTATAAGGCGACCTACCGTAGGATCATGGACATCCAAGCCCGTATCCTGGGAGCCTCCCTCACCAAGGAAATCGAACAATACACGGCGATGGTGACTCGATGAAAACACAACGGCGTCGTTATCTAGTGGCTTATGACATCCGTAATCCTGGACGACTCAGACAAATCTGCAAGCTGATGGAAGCCCACGGAGAACGACTTCAATACTCCGTCTTCATCTGCGACCTTAACAAGTCAGAGCTGATCCATCTAAGATCAGCCGGAGAAGAAATTATGAACCTAGCAGTAGACTCGGTGGTGATTGTTGATTTAGGAGAGATCGGTGAGGACAGGTTCATATTCGTTGGAGCCCGCGAGGAGCTACCCACCCGAGGCCCGCAGATCGTCTAGCGAGCGCTCCAGCGCCCTCCGTCCCCCTGGGGAGCGCTCGCGCCCTAGTCAACGCGAGTTTCCCAAGCCTGTCAGGGAGCAACAACCCGACTCGTGTGCCCCAGAACTTCCGCTGCTCGCAGAGATGTGCAACACTGGTAGTCAGTTGGTGAAAAAATCGCGAGCTCTTTTCCCAGCTCTAAAAGCTGGGCTCCATTGCGACTGGTCGGGATGAGACGACTGACTAGCAATCTCATATGCTTTTCCCAGCTCTAAAAGCTGGGCTCCATTGCGACGGGTTGTCGCTGGTACCATTTCATCGAACACTGACCCTTTTCCCAGCTCTAAAAGCTGGGCTCCATTGCGACGATTTCTAGGGTGGGTTGTTCGTGGACTGGTGGCGGTGCTTTTCCCAGCTCTAAAAGCTGGGCTCCATTGCGACGGGTCGAGGGTGGTCGAGTGCCGGGGAGGGGCTGGGACTTTTCCCAGCTCTAAAAGCTGGGCTCCATTGCGACGGTTTCGTCCATGCCCAGGATGGCGTCGTAGCAGTCGCTTTTCCCAGCTCTAAAAGCTGGGCTCCATTGCGACCGTATGCGCACGAAAACCCCCTTCATATGGGCCACATCTTTTCCCAGCTCTAAAAGCTGGGCTCCATTGCGACTGCTCCGTTTCGCTCCGGGGGCTACTGCAGGGCAGCTTTTCCCAGCTCTAAAAGCTGGGCTCCATTGCGACGTCAGGCTGGTACAGCTGCTGCTGCCAGCGCATGAAACTTTTCCCAGCTCTAAAAGCTGGGCTCCATTGCGACCAGCCACGATGGATGCGGTAGACGGTGTATCCGTTGCTTTTCCCAGCTCTAAAAGCTGGGCTCCATTGCGACAGCTATATTGAGCTTATCCCGGCTAATAGGGATACCATCTTTTCCCAGCTCTAAAAGCTGGGCTCCATTGCGACTCGTCTTCTGCGGCCTCGGCTCCGAAGGCCGCAAGCTTTTCCCAGCTCCAAAAGCTGGGCTCCATTGCGACCGGAACGCCCAGGCGGCAGTGGAGGAACTGCGGGGTCTTTTCCCAGCTCCAAAAGCTGGGCTCCATTGCGACCACCTGCGTGTTGGTGGCTTCGATGTGCTGTACCTCCTTTTCCCAGCTCCAAAAGCTGGGCTCCATTGCGACGATTTCAACTTGGTCGCCAACACTCAGACTCATCGGGCTTTTCCCAGCTCCAAAAGCTGGGCTCCATTGCGACAGCATGAAAGACAGCGGAGGGGAGACACCCCCACCACTTTTCCCAGCTCCAAAAGCTGGGCTCCATTGCGACGGCCTCAGGTGGTGGTGGGGCGGTATGACTGGGCGAACTTTTCCCAGCTCCAAAAGCTGGGCTCCATTGCGACGGGGTCCGCTTCACGATTTGACGTTGTCTCGACGACTTTTCCCAGCTCCAAAAGCTGGGCTCCATTGCGACGTGTTCCTTTCCTTGAGGATTGATTTGATGTAGTCCTTTTCCCAGCTCCAAAAGCTGGGCTCCATTGCGACACGATTCAGGGGTGCAGCATTCAGCAGCCTAGCGCCGCTTTTCCCAGCTCCAAAAGCTGGGCTCCATTGCGACCGGGCATTACGAATAAGCTCGATGACGATATGTTTGCTTTTCCCAGCTCCAAAAGCTGGGCTCCATTGCGACTAGGAGACCGCGGTAGGCGCCGAGGCGACGCTTGAGCTTTTCCCAGCTCCAAAAGCTGGGCTCCATTGCGACTGGCCGTTCGGAACTTGTTGAGCTTCCAGCTAGCGGCTTTTCCCAGCTCCAAAAGCTGGGCTCCATTGCGACAGGATCTGTCGGATGTAATCGATTGTAGCAGTAGTGGTCTTTTCCCAGCTCCAAAAGCTGGGCTCCATTGCGACTAAATGATCATCTCCGTTTCTGATTCATAATCGAACCTTTTCCCAGCTCCAAAAGCTGGGCTCCATTGCGACATCTTAGCCCCAACGTATTTACCCGGGTCGATCTGGACCTTTTCCCAGCTCCAAAAGCTGGGCTCCATTGCGACGGCATCCCAGTAAGTTTTCTCCACCTCCCCTATCTGCTTTTCCCAGCTCCAAAAGCTGGGCTCCATTGCGACGATACGTGCCATCCTCACCTGGGAACAACCACACCAGCGCTTTTCCCAGCTCCAAAAGCTGGGCTCCATTGCGACGGTAGAGCCGCTCGATTAGTGGGTTGTGGTCGTAGGCTTTTCCCAGCTCCAAAAGCTGGGCTCCATTGCGACCTCACTCACTCACTCCCTCCGTGCTCGGCACAGCCTTTTCCCAGCTCCAAAAGCTGGGCCCCATTGCGACAATAGCTATCAAATAATCTCCTTTACGTTGTTGCTATGGCTTTTCCCAGCTCCAAAAGCTGGGCTCCATTGCGACGTTTGGGCTGGGGGCAGGTGAGTGCCGGGGAGGGGCTGCTTTTCCCAGCTCCAAAAGCTGGGCTCCATTGCGACACCTGGCCGTTCTTGTCTGGGTTGTGGCCGGACTTCTGCTTTTCCCAGCTCTAAAAGCTGGGCTCCATTGCGACTTCTTGACGCGAATAGTGGAAGGCCGTAGGCCTTGGGCTTTTCCCAGCACCAAAAGCTGGGCTCCATTACAGCATCGCTCAAGTGATTCCCGAATGCGTTTGCCGGACGGTAATAACGGTGTGCGAGTGCCTGGTCTATTTCGAGAAAGGATGATCGTGGTTTACACGACCGACATGTTAGGAGATGAGGTGATTGATCTCGTGGCTGGGGAGATCATTGACCAGAAGGACCTTGCCGGGCGACGGCGGTTCTGCTGAGCTAACCCACCAAGGAAGCTGCTCGGGAATACTCTAGAAGCGGAGCTGACCGGACACCTCATTCACGAGCACGGTGGTACTCCGGTCGGCGCAAATATGCGCAACGGGACCCGGGTCAAGACCGTGTTGACAGAGATCGAACCAGTCGAGGCCGGTGGTTCCGAAGTACCACGATGGGTCACTCACACCGGTTTTGGGTGAGTCCTAGGCGATTTCTATACCCGCATGAGCCAGCAGGTGAGGCATGGCGCGCACGACACGCCGGTCGTATTCTTTTACGTCGTCAGTGAGCTGATCCCAGGGCTGCATCCATGTGCGTTGGGGTCGTCCGTTGATTCGTTGATGTTGCGCCCAGCGGCGATGCTCCAACTCTGCCAAGCGCTCGACGAGCTCGGGATCATCGCCGAGGGGATAGACGACAGGGCTCTCGACGGCATGCCAGTCGAGGCTCTCCATCGCCCAGGCTATGGCGGAGCCAATAATGGCGGCCCGATTCATGCCCTTTTGAAAATCCGTCAAGGAACACCAGTTGACCTGTGCGAGCGGCGATTCGGTGGCATTGCTGGTGTCCAGCGCCGTCTCCTGATAAGCCAGGTGCAGCAACGGCGCCAGGCCCTCAACGACCTCAAACCCAAGGACCTGTCGGTAGCCGGCCGGGCGATGTGGAGGCTTTCCGGCCTGCGCCGCCAGTCTCGGCAACCGGAAGGCCAGCTCCAGCGCGGTGAGCCTGGCCTCAGAGACATCGCCGATGCCTCGGATCCTGAGGATCTGTTCAGCCATTGCCAGCAGCTCGCCAGGGGCCAGGATGATGGGCTGGGCATCCCAGTCTTGGGCGTCACCCACCAGCACATTGCCCGCGGCCAACACCTGGGGAAGCTGCTCGGCCAACCCGGACAACTGGTCGCGAAGCTCAGTGGGCTGGGCGTCCCAGCCGGCGACGCTCCCCGCATCGCCCCGCCGGGGCTGCGAGAACAGCGGCGCAGGTGGAGCGGTGGTCTGCGCATCCTCGGCGCACACCCATGCCAGATCGTCGAGCAGCGCCTGCCGCAACGGGTCCTCCCTGCAACCG
>ERZ773067.1263-NODE-1263-length-13854-cov-2.757229_pt1 | contig 13854 bp, 14 predicted proteins | sample MGYA00580622_ERZ773067 | MGnify/ENA primary metagenome ERZ773067 (study PRJEB29015, sample SAMEA2737998) | human oral metagenome | biome: human oral; feature: human-associated habitat; material: dental | place: China | collected 2113 ...
AACAACCAACCTAGTCAAAACTCCAAGAAGAGTTTTAATTGCCGAACTCAATATAGATAATATGCTATTTTGGTTGGTGGAGTTTGAACAAAGAGAATCAGAATCCTTAACTGCTGCTATGATATATGGAGCAAGTTCGATGAAGGCTGAAGAAATAAAAAAAATCTTGCATTTGCTTGCTAAGTCAAAAGGAATTTGGAAAAATATTTCAACAAACGGAAAGTTTCATATCAGGTCTATGAAGCATAGTTGGCCTAGCATTGAGGAGTATGCTTTATCTATCTATAAAATCTGTTCAACAATTTCCGGTTAAAATATCCTGGAGCTATCTTTATCAAAGTTAAGTTGAGAATAATAAAATGAAACTAAAAAAAATATCTTTCGATGAAAAAGGATTTCGTAAGTTAAAGAATATTGAAATTTCAGATCTTGCTCCTTATGTAGATTTGTCTAATGCTAAGGAGGCGGGCGATTATTCTTATATGGTTAAGTTTAAGGAAAATGACGGAGTAAAGGTTGAAAGTACCAAAGCTGTAACCGTGAGAGTTTCTGCAATAAACAGCAATCCGATAAATACAGTTTCTGACGGAGCAATTGATACCGCAAGCGGTTCGGGGGTTGATACTCATGAAAATCCTGCTGAATCGGAAAATAATAAGGATTCAGGTAATGCGAGCGAAGAAACAGATCCTGATAAAATAAATGAATAAGGCAGACTTGGAGGAAAATCTTGCTGAGGATAATAAAGAATTTTAAAAAGTTCAGATTTTTAATGTTTGAACTTATAAAAAAAGATATTAAATTGAAATACAGACGTTCCTATCTGGGGATATTGTGGACTTTACTGGAACCTCTCTTAACTATGATAGTGCTTACTGTTGTGTTTTCTGGCTTCTATGGTAAAAGTGACAGATCGTTTCCGATTTATGTACTTTCGGGAAGACTGCTGTACAGCTTCTTTTCTTCGGGAACGAAGGCTGCCTGCAAGTCTATAAGGAGTAATGCTTCAATAATTAAAAAGGTATATGTTCCTAAATATATATATCCTTTAGCATCAATCATAGCCAATTACTTTATATTTTTGATTTCATTGTCTGTGTTGGTTGTGGTTTCACTGGTTTTGGGAGTGTATCCGACCAGACATATATTTGCGGCTGTAATTCCGCTTGTAACACTTTTGTTTATGACTGTCGGATTTGGAATGGTACTTGCCACAATGGCTGTGTTCTTTAGGGATTTGGAATATCTGTGGGAAGTAATGCTTATGCTTATAATGTACTCTTCGGCTATTTTCTACAATCCCGCAAAGGTAATTAAAAACGGATATGGCTGGATAATAGAGTACAATCCTGTGTATGCCTGTATAGCTAATTTTAGAAATGCAATTTACGGTAGTCCTATTGATAAATGGAGCTTGTATTATTCCGTAGGAGTTGCAATGGTAAGTGTTGTAATAGGATTGTTTGTGTTCTACAAAAAGCAGGATAAATTTATATTGAACATATAGGTGTGATTGTTTATGAATGTAAAAGAAATCTCTTATGCCGTGTTTGCGCTAAACTATAAGATAGGCTCTCTTTTACCGGTAAAAAAGAATTTTGTGTTCTCCGTAATGACGCATGATGCTTCGGAAAGCGGAAATATAAGAGCATTAACTGCTTATATGGCAAAAAAAGGCAAGTATAAATTCTACTATATGGTTAAGGAGGAGAGGAAAGCTTTTTTCCGTCTCCTCTTTGTAATTCCTTTCGTAATGAGCAGAGCAGAAATAATTCTTATGGACAATGCCTTCATGCCGATGTCATACTTTAAGGTAAGAAAAGAAACCAGGGTGTTACAGCTCTGGCATGGAACAGGCAGTATCAAAAAATTTGGACAGGACAGCAATGTAGGCAGGCTTAAAGAACTTGAGAAAAAGATAAACAGCAATATAGATTATCTTTTTGTAAATTCAGATTCGCTTACAGAGGAATATGCGGGAGCTTTCGGAGTTGACAGGAGGTCTGTCTATGCTACTGGTTTACCAAGAACCGACCGGCTTTTAAAACTTGCAAAAGATGATAATATAGAGAAAAAATTAACTGATCTTAAGGATAAAATATCTAAAGCAAAAAATATAGTATTAAAAGATAAAAAAATAATCCTGTATGCGCCGACTTTCAGAGATGATGAGGTGAATTGTCCCAAGCTTCATATAGATGTATCGAAGTTATTGGAAAAGACGGATGAAAATACTGTACTATTTTTAAGGCTCCATCCCTTTGTAAGCAGAGCTTTTAAGGATGATAATTTGTCAGAAAGAGTGGTGAATGTTTCGAATTACCCTGATTTGAATGAGCTGATGGCAGTTTCTGACGGACTTATAACAGATTATTCTTCACTAATTTTTGATTACTGTGTTCTTAACAGACCTATGTATTTCTGCGCCGATGATATAGAAGAGTTTGGCTTAAAGGGAAGAGGATTTTATCTGGATTACAATACAGACCTTCCCGGAGTTTTAACAACTTCTGAGGAAGAACTGGGAGAAACTATCGCCAAAGATTTGTTGGGTGAAGAGGATGAAGAATTTAAGTTAAAAAGAGAAAAGTTTATAAAAAAATATTATAAGTGGCTGGACGGAAATTCAGCTAAAAGAGTGTATGAGACAATAGTAGAATAATATTAAAAAAAGTGTGTGCAGGCACACACTTTTTTTTAATAAGCATTTTTATTAATAAAGCCCTTGAAAAATGTAAGGAATAATATCTTAAAATCTAGGCCAAGTGTCCAGTTTTCTATGTAGTACAGATCACAGTCTATTCTTTTTCGTATGGAGGTGTCTCCCCTGAAACCGTTTACCTGTGCCCAGCCTGTTATACCGGGACGTACCTGGTGTTTTACATTGTAGCGGGGAATTTCTTCCTGGAATTTTTCTACAAAGAAGGGACGCTCAGGTCTTGGACCTACTAAGCTCATATCACCTTTAAGCACATTAAAAACCTGCGGAAGTTCGTCTATACTGGTTTTTCTTATGATACCGCCTATCCAGGTTACTCTTGGATCGTTTTTGGTAGTCCAGGCCTTTTTCTCGGCACCGGCATCCTGAACCTTCATAGAACGGAATTTGTACATATTAAATTCTTTGTTATGAAGTCCGACCCTGATTTGCTTAAAAATAAGAGGACCCGGTGAGGTGAGTTTAATAAGTATGCTGACTATTAGCATAGGAATACCGAATACCAACAACATACAAACCGCACCGAATAAATCCACAATGCGTTTTATAAACTTGTTAAATGAATTACTGAGAGGTACATGTCTGATATTTATTACAGGTAAGCCGTCTATATCTTCAGTATGAGCAGTAGTAGGGATTACATTGTTGTAATCCGGTACAAATTGTGTGTGTACACCGCTTTTTTCACATACAGCAACTATATTCTCCAGCTTGTTATAATCTTTAAGTTTTAAGGTAATGGCTATTTCATCCAGTGTATGTGCGCTACAGATAGATTCAAGTTCTGAAATAGAGCCTAATACCTTAATATTCCTGTATTCAGAGTTTTTGGGCTTTCCGTCATCCAGAATGCCAAGAATCCTGTATCCCCACTGAGGATTGGATATCAGCCTGTCTATATAACTCTCCGCTGCAGAGCTATAGCCCACTATGAGCATATGCTTTTGGTTAAAACCTTTTCTTCTGGCAGCATGAAGCAGCTTTCTTAAAAAGAAACGGAAGGTCCAGCCAAAAAAAACATTTACTCCATAAAATATAATTATAAATGAACGGGAAATATCACTTTCTTTTAATACATATATCAGAACCGGAAAGGTAATAACAGACAAGGTGTTCGCCTTAAAAAAGTTCCACATTTCAAACCTTAACCTGATTTGGCGCATCGGAGAATAGACTCCCGAAATCATGTATATAATCAGGTATATGGGTATCAGATATATAAGGAACTTCATGTAGTGTATCAGCGGCCACCACATGGTATGCTCGGGTGGGAATATTTCAAATTTTATAAGCCAGGCATACACAAAGGATATAATTATTATAAGTATGTCACAGATTATGTAAACTCTGTTAAGTACTTTTTGGTTTTCTCTAATCATTTATGGTACTCCTAAAAATTTATGTTACCATTATAGTACATTTTAATATATATTTCTACAATAAAAGACACAAAGAATTCACAGTAAGTTGATAAAATATGTAGTATGGATAATTGGGCAGGAAAATAGAAAGACTGAATTATTCAAGTATATTTTAGTAAAGGAAAGGGCTAAGGAAGATGGAAGAAAGACAAAATAGCGGTGTAAATAAGGCATTTTTGGTGCTTATACTTATTTTCTGTATGATAATTGCAGGAATGATAGGTTTTGGTATGACAGGCCTTAATGCAATAAAAAATCAGCCTGCGGTTATAGAGAATTCAGTTGAAAACGGTAAGGGGGAGATTTCAGGCAAAGAAGATGAGGCAGATAAGGTACCTGAAAAAAAGGAAACAGTTAAACTCCCACATACGCAGACCGGTTCTAAATTAGCAGGTGAAAGAACCGCCGATTTATCGGATGTGGTTGAGGCGGTTATGCCGTCACTTGTGGCAATTACCTCTGAAGGCGAAGAAAGTATAAACAGCTGGTTTGGAACGCAGATTAGAAAAACTAAAGATATGGGTTCCGGAATAATTGTAGACAATGATGATAAAAGCTTGTTTATAATTACCAATAACCACGTTATAGAGGGCGCAAAACACCTTATGGTTGCCTTTGAAGACGGAACTACCGCAAAGGGAGAGGTAAGGGGAACTGCCGCCTATACGGATTTGGCACTTGTAGAGGTAAAACTCTCTGAACTGGATAAAAAAGTTATCAATAAAATAAAAGTTGCAAAGATAGGAGACTCAGACGGGCTCAAGGTAGGTCAGATGGTTATGGCTATCGGAAATGCACTCGGATACGGTCAGTCACTTACTGTAGGCTATGTAAGTGCAAGGGATAGGATAGTTACGGTAAATGATATAACCATGAAACTTATCCAGACCGATGCTGCGATTAATCCGGGAAATTCGGGAGGCGCTCTTCTCAATCTTAACGGTGAAGTAGTAGGTATTAATTCGGTAAAATTTTCAAGCAGAGCGATAGAAGGAATGGGATATGCCATACCGATGGCGACTGTAAAACCTCTTATAAATGAACTAAAATCTTCCAAGCATCTTACAGATACCGAAAGAGGATATTTGGGAATTTTTTACAGAGAGATTGATGATGCAACACATGAAGCCTTCAATCTGCCATACGGACTGTATATTTCGGATGTAGCCAAGAACGGCGGAGCAGAGAAGGCCGGACTCTTAAAGGGTGATATAATAATAGGTCTAAATGATAATGAGACCTTGAAATCCGATGCCATTAACTCTATAATTTTAGGTAAGCGTAAGGGAGACAAGGTTAAGGTTACTTTTTACAGATATGAAAACGGAGAATATGTGAAACATGAGGTTACGGTAACTCTTGCGGAAAAGCCTGAAGTTAAAAATTAGATTTTGGAGGTTTACTTGATAAACGAATTTGAATTATTTGCACCCTGCCATTTTGGACTTGAGTCGGTATTAAAAAGAGAGATTACAGATCTTGGCTATGAAATAACCGAGGTTGTTGACGGCAGAGTTTCTTTTAAGGGGGATGCGGATGCTATTGCCAGATGTAATGTATTCTTAAGAACAACGGAGAGGGTTATGCTTAAGGTGGGCGGCTTTAAGGCAGTAACCTTTGACGAATTATTTGAAAAGACTAAGGCTCTGCCTTGGGAGAACTTCATACCTAAGGATGGCAAGTTCTGGGTTAAAAAAGCTTCTTCTATTAAAAGCAAGCTGTTTTCGCCGTCAGATATTCAGAGTATTGTAAAGAAGGCAATAGTTGACAGACTGTCAGGCAAATATAATATTTTAAGATTCCCTGAGGATGGAAGTGAATATCCTATAAGAATTACCATACTCAAGGATGAAGTAACAGTCGGACTTGATACTTCGGGAGATTCACTGCATAAGAGGGGATACAGAAAACTTACCGTAAAGGCTCCGATTACGGAAACTCTTGCTGCCGCCCTTATAAGTCTCACCCCGTGGAAAAAGGACAGGATTCTTATAGATCCGTTTTGCGGAAGCGGTACTATTCCTATTGAGGCAGCAATGATAGGACTGAATATAGCACCGGGAATGAGCAGAGATTTTCAGGCTATGAGCTGGGATAATATCCTTCCTAAAAGTCTGTTTACCAATGCAAAGAAAGAGGCTGTGGACTTGGTTGACAGAGAATCCAAACTGTCTATTCAGGGCTATGACTTAGATCCTTCAGCGCTTGATGCCGCAAGGGGGAATCTGGCTTTGGCCGGGCTTGAAGGAAGTATACATTTTCAACAGAGAGATATGCGTGATATAAGCAGTGCTAAAAAGTATGGATTTATTATTACCAATCCTCCTTATGGTGAGAGACTTGCAGAAAAGGCCGCAATGCCGCAGCTTTATAAGGAGATGGGAGAAGCATTTGCAAGACTTGATGAATGGTCATATTATATAATTACAGGCTTTGAAGATGCACCAAAGTATTTTGGCAGAAAACCCGACAAGAACAGAAAAATATATAACGGGATGATGAAAACTTATTTTTATTCTTATCAGGGTGCAAAACCGCCAAGACAGAAAATTTAACTCCCGGCTGATACTCTTTCGTGTTATGTCTTGAAAAATAAAGTTATTACTGTATAATAGAAATGTTAGCTATATTAAAGATTATATTATAAACATCAATATTTTGGGGTAACTTGTAAATGAACTCGAAAGAAAGAACAGCTGAATTAAGGAAAATAACAGGTGTCGGTGTCTCATTTATGACAGTGGCCTTGTTATTTTCTTCTGTTTTATCGGGCGATATGGTTGAGAGAACTACGCTTTGGGCGAATTCAGGTGAAGCGAATGTGATGATTACAACAGATAATACCCCTATGTCATTAGCGACAGATACTCAGGCAAAAGTACAATCAGGCTTTGTATTTGACAGAAGTATAATGTCGGATAATTATGTTGTCATACCTAAGCAAAGCAGTGAAAACGGAATTGCTGTTCTTACCGATGAGTATGTTTATAGAACCGTATATATTGACATAGCTGAGAAAAAAGTCGGATTTTACAGTAAATCGTCTGTATTAAGATACTCAAAGAATGAGGAATTTAAGGGTGAACCGGAGTCTTGGGTACCGGAACCTTATATGGCCGCGTTTTTAAGCGGAAAGCATAATCCGAGTGATGAGGTTAGGGAAAATTATAAAGCCGTAGAAAAAGGAGAAATAAAGCAAAATAAAACTAATGATCCTATTGTGCATATAGAGCTTACCGGGCTTAACAACGTGCAACCGAAAATCAGGTTTGCATTAACCTTTGACAGGCTTTATGTCCCTGAGTTTTTTGAGGATGAAAAAAATTATTATATATCATTAAGAAGGCCTAAAGACGTATACAATAAAATTTTAGTAATAGATATAGGTCATGGGGGAAGGGATAGCGGCTCTGTCAGCGGGGACGGCAAGGTATTTGAAAAGGATACTGTACTTGATTTCGGTTTAAAGTTAAAAGAGTTTTTTGACAGACAAGATGATATAAAGGTTTATTATACAAGACTAAATGATGTTTATCTGTACAGAAGACCGCGTGCGGATTTGGCAAATGCCCTGGAAGCGGATTTCTTTCTGAGCATACATAATAATAACTATACTGCTATGGACAGACCTGTTGAATTTAATGAGGTAAGAGGAAGTGAAATTTACTATAATGAAAAGATAAATAATACCAAAGTGACATCAAAAAGATTTGCTACACTTGTTTTAGACAATATCTGTAACACTATTGATACAAGGAGAAGAGGGGTGGCTGAAGGAAGCGGGCTTTATGTGCTCGGACACACTGACATGCCTTCAGCTCTGTTAGAACTTGGTTTTCTTACAAATGAAGAGGATTTGAAGATTCTCCGGGACAATGACAAGATGAATGCTTGTGCGGAAGCTGTATATGATGCGGTTGTACAGGCTTTTAAGGAAAAAGAGGAATAATGGATAAAATAGTTTTTGCAACAACAAATGCAGGGAAGATAAAAGAGATAAAAGAGATACTTGCTGATTTTGATGTAGAAGTGGTTTCCATGAAGGAAATGAATATCGCTGCGGATATAGAAGAGAACGGTGCTACTTTTGAGGAAAATTCGCTGATTAAGGCAAGAGCAGTATCAAAGCTTACCGGTTTGCCGGCCTTAGCTGACGATTCCGGACTTGAAGTAGATTACTTAAACGGAGAGCCGGGTATATATTCTGCCAGGTATTTGGGTAGGGATACAGATTATGACTATAAAAATAACTTTATTATAGATAAGCTTAAAGAGGCGAAAGGTGAAGAAAGAAGTGCCAGGTTTGTTTGTGTGATTTCACTTGTGCTCCCTGATGGCAGAGAATTTGTTAAGAAGGGGGTTATGGAAGGCAGAATAGGCTATGAGATAAAGGGAGAAAACGGTTTCGGCTATGATCCCATCTTTTTTCTGCCGGAGTACGGCAAGACTTCCGCAGAGATTTCCGCTGAAGAAAAGAATAAAATAAGCCATAGAGGAAAGGCTTTAAGTGCTATGAAAGAAGTCATAGCAAATTTATAGAAATAAACCCCAATTATTCATGCCATAGGTCACAGACCTCTTATTCAGCATAGTATAGTAGGATAAAATGTTTTCGGTCTGTGACTATGGGGTGATATTACCAAACATCTGCAAAATATCGTAATTTTAAGCCTGTAGCTTAATTACGATATTTCACAAGATGTTTCGTGAATAATTTGGGATAAATGATAATTACACAGAAAGGTAGTTTATTAGATGAAGAAAATATTGGTTAGAACCGGTTTATCTCCTATTGAGGAAACTCCTATTTCTGATCTCCTTGCATACAATCTGATAGGAGATAATGTCGGAAATCTAGTTTATGCCCATTCTATATACAGAGGGCTTATGACAGGACCTGATGTAGAACTTGTTCCGACAAGATATAAAGTTTTAAGATTAGATGTGGATAAAATTAATGATGAATTTGATTCTTTTGTGATTCCCTTAGCTGATTTTATCAGGAGAAACAGAGTTGTTGAAATTAAAAATATGACAAAAATAATCAATAAGCTTAAAATTCCCTGAATGGTTATAGGAGTCGGAGTTAAGGGACCGTATAATTACGAGAAAAAAGGAATTCATTTTGAGGAAGATGATGTAGTGTATGATTTTTTTAAGGCAGTGTTAAATAAGTCGGCTATGATAGGTGTAAGGGGAGAATTCACAGGGGATTATTTAAAAAAACTTGGATTTATTCCTGAAAAGGTCTATACTGTAATCGGCTGTCCGTCTTTTTACACTTATTGTGAGAACCTGAAATTAAAATCAGGCTGTTTTGATGAAAATTCAAAGATGGCTTATAATGATACGGTAATGGCAGGAAATAATGTGCAGGAATTTTTGCACAGAGCAGCAGAAAAATGTAAAGATTCGTATTTTTATCCACAAAAAGTTGAAGAGCTAAAGACCTTATACTTAGGGATGAAATATTGTTTTAACAGAAAAAGAGACAGATATCCCGCTACGATTGACAGCCCTGTATACAGAAACGATAAAGTACGCTTTCATACTCATTATTGTAGCTGGAAGAATGATCTCAGTGAAAGAGATTTTAGCATCGGACCGAGGCTTCATGGAAATGTAATGGCTATATTATCGGGAATACCGGCACTTTGGATTACTCATGATGCCAGAATGAAAGAACTTGCAGATTATCATAAGCTGCCAAGCATCAGGGCTTCTAAAATAGATGAAAATACAGATATTTTTGAACTTTTTGCAAAAGCGGATTATAAATCTTTTTTAGAAGGACATAGAGAAGATTTATGCATTATGTTGACTTCTTAAATAAAAACGGAATTTCTCATATTTTCAAAGACTATAAAAATCAGGAGTCTGCTACGCTTGATAAAAAGCTTGAAGAACTTGGATTTGATAGTAAGGATTTTTCGGTGAAATCTATATTAAAATGTAATATCGAAGAAATTTCTGTTAGAATGGATGAGTATGATATCTGCGCAACAGCTAAAAGGAAAGAAGATTTAGAAGTTGAAGAGGGGATAAAAAAAGAACTCAGGGATGAGATTGCATATTTAAAAGGAGAGATTAGCAGGAAAAATACTGAGTTAGAAGAAGTTAAGAAAAATTTATCTTTCTTAGTCAGGAGAAAGGTTAAAAAAATATTGGGAATTATGAGTAAAGAGGAGAAAATCAGTGGACATAAGTGTTAAAGTATTTGAATTATATGTAGAAAATTCAAATCTTAAAATAGGAATAAGGGTGAGAGGAGATTATGATTCAAGGGTGAGGAGGCCTATGGTTACGGTTATCTTTGATAATGGAAAAGAAAACCGCAGAATTCCTATGCCTATCCAGGCTTACTATCCGAGTGAAGATTTAAAAACTTTTGACTTTTTTGCGGGATATTCTTATATGTTGGATCAGATTTTTATTAAAGACTACGGTTCTGCGAAGATGAGAATGAGCCTGGAGATAGCCTACGGTGACCATGTATTTATAAAACCGGTAATGACGGAATCCAGCGATTTAATTATTTATGGCTCGGAATTTTACAATACAAGATTTGGTAAAGGATATAAGGATATTGTGATTACACCTTTGGCTAATGAGCAGGACACAAGTATTAAAAATACCCTGCTCGGGGTTTTGCAAGGTGGAATAGGTTTTCTGTGGAATCTTGTTCTTATTCTTGTATCAATAGTTTTATTTCCGATTTTTACGGTTGAAGCCTTATTAAACTTTATATACTGTGTTAAGCCTGCGCCAAGAAATAATAAGTTTGGGATAATGAAAATTTTATTTCATATAAAATGGAGAATAAGCGGTATTATAAGAAAAAATCTGAGCTTCGGATACTTAAAGCTAAGTCTGGCTAAGCTAGGATTTAACCTGTTTAAGTTGTTTAAGGTAAAGAAAAACAGGATAGTATTTATTTCAAACAGAAGAGATAATATCAGCGGAAACTATGAGTATATTTATGATAAATTAATAGATAATAAAGAACTGGATGTCAGAACTGTTTTTGATATTAATGAAGGTTATTTTACCTGCTTTAAGTATGGTTACTATATGGCTACGGCTAAGGTTTTGCTTGTAGATGATTATATAGGACTGATTTATAAGATTCCGAGAAGAGAAGACAATTATCTCATACAGGTATGGCATGCCTGCGGAGCGTTTAAAACCTTCGGATTTAGCAGACTTGGAAGACCGGGAGGACCGAAGCAGAAGAACAGTGACCACAGAAATTATGATTTTTGTACAGTCAGTTCCTCTGAGATTTGTAAATATTATGCAGAGGGATTCGGTTTGTCTATTGAGAAGGTTATGCCTACCGGAGTGCCAAGAACCGATATCTTCTTCAGTGAAGCATACAAGGAAAAGGCAAGGAGAGAATTTTACGGTAAATATCCTGATTTAAAAGATAAAAAGATAGTATTATTTGCACCTACATTCAGAGGAAACGGTAAAAAGTCGGGCTTCTATCCTGAAAATCGTTTTGATTTTATAAAATTGTATGAGCATTTTAACGGAGAATATGTTATTATAATAAAGCATCATCCTTTTGTAAATAACAGGGTGGAAATTCCTGCTGAGTATGAAGGAAAGATTATTGATATGTCCGAAAATGAAGAGTTAAATGAGCTTTTATTTATTACGGATGTATTGATTACCGACTATTCCTCGGTGGTATTTGAGGCAAGTCTCCTTGATATTCCGATGCTTTTCTACTCTTTTGATTTGCAGAATTATATTGCAACAAGGGGATTTTATTATGAATATGACTCCTTTGTACCCGGCAAAATAGTCTACAATATGGATTCTCTTATTGAAGCCATAGAGAATAAGGACTTTGAAAGCGAAAAGATAGATGCTTTCAAACATAAGTTCTTTGATGAGCTAGACGGTAAAGCGGGACAGAGGGTAGCTAATTTAATAGTCAGTTTACTTGATAAATAGGAGGTTATTATGGTATTTGCAGTTATTTGTGCGGGCGGTATAGGAAGCAGAATGGGAAATGCCGAGAAACCAAAGCAGTATCTTAATGTAGGCGGTAAACCAATCATTTTACATACTATCGAAAAATTTGTGGTAAATGAGCAGTTTGAGAAGGTTATTGTGCTTGTGCCCGAAAGCTGGATAAACTATACAAGGGATATAATTAAAAAACATCTTAAGGGAGTGGAAAAGGTTGAAGTCTTAGCAGGCGGTGCCGACAGGAATTCTACCATTATGAATTCTATCAAATATATTGAGGATAACTTCACTCTTGATGATGATACTGTAATAGTTACACATGATGCTGTGAGACCGTTTGTTACCCATAGAATAATAATGGATAATATTGAAGCCGCTGTAAATGTAGGAGCTTGTGATACTGTTATTCCGGCAACCGATACGATTGTTGAAAGTATGGATGGTGAGAAGATAAGCAGCATCCCTGACAGGTCAAAGGTATATCAGGGACAGACACCTCAGAGCTTTAAGGCTAAGCGTCTTAAGGAGCTTTATTTATCACTTACTGATGAGGAAAAGGCCATACTTACAGATGCGGCCAAGATTTGTCTTTTGAAAGGTGAGCCTGTACATCTTGTAAGAGGTGAGGTATTCAATATCAAAATAACCTATCCTTATGACTTGACAGTGGCTGAAACTTTGATTAATACAGATAGGGAGTAAAATATGTTAAATACTGTATACAGATTGGTTGCTCCGAGAAGGTTTGAGGTTGCATTTTCGGATATTGAGCTGTTTAAGGAAAATCAGGTAATAGTCAGACCGCAGTTTTTATCTATTTGTCATGCAGACCAGAGATATTATCAGGGGCTTCGTCCGGCAGATATACTTGCAAAAAAACTTCCTATGGCACTTATACATGAGTCGATAGGAGTGGTTGTACAGTCCTGCGCAGATAATGTAAAGGTGGGAGACAGGGTAGTTATGATACCTAATACACCTGTGGAAACAGACGAGTACATTGCCGAGAATTACCTCAGAAGCTCAAAGTTTCGGGCAAGCGGATTTGACGGTTTTATGCAGGACCTGGTTGCTCTTGATGCGGGCAGGGTGGTTAAGCTCCCTGAAGGGCTTGACAACCATGTGGCGTCTTTTATTGAGCTTATGAGTGTAAGTGTGCATGCAATTCTTAGGTTTAAGAGCATAGCGCATGGCAGAAGAGATAATATAGCTATCTTCGGTGATGGCAATCTTGGTTTTATTACAGGAATTTTTCTGAAATCAATGCTTCCCGAGTCGAAGCTTTCTATATTCGGTGTGAATGAGGATAAGCTTGCAAGTTTTTCCTTTGCTGAAAACACCTATAATGTCGCCGGAGAAATTAAAGGTGTCAGCTTTGACCATGCCTTTGAATGTGTGGGAAATGCTGCAAGCGGACAGGCTATAGAGAATATTATTGATTTTATTAATCCTGAGGGAAGCATATCATTGCTCGGAGTATCTGAATATCCGGTACCGATTAATACAAGAATGGTACTTGAAAAGGGATTAAGATTCTTTGGAAGCAGCAGAAGCGGATTTATTGATTTTAATATAACGGTTGATATGCTTAAAGAAAACCCTTGGATGGTAAACTATTTAAGTAACATAATAAACAACATTGTACCGGTAAAAGATATAGCTGACATGAACAGAGCTTTTGAGCTTGACATACAGAAGCCGGGCGGTAAGACCATAATGGAATGGAATAAATAA
>ERZ773067.1264-NODE-1264-length-13820-cov-3.163313_pt1 | contig 13820 bp, 11 predicted proteins | sample MGYA00580622_ERZ773067 | MGnify/ENA primary metagenome ERZ773067 (study PRJEB29015, sample SAMEA2737998) | human oral metagenome | biome: human oral; feature: human-associated habitat; material: dental | place: China | collected 2113 ...
GCGCCCAAAAGGACAAGTGCCGATGTATGGCTGGGAGATGCGAGATGTTTCCTTTGCACTGCGACTTTCCAAAGAGGGAGAACTTCTGCAAGTGCTACCGCTCGTTCAAAAAAAATTGCTAGGCAAGAAGGAAGTGGATCGCCCCCGGGAGCTTATTGTTCCTATGGGAGAAACACGTGCAAGTGGGGTATTTCCATTTTTCCTCTGCGACAACTCGTCGTATCTTTTGGGAGCGGATAAGAAAGGGAAGCCCCAGCGAACGGCGGAGTGCTTTGCAGCCGCGCGAGATTTGCACGAGAAAATCCTGGGAGCTGTTACGTCGGATGCAGCAAAAGCTATTTTGGCATTTTTCAGGCACTGGCAGGGCGGTGAAGCGGCGCTGCGCGGGCATTCGGCTCTTGCGCCTTATGCTGATGAAATCCTGGCGGGGGTGAACCTCGTATTTCGCGTGGAACGTGCCTTCGCTCATAAAGATCGTGCAGTGTGCGAGGCGTGGGAAAAATACATCGATGTTAGCGACTCAGCGGAAAAGCGCCGCTGCCTTGTGACGGGAAGGCTTGCACCCATTGCCGTCAAGCACCCGGCACTCAAAGGTGTCTCGGGTGCACCGGCTACGGGAGCCATGCTCGTCTCCTTCAATGCCAATGCCTACGAATCCTACGGTCATGACGGTCAGCAGGGCGGCAATGCTCCCGTATCGAAGAAGGCGGCTTTTGCTTACGGCACGGCGCTCAACGCTCTGCTTGCTGATCGCGAGCATACGAAAATCATAGGCGACACGACGATGGTCTATTGGGCCGAGGAGGAGAGCGAGGCGGCGCAAGACCTGCTTTGCGGCATGCTTTTCGGCGATGAAGACAAGATGACCGACGACTTGCTGGACGCCGTGCTGAAAAAGGTGCAGGCAGGGGCGGCTATCGACTACGAGGACGTGGCAATCTCCTATGCCAATCCTTTTTATATCCTGGGGCTGGCGCCCAATGCGGCGCGGCTTTCTGTACGCTTCTTCCTGCAAGGTTCTTTCGGGGATTTCTTGAAGAATCTCGCCCTGCACATGGAGCAGATGAAGATTGTCCGCCCGAGCTGGGAGACGCGCAGCAATGTGCCGTTGTGGGAGCTTCTGCGTGAAACGGTGAATCCAAACGCCAAGGTGAAGATGGCCTCTCCCATCATGGCAGGAGCTATGCTGCGGGCCGTTTTGACCGGCGGCAAGTATCCCGTGTCCGTATTCCAAAACATTTTGCTGCGCATTCATGCAGAGCAGGGGGAGCGGAAAATCAATGCAAGGCGCGCCGGCTTTTTGAAAGCATATTTGATGCGAAATCGAGGGAGGAAGATCGCTGTGGCATTAGATGAAAACTCGACCGATGTTGCTTATTTGCTCGGACGCTGGTTCGCCGTTTTGGAAGAGGTGCAGGAGAAGGCGAATCCTGAGATCAAGGCGACGATTCGCGACCGTTTCTTTGATTCTGCCTGTGGAACGCCGGCGCATGTGTTCCCGATGCTGCAGAAGCTCGCGCTTCATCACTTGAAAAAGTTGGAGACGGCTCCCAGAGTCTATTTGGACAAGAAGCTGTCGGAGATCATGGGAAAGCTGGACGCCAAGGATATGCCGCGTCATTTGCCGCTTGAGGAGCAGGGCGTATTCATCCTTGGTTACTATCATCAGAAGCAGAAGCGGTACGAAAAGAAGGAGGAAAAGTAAATGGCGGAAGCAATCAAAAATCGGTATGATTTTGTCATTCTTTTTGATGTCGAAAACGGCAATCCGAACGGCGATCCCGATGCGGGCAACATGCCGCGCGTCGATCAAGAGACCGGACACGGACTGGTCACCGACGTTTGCCTCAAGCGGAAGATTCGCAACTACGTGGAAACGGCGCAGGAAGGGAAGCCGGGCTATCGCATTTACATCAAGGAAAACGTGCCGCTCGCTCAAAGCGACCAAGAGGCCTGTGACCACCTCGGCATCAAGGACATCAAGAAGGTCAAGGCGGCGGATCCTGGAATCGACGGCAAGATTCGCGACTTCATGTGCAGCAATTTCTTCGATATCCGCACCTTCGGCGCTGTCATGACGACCTTCGTGCAGGGCTCGCTGAATTGCGGACAGGTGCGCGGCCCCGTGCAATTTGGCTTTGCGCGCAGCGTCGACCCCATTTTGCCTCAGGAAATCACTATCACGCGCACAGCAGTCACTAGGGTGGCGGATGCGCAGAATAAAAGGATGGCGATTGGCCACAAGTTCATCGTTCCCTACGCGCTCTACAAAGTCGAGGGCTATGTTTCCGCGAATCTTGCACGCAAGACGACGGGCTTCTCCGAGGAGGATCTGGCGCTTCTGTGGCAGGCGATCCTGCGCATGTTCGAGCTCGACCGCTCGGCGGCGCGAGGCAATATGGCGACGCGCGAGCTCATCGTCTTCCGCCACGAGAGTGAGCTTGGCAATGCGCCGTCCTACAAGCTTTTTGAGCGCATTCATGTCAGGAAGAAGGCGGCAGACGAGCCGGCACGCAGCTATCAGGACTATGAAGTCACCGTTGACGAAGCAGATCTGCCGGAAGGCGTGACCTGCATGCGCATGAGTTGATGGCATATCGTGAAGAGGCGTGGCTGGATGTCGCCGGCATCCAGCATTTCCTCTTTTGTCGCAGGCAATGGGCACTCATTCACATCGAGCAGCAATGGCAGGAAAATTTGCGTACAGTCGAGGGGCAGATCGTCCACGAGAAGTGTCATGACGGAAGCCTGCACGAATCGCGCGGGGATTTGCTCGTGGCGCGTGCCCTGCGCATTTCCTCGGCAAAGCTTGGCGTGAGCGGCGTCTCGGATGTCGTGGAATTTCACAGGGAAAAGACAGGCGCGAGGCTGCACGGGCAGGAAGGATTTTGGCGTCCCGTCCCCGTCGAATACAAGCGAGGCAAGCCGAAAGAAGGCGAGGAGGATGTTTCACAGCTCGTCCTGCAGGCGCTTTGCCTTGAGGAAATGCTTTGCTGTCATATCCCTGTCGGTTACCTCTTCTATGATGAAATCCATCGACGGCAGAAGGTGGAAATCACGCAAAATTTGCGAGAGTTCGTTCTGCATACGCTCGCTGAAATGCACAAGGAATACTCCCGCAGGATGACGCCCAAGGTCAAGGTGACGAAAAAGTGCCGCAACTGTTCTCTGAAAGACCTGTGTCTGCCGAATCTGCAAAAAACGGTGGGCGTTTCCGACTATTATGCGGTTGCCTTGAAGGGGGTGTGAGCTATGCGTCATATGCTCAATACCCTGTTCATTTTGACCGAAGATGCGTATGTGGCTTTGGAAAATGAGAATGTCGTCGTACTGCAGGAAGAAAAAGTGCTGGGGCGGATTCCGCTGCTCACTTTGGAAAATATCCTTTGCTTCACTTATAAGGGCGCGAGTCCTGCCTTGATGGGCGCGTGCGCCCAAGCGAAAATCGGGCTTTGCTTTTTTAGTCCGCGCGGGCGATTTCTTGCCCGTTCTTGTGGGGAAGTGCGAGGCAATGTGCTCCTGCGCAAGGAGCAGTATCGCCGCTCGGAAGATGATGCGGAGAGTGCGAAACTCGCGGCGGATTTCCTTTTCGGAAAAATCTTCAACACGCGTACCCTTGTCGAAAGAATGAAGCGCGACCATCCGCTGAGCTTGGATCTGACGGCGCTTGCGCAAGTGAGCGCGGAACTCAAAAGCAGCCTGCACAGCTTGATGAGAGTGCAGTCGCTTGATGAAATGCGCGGTATCGAGGGAAATGCCGCACACCTGTATTTTTCCTTGTTCAACCAATTCATTTTGCAGAACAAGGACGCATTTTCCTTGGAAGGCCGCCTCAAGCGTCCGCCTCTCGATCGCGTCAATGCCATGCTGTCTTTTCTGTATACCGTGCTGGCGCATGACTGCGCCTCTGCACTGGAAGGCGTGGGACTTGATGCGTATGTCGGCTTCCTGCACCGCGATCGCCCGGGCAGGGAATCCTTGGCGCTCGATCTCATGGAGGAGCTGCGAAGTCTCTTTGTTGATCGCCTCGTACTCACGCTGATCAACAATCGCATCATCAAGCCGGAGCATTTTGAGAAAAAAGAGAACGGCGCCGTCTGGCTCAGCGATACCGGCCGCAAAGTTGTCCTCAAAGAATGGCAGGATAAGAAGCGGGAGCAGATTACGCATCCGTTTCTCAAGGAAAAGCTCCCGTGGGGTTTGGTTCCTCATGCCCAATCCCTCCTGCTGGCACGATATTTACGCGGAGACTTGGAGGAATATCCGGCGTTTCTGTGGAAGTAAGTGAGGAAAGATGGAGGGGGACGGCGGCAATGCTGATTCTCGTGACCTACGATGTCAATACGGAAACACCTGCCGGCCGCACACGCTTGAGAAAAGTGGCAAAATGCTGCGTGCGCCACGGACAGCGCGTGCAGAACTCCGTGTTTGAATGCGTTCTCGATGAAGCACAGTTCTGCGCCCTGCGGCATGAGTTGACAAGTTTGATTGACCAAGAAAAAGACAGCCTGCGTTTCTATAACTTGGGCAATAAATACGCAGGAAAAACGCAGCACGTCGGTGCAAAACCAAGTTACGAGGCCGAAGGAACACTGATGTTGTAGGTAGGTGTCCCTTTCGCAGAAAATAGCCGCAAAATCTCTGTGCGAACCTGCATCACACAGAGGAGTTTGCGACGAAAAATGCCTGCAAAAGCACGGTCGAAAATGAGGTTCGCGAAAAATATAGCGTGACCGCTGTAATTAAGCCCGTGTAAACAGGCACTGTCGCGCCCCACGCGGGCGCGGGGATTGAAATCTTTTGGAAAAGCTCTGTGCCTACTATGATAAGTCGTCGCGCCCCACGCGGGCGCGGGGATTGAAATCGCGTTGTATTGCCCATCGTGTAGGGAGATAAAAAGTCGCGCCCCACGCGGGCGCGGGGATTGAAATGCAAGAGCGAAGGTAACGTCTAGTTTTGCTAGTAGTCGCGCCCCACGCGGGCGCGGGGATTGAAATCTAAGACTATCGACGAGCAGACAGACATGGCGCTGTCGCGCCCCACGCGGGCGCGGGGATTGAAATATTGTCAACACGGGTGCGAAGAGCGTCACGATCGTCGCGCCCCACGCGGGCGCGGGGATTGAAATCAGTACCATGACCCGCAAATTCATTGAGACAGCGGTCGCGCCCCACGCGGGCGCGGGGATTGAAATGCGTTAAATGCGTCTAGCGTCCTCCCTACGCGATGTCGCGCCCCACGCGGGCGCGGGGATTGAAATGCCGAGTCCACAACGTCCTTGGAAATGAGGACGTGTCGCGCCCCACGCGGGCGCGGGGATTGAAATCGCTTGGAAGTCTATCGCGTGTATAGGTACCTTATGTCGCGCCCCACGCGGGCGCGGGGATTGAAATTTTTTGTCCTGCGGCAGCTTGAGCGCCGCGCCGAGTCGCGCCCCACGCGGGCGCGGGGATTGAAATTATGGCGCAAGCCGTACGGGGCGTTGGTCGGGAAGTCGCGCCCCACGCGGGCGCGGGGATTGAAATCTTCTCGCGCTCTTCAGGGTAGAGCGGCGCGAGGTCGCGCCCCACGCGGGCGCGGGGATTGAAATCACTCCCAAAAGCTTTGCAGCCTCCAACAACGTGGTCGCGCCCCACGCGGGCGCGGGGATTGAAATTACAAACACGGCAAGGGCGTGGCCGTCGATGCAAGTCGCGCCCCACGCGGGCGCGGGGATTGAAATTCTGCAGCTCCGCGAGTGTGTACTGCTGCGGCGCTGGTCGCGCCCCACGCGGGCGCGGGGATTGAAATGCTAAATAGATCACGCGCTTTTAGCGTCTTGTCAGGTCGCGCCCCACGCGGGCGCGGGGATTGAAATGGGAATGAGGCAAAAGCAGGATTGAGTTTGTTTGTCGCGCCCCACGCGGGCGCGGGGATTGAAATGCGGATGTGGTTGGGAAAGTAGCAGTCGTGGCGAGTCGCGCCCCACGCGGGCGCGGGGATTGAAATCACGTGCATAAGTCTTGACGGCTATCCAGCCCCGGTCGCGCCCCACGCGGGCGCGGGGATTGAAATTTGGATATCGGCGTGCCATTCAGTATGAGTTTAGTCGCGCCCCACGCGGGCGCGGGGATTGAAATGTAGAGAATGTGTTGATGGCACTATATCCTAGCGGTCGCGCCCCACGCGGGCGCGGGGATTGAAATCCATCGACGCAGAACACCAGATAAGGCCTCGGCCGTCGCGCCCCACGCGGGCGCGGGGATTGAAATTCTGTTATATCGGGAGAGGACGGGCAAATTATGTCGCGCCCCACGCGGGCGCGGGGATTGAAATCTCCTTTACTGTAAATAATACCATTGTACTACTAGTCGCGCCCCACGCGGGCGCGGGGATTGAAATGCGATGCCGTCGAAGAAAAGGCAACGCGCCTGCAGTCGCGCCCCACGCGGGCGCGGGGATTGAAATGAGGTTCAGCGACTGCAAGAGGCCGATGCGGCGAAGTCGCGCCCCACGCGGGCGCGGGGATTGAAATGCGAGCATGGAGGCGTTGACCAGTCCCGCAGGGTGTCGCGCCCCACGCGGGCGCGGGGATTGAAATGCCGATGTCAGGGTCTTTGGCAAAAAGCCCCCACGTCGCGCCCCACGCGGGCGCGGGGATTGAAATTTTAGCTGCTCTTGCACGTCGATGCCGTGCCCCGGTCGCGCCCCACGCGGGCGCGGGGATTGAAATCCGTTGGTATACGAGCGGCGGCACAAGAATCACGTCGCGCCCCACGCGGGCGCGGGGATTGAAATCATGGTTTCGCGGGAAGAGGGTGGCACTCCATCCGTCGCGCCCCACGCGGGCGCGGGGATTGAAATGGTGGTGAGCCGGGCATACAGGAAGGAAGGTGATGTCGCGCCCCACCCGGGCGCGGGGATTGAAATAACTAGTGTATGTTTTAGGGAACATTGCTGCAAGTCGCGCCCCACGCGGGCGCGGGGATTGAAATTAAGATAAAATTGCAAAAAGCCACCAATGCGGAAGGTCGCGCCCCACGCGGGCGCGGGGATTGAAATGGTGCGAACGGCACGGGCAAGACCACGGTGGCAAAGTCGCGCCCCACGCGGGCGCGGGGATTGAAATTTTGACCACGCCGATTGGTATGCAGAAAGCCCGGTCGCGCCCCACGCGGGCGCGGGGATTGAAATGAAGCGAGCAAGAAAGCCTACGGAGATTTTAAGCAGGTCGCGCCCCACGCGGGCGCGGGGATTGAAATGACGAGCCATAACCGCCGACGAGAAAATACAGCTGTCGCGCCCCACGCGGGCGCGGGGATTGAAATATCGCGCAACAGGACAAAGGAAAATTCTATATGAGTCGCGCCCCACGCGGGCGCGTGGATTGAAATTCGTCCGGGGCATTATCGATGATGCAGTAGTCGTGTCGCGCCCCACGCGGGCGCGGGGATTGAAATAATGATAAAGTGGAAATTATCCACAAAGCTAGGTGTCGCGCCCCACGCGGGCGCGTGGATTGAAATGCTTGCGCAATGGCTGAGAGCACGCCCCGTCTGGTCGCGCCCCGCGTGGGCGCGTGGATTGAAATATGAAAATCCTGAACGTCAGCCTCGACCCATCCTGTCGCGCCCCGCGTGGGCGCGTGGATTGAAATCACTGCTGCGTCGTGCGCAGCACTCGCTTGAACTCAGTCGCGCCCCACGCGGGCGCGTGGATTGAAATAAGTTCAACGCCGGGGTAATTTTGCGCGGCGATTTTCCATGACGAAACATGTGGCGACATTTTTGGACGCTGACATCGACGCGGCGTCTTTACGCCATCCATTCGCACTATGGACGAGCGCGAGAAAAACGACGCAATCGACATCGCTTGCGTCTATACGGGAAAGCAACGCGCTCTGCCCGTCAAGAGGAAGGAGGTGCTAGCGGATGAAAATAAGGGTTGGAATGCTTACATTCCAGATTATCCGCTCCTGCAGAGCAAGGGAAAGATGGATACGGGATGTCGCGCAACACGCTGAACTGTATCACGATGAACCTGAACCTCGTCGTCTACGCACTTCGCGATCCGGACGGACTGCGAACTTCTCGACGCTCGGATATATGCTTGGCGTGTGCTTCATATCCATGCGGAACATCGCCCCCAGACAGCTCTACGAGATCAGCTACCCGAAGTCCGGGATGTTGCATCAAGTGTTTCCGTATACAAGGCGGCGTAGCCTGTACGGTATGGATAGATTCAGTATTCAGCAATAGGGTAAAGAAAAAAGCAGCATATCGCTTGGGATATGCTGCTTTTTCTCGTACAGGTCAGTAAGCGCGTCTTGCAGGACTTTGGAGATATTGAGGTTCTTTTGCTCGGCAAAGGTGTTGAGCCAAGCGGAAATGGTGAGATTCTTGCGGACGGATTTGCTGCCGTATTTCGCGGCGTAGGCATCCATGTCGAGCGAGAGGAGGCTGACGAAGCCTTCGCCAATCTCGGGGTTGGGCCGGATGTCCGCGATGCTGCTTGCCGGCGGAATCTCGTTGCCGTCCTCAAGCTCGCCGAGAATCCAGCCCGAGGCGGCATCCTCTCCCATAGCGATGGCATCGGAAAGGGAGCTGCCGCCGGAGATACATCCGGGAAGATCGGGCACCGTAATAACAAAAGAAGATGAATCGAGATCGGGGTAAAATACAGCAGGATAAACAAGGTTCATAAGATGTTCCTCCTTTCGGAGACGGGTATCATAATTGGATTCCTGCTCTTTCAAGACGTTTTTCACAATGAAGGGGATGATTCGGAGCTGTCAAGGTTTTGGCAATGCCTTTTGCCCGCAGACGCTGTGTCTTAACGATGAGATGCGCGTACGAGCGTACTTACGACAGTCCATGCGGATGGCAGCGAGACGACGAGAATCGTGCGTAAGTGACAGTCGCTCGGTGTGGCGGTCGATGTGCTGGAAAGTCATGCTTTCATCTATTTCTTTGATGCGGCTTCTTATGCGTCGGTGTTCATCGTCGCTTCGCGCGAGCTGACGCACGCAAGGCCTGGAGTATCCTGCTTCTTTTGAGAGAGGCGGAAAAGTACTTATCGGAGACATTCCGTATCTTTTTCATGCGCTTGCAGGATTGGTCTTCGACTCGTGGTGTATCCGAGAGTGACGATTCCATTCTTTCGGAATATCGGTAGCGTGGAGTTGTGGCGCGACGACAAGCGGAGCAACAGCAAGTATGAAATCAAGTATCTTGTAGCAAACCGCGTATGTGTCAAGATGTTCTCGGTGGGAAATTTTCTTGTCCAGCACGAGTATCAGGTTCTCGCGATCTACATACCAGGCTTTATCGGCGTATTGGACTGCCAATTCTTTGTCAGTCTCAGATGTCTTATTCACATTTCGACCAGCCGCAATAGGTACAGGTCACGCAGTTGCCCTCGGGGCGCAGGGTGTGACGCTTGCATTCGGGGCATTCTTTGTTGATCGCCTTGTCGTCGCTCTTGTCCTTGTACTTTGCCGTCTCGTCCTTTTGGCATTCGTTGTAGATTTCGGCGAGAGCCGTGCCGATGGCGCTGCCGCACGAGAGCGAGATGTCCTTGCGTCCGCTGCGTATCAGGGCTTGGCAGGCGGAGCAGCGGCTGACGGTCAGCTGCTTGATGATGTCCTTGACGCGCACGCCCGAGCGCAGTGCGAGAGAGGTCAGGCGCGTGATGGTCGCGATGTTTGACTGGCAGCCGCCCGAGGTGTTTGTGAAAAGCTCGAAGACGTCGCCGTCGGAGGTCTTGTTGACCGTGATGTACATCTTGTCGACGCACGACGTATGACGAAGGAGCGTCACACCTTCAAGCCGCGCGATGTTGTCGCGGCGGCGCGGACGCACGGTGTCGTAGGCGATTTCCTGCTCGTCGGCTTCCTTGACGCCGAGGATGTTGCCGCGCTTGCAGCCGTCGCGGAAGACCGTGATGCCCTTGCAGCGCGATTTCCATGCTGCGAGGTAGATGTTCTTGATGTCGGCGGGCGTCGCCGCATGCTTCAAGTTCACCGTCGAGGAGATGGAGTTGTCGACGTACTTCTGCATGGCCGCCTGCAGTTCGACGCGGTGCAGGTAGGGCACGTCGTGGCTCTCGATGACCCACGGGAAACGCTTCTTGATGTCCTCGTTCGTGAGATCGTGCGGCAGCTTGTGATAGTCGAGCAGATCGCTGACGGAGTGTGCGTAGACGCGGAAGGAGCCGCTTCCTTCCTCCATCTTGTGCGTCGTGCGCTCGTAGCTGATCTGATAGAGCGGTTCGCAGCCGCCCGAAAATACGCCCATGAGGAGCGAGATCGTGCCCGTCGGCGCGATGGAAAGAAGCGTGCCGTTTCTAAGGCCGTACTCTTTGATCTCGGCGTAGACCTCGGGCGCTTCCTCGGCGAGACGTTGGATGAGCGACGATTTCTTCGTCTTTTCCCAGTCGTATTTGCCGAAGGCGCCCTTTTCTTTCGCGAGGGCGGCGGAAGTGCGTGCGGCTTCCGTGAACATGGTGCGCAGCACGCCTTGGATGAAGTCGCAGCTCTCGCGGCTTCCGTAGGCGAGCTTCATGGCGACGAAGGCGTCGGCGACGCCGAAGAGCCCGAGTCCGACGCTGCGCCAATCGCGGATGCACTGACGGTTTTCTTCCAAAGGCTGCGTGTCGAAGCCGTAGTCGAGCACTTCGTCGAGCGCACGAACGGCCGTCCGGACGGCGGCGCGGAACTCCTCTTCTGCAAGATGCGGCGCGTCGGCGAACTTGTCCTCGATGAAGGAATAGAGGTTGAGGCTCATGAGGTTGCATGAGTTGTAGGCATTGCCGCCGAACTCGCCGCAGGGGTTCGTGACCTCGATCTTGTATTCGTCGTAGCCCGAGAGCAGCGTGTAGTCGTTGAGCCTGTCCTTGAAGAGTGCGCCGGGATCGCCCCAATCCCACTGCGTCTGACAGTATTCATCGAAGAATTCGGCGGCGCGGATCGTCCGGCGGATCTTTTCGCCCGTCGCCTCGACGTCGAAGGTCAGTTCGTATTCGGCATCGTCGATGACGGCCTGCATGAAGGCGTCGGAGAAGAGGATCGAGAGGTTCATCGAGGCGAGTTTCTCGTTCTCTTGCTTCATGTGCAGGAATTCGTAGATGTCGGGGTGCTCCGAGTCGAGCGCGACGAGCATCGCGCCGCGTCTGCCATTCTGGCTGATGACTTCGCCCGTCGTGTTGAAGATCTTGAGGAAGGATACGGCGCCCGTCGAGCTGCGCGCGACGTTGTTCACGCGGCTGTCCTTGGGGCGCAGGCCGCTGATGTTGACGCCGATGCCGCCGCCGTAGGAGAAGATCTTGGCGATCTGCTGGTTGACGGTGAAGATGGACTCGATGTCGTCTGTCGGCGACGGCATGATGTAGCAGTTCGACAGGCTGCTCTTGAACTTGCCCTTCGCGCCCGCTGCGTAGAGCGTGCGCCCCGCGGGCGAGAGTGCGCCGTCCTCAAGGTAAGCGCGCATCTTTTCGCGCACCTCGGGCGAGAAGATGCCCGCCACGCGCTCGATGAATTCGTGCGGCTCCGTCTCTCCCGCATGATAATATTTTGCCTGCAGGATGCTCCTGCCGATTTCCGTGTCAAACCACTTTTCCAATGATGTGCCTCCTACAATATGTGTTCGTTTCAAAACGCTAGTGTCTATTATAGGATAAAGGGTATTCGTTGGCAAATGAAAAATGCCGGATTTTCGCCTGAAAAACTAGATGTTGTTGTTTTATGGAGAAATTACTGGCATATCTTGATGATTTTCTGTCATTTCTTGTGGGGGTATGAATGAGAAATGTCGCCCTTCCAACCGCAGCAAAGTGAAACGGCGGGCAGGGAAAGGGTGTTGGCAGGGAGAATCTATTCCCTGGAATAGGAGGCAGAATCATGCTTGTGTTGAAATCTCTTGCGTATTTCCTTCTGGCCGGGTTGTTCGAGATCGGCGGCGGCTATCTGATCTGGCAGTGGCTGCGAAACGGCGCGAGTCTTTGGTATGCTTTTTTCGGCGCGGTCATCCTGATCCTTTACGGCGTCGTGCCGACGCTGCAGCCCGAGGGCAGTTTCGGGCGCGTCTATGCCGCTTACGGCGGCGTCTTTATCGTATTGTCACTTCTCTGGGGCTGGCGCATCGACGGTATTGCGCCCGATCGCTTCGACATCATCGGCAGCGCCATCGCGCTCGCGGGCGTCGCCGTCATCATGTATGCGCCGCGCTGAAAGAGAAGGGCAGTTCTCCTCGACGAATGTGTCGAGGAGAACTGCCCTTCTTGCTGTTTGAGATGCCTTTGTTTTTGTCAGAACGCCCACTTGACGGATGCGCCGCCCGTGATGCCCTTGCGCTTGCCCTGCCAGCCATTGAGGTGGAGGTCGTAGCTCACGCGGCTGTTCTTAGGCATGAAGCGGTAGCCGAGTTCGAGCATGGTGCTTGAGCCTTTGAGCGAGGGGCTGGGTGCAGCGTCGCCGCCAATGCTTGCGCGTGCTTCGCCGTCAAATTCGTACTCCCAGGCAAGGCCGGTGTAGAATTCGCCTTGCTGTTGATCCTTTTGGCTGTAGCGGAAGCCAAGGCGCAGACGGTGCGAGTCGACAGATGCGAAGTCGTAATCGTCGCCTGAAGAGAGCTTCACCGACATGCCGTTCTGGTGCGACCAGAAGTAGCGGGCATAAGCGTCGATGGCGGCGTCTTTTTTCAGCTCGACGGTTTTTCCTATGCCGAGGTGAATGCCGTAATAGGTGTTCGAGCCGTCGTAGTTGGCGTCGCTTGAGCCGTGGAGCTGATAGTCGCTCGTGGCGCGTCCGCCGCGCACGGAACCTTCGAGCCAGAGACCGTCTTTCTGCGTGAGTTTGCCGAGGACGCCGATGCCGAGGTAGCTGATCGTGCCGCTGCCGTGCGCACCGTTGTCGAGGTAGGAGTCATAGGAGCCGCGCCCGTATTCGACGAAGGGGCTGAAGAGACGTTTTGCGCCGTCTTTCATCTCGTCCTCACGCGCCCAGCCGACGCCGAGATTCCAACCCTTCGAGTCAACGTGGGAGCCGCTCTCGACGCGCATCGTGTTCGCGCCTGCGCCTGCCCAGAGCTGATAGGATGCGTTGTCCGTGGCTGCCGTCTTTCGCTGTGCACTCTTGTCGGATTTGCCTGCGCCTGCATCGGTGCGGAGTGTCGTTTCGGCTGTTGCTATGCCGCTTTCAACGATATAGTCCGCGCCTTGGTTGACGAGGTTCGAAAGTCCTGCACGCGTTTCTACCGGAGACTTTGCGTCGTCGCCAAGACCTGCATGTGTGACGGTCGCGGTCAGTTCGCCGGTGTTTTCCTTCTTGATCTCATAAGTGTAGCGGCGTGCCATGCCCTGCTTGCCTTCGATTTTGTTCTCGATCTTGTCATCGGTCGTGAGACTGCCGGCTGTCTTCATGAGCAGGAGCTTGTCGCCTTTTTTGAGCTTCGGTGCATCGCCGCTGCGATCGACGCCGATGTTCAGGCCACGAATGTCCTTCGTCGCGGTGCCAAGCTTCAAGAGGGGCGTTGTCGTGCCTGCCGTCAGTTCGTCGGTGTGGAAGTGGAGGTTCTGCACGCCCGCGAAGTCATGCACTTCAGACGGCTTGTAGACGGCGAGCGTGTTGCCCGTGCCGTTTGCAGCAGAGCCGCCATAGACAGTGCCTGTGACGCGTGCGCCCTTGAGGTTGATCGTGTTGTTCTTCGTCACGCTGCCGAATCCGCCGTAGATGTTGGCGGCGGTCTGGATGGCGCCGAGGTTGACGGTGTTGCCCGAGGCCTCGCCGTTTGCGGCATAGCCGCCGTAGAGCATGCCTGTGACCGTGCCTGCCGTGTAGTCGACGG
>ERZ773067.1267-NODE-1267-length-13806-cov-3.987346_pt1 | contig 13806 bp, 10 predicted proteins | sample MGYA00580622_ERZ773067 | MGnify/ENA primary metagenome ERZ773067 (study PRJEB29015, sample SAMEA2737998) | human oral metagenome | biome: human oral; feature: human-associated habitat; material: dental | place: China | collected 2113 ...
TGATGTCTCACAGGATCGCCTTCAAGGCCCTGCGCAGCATGCGCGAGCAGATGGCGGCCAAGATGTCGCGCGTTCCCTTGGGCACGATCGTCGACACGCCGACGGGCGTCTTTCGCAATCGCTTCGTCGATAACGTCAACATGCTCGAGGACGCGATCGCCCACTTCATGCCCGAGCTTCCCTCCAACGTGTTCGGCCCCCTGCTGGCGATGGCGATCGTCTTTTCCGTTGACTGGCGCATGGGACTCGCGGGACTCGCGACGCTTCCCCTCGGCGCGCTGTTCTTCCTGCTCATGATGCGTGGCTACCAGGAGAAGATGGCGCGCTACATCGCTACGGAGAACCACATGAACTCGACGCTGGTCGAGTACGTGAACGGCATCAAGGTCATCAAGGCGTTCGGGCGGTCGGCCTCCTCGTATGGGGCGTTCTCGAAGGCCGTGGCCGCCTATCACGACTCGACGCTTGACTGGTTCAGGCAGAGCTGGGTATGGATGGCGGCGATCAAGTCGGTGGTGCCCTGCACGCTTCTAGCCTCGCTCCCCGTCGGTATCTGGCTCATGTCGACAGGAGAGCTCGCGCTCCCGGCATTCATGTGCTGCATCGCCATCCCGCTTGGCTTCATTGGGCCCCTGATGAAGTTCGCCCAGGCCGCCGGAATGGTATCGCGCATGGACGTATGCCTGAATACGATCTGGGACTTTCTCGGCGAGCCGGAGCTGGTACGCCCGCAAAAGCGGGTAAAGTTGAGCGGCCGGTCGCTCGAGTTCGATAGGGTATCCTTCTCCTACCACGAGGGGACGAGGGTGCTGCATGATTTGAGCTTCACTGTCGTCCCGGGTAAGATCACCGCGATCGTCGGACCCTCCGGGTCGGGAAAGAGCACCATCGCCAAGCTGATGGCCGGCTTCTGGGACGTCACCGAGGGCGCGATACGCTTCGGCGGCGTGGACGTGCGAGACATCCCGTTCGCGCAGCTCATGGAAAACGTCTCCTATGTCGCGCAGGACACCTTCCTCTTCGACCGCTCGCTTGCCGACAACATCCGCATGGGGAGAACAGATGCGAGTGACGAGGAGGTGATGGCCGCCGCGAGGGCGGCGGGTTGCCACGACTTCATCGAGGCGCTGCCGCAGGGCTACGAGACGCTGGCCGGTGCGGCGGGCGGCAGGCTTTCGGGTGGGGAGCGACAGCGGGTGACCATCGCCCGCGCGATCCTGAAGGATGCCCCCATCGTGGTCCTGGACGAGGCGACCGCCTACGCCGACCCAGAGAACGAGGCCCTCGTCGAGCGGGCGGTCGGCCGCCTGGTCGAGGGCAAGACGCTCGTGGTGATCGCCCACCGCCTCTCCACCATCCGTCATGCGCAGCAGATCCTCGTGGTTGACGGCGGAAGAATCGTCGCACGCGGTACGCACGGGGAGCTGTTGGCGACAGGTGGGCTGTACGCGCGCATGTGGAGTCAGCACATGAGCACGTTAGAGGGGGTATAGCTATGTATGCATTGGCAAGGCGGGTACTCGACCTGGCCGGCAGCTTCTCTGTGGCAGCGCGGCGCAGCCTCATTGTCGGTATGGTCTGCAACGTGCTCAAGGCGCTCTTCATGGCACCGACCATCGTCGCGGTGTTCTGGGCTCTGGAGCATCGCGACGCCCTTGGGCCAGATGTCATCTGGCAGTGCCTTGCCCTGCTGCTGGTGAGCGTGGCGGGGCAGTACGCGATGCAGTACGCGATCGACATCACCATGGACGCCCGTGGCTTCGACATCTTCAGGGATCTGCGTCTGCGCGTGGGCGACCGCCTGAAGGGTGCGGCGATGGGCTACTTTAGCGAGCAGCGCCTCGGTGCGATCACCACGACGCTCACCACCACACTCCATCAGCTCGAGGAGTTCATGACCATCTGCCTGACTGGGCTCTCGGGTGGTCTTGCGACAGCTGCCATCATGGGTATCGGGTTCTTGCTCATGGCGCCGGCTGTCGCCGCGATCACGTTTGCGGGCATCGTGGCGGGCCTGTTCGTTTTGCGCATGCTGCTGAGGCGCTCGGGTGCGGTGACGAAGCGGGTGCTCAAGGCCCAGGAGGCGATGAGCGACGCGGTGATGGAGTATGCGCGCGGCATGGCGGTGCTGCGCTCGTTTGGTACGCCAGCCGATGCACTGGCGGCAGCAGAGAGGAGCTTCGAGGAGAAACGCGCGGCGGACTATGCCCAGGAGGCTGCCGCACAGGGACTGCTGAAGCTCTATGCGCTTGTGTTCAACCTGGCCAGCTGCGGCGTGCTCTTTGCCGCCTGCGCCCTGTGCCTGACCGGTGCCTTGTCCCTGCCGTGGGCCCTCACGCTCCTCGTGGCCTCCTTCATGATCTACGGCGAGCTGATCGCCGCGAATAACGGGGCGTTTCTCTCCAAGAAGATCGGCAACGAGCTGGACCGCGTCGACGAGGTGTGTGACATCCCCAAACAGGACAGCACGGACGAGCCCCTTGCGATGGCGGGCTACGACGTCGAGTTCGACCACGTGAGTTTTGGCTATGGGGACGGCCGCGAGGTGATCCGCGACGTGAGTCTGCGTATCCCTGAGGGCAGCTCGTGCGCGATCGTGGGGCCGAGTGGCTCGGGCAAGACGACGCTGGTAAACCTTATCGCCCGGTTCTGGGACGTCGATGCGGGGCGGATATCGATCGGCGGCGCCGACGTGCAAGGTGGCACCGCCGAGAGCCTGCTGGCGCGGATCTCCATGGTCTTTCAGGACGTCTACCTGTTCAACGACACGATCGAGAGCAACATACGCTTCGGCGTGCCCGAGGCCACCCACGAGCAGGTGGTCGCCGCGGCAGAGGCGGCGCGCTGCCATGGCTTCATCAGCGCCCTGCCGCAGGGGTACGACACGATTCTGGAGGAGGGCGGGGCGAGCCTCTCGGGCGGTGAGCGTCAGAGGATCTCCATCGCCCGGGCGATCCTCAAGGACGCGCCCATCGTCATCCTCGACGAGGCAACGAGCTCGGTCGATCCCGAGAACGAGCACGACCTCATCGCCGCCCTGTCACGGCTGACCGCCGGCAAGACGGTCATCTCCATCGCGCATCGCCTGAACACCGTGGCGACGGCCGACCAGATACTCGTCTTGGACGCTGGCCGCATCGTGCAGCGGGGCCGCCACGGGCAGCTGATGGAAGAGGAGGGGTTGTACCGCAGCTTCATCGAGCTCAGACGGGCGGCGGCCGGCTGGACGATTGGTGGGTAGGCATGTGGCCCGCGCCGGGACCCATCACCGAACCCTCAGTCGTAGCTCTCCCTCGTCGACTTCCATGATCTCCCAGCGCGTGGTCGTCGTCGATGCGACCAGCCTCTCGTCATGGGAGACGAGCAGCAGGGTCCCGGGAAATCCCTTGAGCATCTTGCCCAGCGCCTCGGCCGAGCGCAGGTCGAGGTGGTTGGTCGGCTCGTCCATGACGATTACGGGCGTGCGGTCGAGGATGCCGAGCGCCAGCATCAGCTTTCGCAGTTCGCCGGGGCTCGAGGCGCCTCCCTCCAGCGCTCTGGACGGATCTGAGTTGAGCCGAGCGACGATTGACAACACGAAGCCCCGATCCGCAGGCGAACGTGACGCGACACGCGCGAGCACCTCGTCCTCCTGACATCGGTCCAGCTCCTGCGGGATGTAGGTCAGGCCAATGCCTCTGGGAAACGATTCGAGTAGGGCGCCTACGAGCGTGGTCTTGCCCGTCCCGTTGCGCCCGACGAGTGCGATGTGGTCGGTGTTCCCCAGGTAGAGCTTGGGGATTCTCAGGAGGCGCCCGTCCTTGAGGGGAAGCGCCTGGGCGGCCAGGTGCATGAGCACCCTCCTTTTGCAGGGCATCGCATCCGCCCAGACGTCTCCCTCGTAGGTCTTCTCGACAACGATCGATCCGACGATCGCCTCGGCCCTCGCGAGCCTGCCCTCCATCCGAGCGCTCAGTGCCGGAACCTTGCCGTCCTGCCCAGTGAGGATCGCACGATGTATCTTCGCACGGGCATCGCTGTCGTGTTTTCCCAACTTACGCGCACTTCTGCGGGAATCGGCGAGTGCGGCTCTCTGGCGGAGGCGCTGAGCCTCCGTCGTCAGTCGCTTGCGATCGCGTACCGCCCTGTCGCGCTTACGGGAGCTGGTCTCGCGCTCGAGCGCCTCCTGGCTGGCTCCCTCCGAGTAGCTCCCGGGTCTTAGGATTGTCTCCCTTGGGCGCATGAAGAGACACTGGGAGCAGAGGGCGTCGAGCAGCGCGCGGTCGTGCGATATGAGGATGCCCACGCCCCTGAAGGAGGAGAGGGCCTTCCGTATGGCCTCGCGTGTCGGTGCATCCACGTGGTTGGTCGGCTCGTCGACCACGAGTAGGTCGGGACGTGCCCATAGCGTGCAGGCAAGCTGCACGAGCTTTCGCTGTCCTCCAGACAGCTCTCCGTAGCGCCAGGGCCACCCATCGTCGATGCCGAGGTTCTGCCTGAGGCGCAGCGCGTCTCGATCGTAGGCGGCGGCAAAGTCCTCCAGTCCCTCCGGCCTGACCATGACACTCTGGGGACAGTACGCCGAGAGGAGTCTCGGGGACACGCTTCCCGCGTCGGGCTTGATGAGGCCGCAGGCGATGCGGGCGAGCGTCGTCTTTCCGCATCCGTTGTCCCCGACAAGCCCCGTCCATCCCTGCGGCAGGGTGGCAGAGACGCCTAAGACCGCAGGGTCTGCGGCTCCGGGATAGGTGTATTCGATTTCGTTTAGGATGAGCTGCATGGGCGGTCTCCCGTGAGTCTCTCGTCTTGGAAGGCCGCGCTCCGAGGAGGCGTTAGGCTGCGTGCCGCTGTCGACGTGAGCCGTGAAACAGCGGTATGGAGGTCGAAAGGTCAGTCTGCGTGGGCTATATGGACCAGACAGCGATGCGGATCAGCCAGCGATGCGGCGCCTGGAGCGCAGCCGGTTTCGGTCTGCTTGCTTTGGGCGCCCGTTACGGGCATCGCTAGCCTCTCATGCACCTGCCCCTTCTCGTCCCGTCGCTTGCCAAAGGCTTCGGGTGTTGGTCGATGCATCAATTATAGGCGATGTCGGACGATTGTGGGCGGCGTGACCGGGTCCGCAGACGTCACAATCGCGAAGTGAGTGATTCACTCACATCACAATCTCGATGTGAGTGATTCACTCACATCGAGATTTCTATCAGTAAGCGATCTACCTGCGTGTATATAATTTCAGGCTATTTTAGTGAGTCATTTTCACGAGAAAAACCACTCACATCGTAATCGCGAAGTGAGTGGATCACTCACATCCGAAAAGCGGCAGCATGGGTTCGTTTTGGTCGGTTCAAATAGCTTGCGCGAAACACGGGCTCACACATCCAGATCTCGTAAGATAAAGGCTATATTCAATTAATCTTAATAATTTATAGTTGACCTTTAGGTTTTAGGCTGTGAGAATATAATATTGGTGTGGGTCGAGCGCACTGCGCTCCCTTCTCCGTTCCATCTGGCATGCGTGATAGTGATGGGGTGTCTTATGAAACTGAAAGTATCTAGCTTACTTACTGGCATTTTGTTGCTGCTACTCGCATGTTGGGTGGCCTATCCGGCACGTGCTGAGGGCGCCGACTCGAGCAGTCAGCGCTATAGCTTGGGCGAGGCCGTCAATGCAGGCCTTGATACGGGCTATGCCGAAAACAACACGATCAAGGATGGCGACCCTCACTTTGGGTGGAGGCTGGGACGATTCTCGGTGACGGGCTTTACGAGCGTCCAGCGTGACTCTGCCGATCATCCCACATTTCTCAAGACGTCTGGCGATCAGATAACCCTCTGGTTTAATCTTGAGCAAGATATCAATGCCCTGAACGGAGATCCCATTCTCACCATCTTCGACGACGAGAACGGCTATGACGAGCGAATGCAGCAGCAGAGGGAGAAGAAGGGGTTCGGTCGTGGCGCCCTCTTTGTTCGCCAGACGAACTACGAGAACGATCAGGGAAAACCTCTGTCCTATACAAACTATCTTGTGGGAATAGAGCGTGGGGCAGACACGCAGGTTCAGCTCTTTGAAGAGGGGGACTATGAGGTTGCCCTTGACTACGAGATAAAGAAAGACCCTCGTAACCTGTTGGGGCTCTCAATCTTTCCTGAGTACCACAACTACACCATTCGGTTCAGCTTCTCTGTCCGAAACGGTAATGCCATGATCTTCCCCTTTGACATCTCGACGGGCGCGGAGCTCACTAACAGCTCGACCACGGACAAGGGATTCTATATCGATCTCGCAAAATCTCGCTACCTTGATGTGTACGTCAAGCGAGAGGTGCTCACTGACAGTGGGGAGTGGGATACCCGCTCCAATGAGGTGGCACGAGACGGCCAACAGTATACGGATGAGGGCGTCTATACGATCACGGCGGCTAATCCGACGACCGGCCAGACGACCTCAAAGAAGATCTACGTAGGCGATAACGGTGTATTGAAAGCCTATGTCTCGACGGGCTACTCCATTGACCAGATCAAGGATCAGATTGCCCAAGGGGCGTCTGTATCTGATGACGGCAGTATCGTGTGGCCGGCTACCTCACAGGCTGCCGAAGATGCGTCCGCAGAAGCCTCTACGGATACCGGTGGCTCTCAGCAGAACACTGACGCAGCGGACGCTCAGGTTCCAGTAGGACTGATCGCAGGTGGTCTCATGGCTTTTGCGATCGTTGTGATCTTCGTGATCGTGCGTCGGAAACAGGCGCACATCTTGGCTGCCGGAGCTGCCCGTGACGGCGTGAAGAGCCAGTCGGAGGGCGATGATGCCCTATGAGCAGGAAGCTTCCTCTCGTGCTGCTGCTTACGCTTGCCATGGCGCTTCAGGGATGTGGCGGTATCCAACCGAGTTCTACCAGCTCTGATCCTGCACCCACGGAGTCCGAGGCCTTGGGCGCAAAGGACACATCTTCAAAAGCCTCGAAAGGGACGACACCTGCACCCGACGTCGAGTTCAGTGGCTTAGATGACGAGAATCTTCAGCGCTACCTACGGGACACCCTCTACACCGCCCTCGTTGAGGATCTGGACAGCGATCAGTACTATGTCGAGAATGTCGACACGAAATACATCTCAAAGGAGTATCTAAAGGAACTGACTGCGAACTCAAAGGAGAACATCTACTTTGGATATACCCTGTCGGCGCTCGAGCAGCAGTTCCAAGGCACCAAGTACATCTTTACCGTGGGAGATGACGGGCACACGATCGTCCACGCCTTCGAGGACTACGACGATACCTATGACCAGGTAGTTCAAAACGTAGCCATAGGTACGGGGGTGATCCTCGTATGCGTCACCGTCTCGGCGGTGACCGGTGGCGCAGCACCAGCGGTAAGCATGGTCTTCGCGGTATCCGCCAAGACTGCGGCGGGGGCGGCCGTGTCGGGGGGTGTCATCGGCGGTTCCATGGCTGGGATATCCACGGCCATCAGTACGGGTGACGTAAGCAAGGCCATCGACGCCGCGGCGCTTGGGGGGAGCGAGGGCTTCAAATGGGGAGCCATTGGCGGTGCTGTCACGGGTGGGGCCAGAGAGTTCTCTGCACTTCGTGGTGCCACGAGAAACGGCCTGACGATGAACGAGGCAGCGACCGTACAGAGGGATGCGAAGTATCCTCTAGAGATCATCAGACGATTCAAGAATATGGACGAGTACAACATATACAAGGAGGCGGGACTTGAGGTAAAGCTCGTTGACGGAAAAAGCTCGCTTGTAAGACCCATAGACCTTACAATCAGGGATGGGAATGGACTGACAAACCTCGAGCGCATGAAGAGAGGCCTTGCCGCGCTCGATGCGGAGGGGAACCCATACGAGCTTCATCACGTTGCCCAGGAGAAAGATGGCATCCTCGCTATTCTTACCAAGGCAGAGCACCGTGGAGAGGGTTCCTTCTCGAAGCTGCACGATCTCATGCGTGGCTCAGATGTCAATCACGGCTCTGAATGGGCGAAAGAGCGTGAGGGGTTCTGGAAAAGCCTCGCTGAGACTCTGGAGAAGTAGGAGGTGGTACCGCGTTGGAGTTCGTAGATTGGCTTGCCTCCCAATCGGATGTGGTTCACGGAAAGCACGCGACGGATGGGCAGATAGCCACTGCCGAGAGCGAGTTGGGTGTGACCTTTGCTGACGAGTACCGTGCGTACCTCAGGTCGTTTGGTAGCGCTATTGTCGGGAGCCATGAGCTGAGCGGCATCTCTGCTGCCAAGCATGTGGATGTGGTTCGCATGACTGCACAGGAGAGGACCTGCAACCCACAGGTTCCGCCTGAGCTGTACGTGCTCGAGAACGTCGGAATAGATGGGCTGATAGTGTGGCAGGATGGGAGCGGGAAGGTTTACCAGTCGCTCCCCGGGGTACCACCCTCACTTATCGCCCGATCTATTCTCGAGTACTTGAATCGCTGAGCCAGCAAAGATGCGGACGGCAGGAGCGGACGGCAGGATCGTGGAGCCATAAGGCTCGCACCTTGGTCGTGCCGAGGTGGCCTGAGCGGCAGCTCCCAGCTCCCCGATGCGTAACCAACGGGCATGTCATGTCCCGTGTCGATATGACCCACGTGTCTCCATGCGTGGGGAGGCTGCCCCTGCTCCTGCCCCTGTGGCAGCCGATGGCCCTGTGTCTTGGCGAAGGAGCAAGACTCGTATTCTGGGATGTGCCCAATTCGGATTTTGGTAGTATAGATAGTAGGATTTTGGTATCACACCTGCTCGTAGCTCGGAATAGTGACAGGATCATGGAGTCGATCGAAAGCAGGCCTCATGACTGATGACGTACAGGATCTTGGGGTCAGGCCCGCTGCATACGTACCTCGCATCGTGGACGCACAGATTGACAAGTACCTCACGCTGTTTGGCGCGATCGAGGTGTCAGGCACAAAATGGTGCGGCAAGACATGGTCATCGCTTGCTCACGCTGCGTCGGTCACCTACGTGGACTGTGGCTCCAATCTTCAGATATCTATTGCCGATCCAGGCTATCCGCTCGCAGGTATGCGTCCGCACGTTATCGACGAATGGCAGCGCGTGCCCGCCATTTGGGATGCGGTTCGTCACGCCGTTGACGAGCTTGCGGGTGAGAAGGGCGCGTGGATACTCACTGGTTCGTCCACACCCAACAAGACCGAGGTTGCCCACAGCGGTGCCGGCCGCATAGGGCGCATCCGCATGCATCCCATGACGCTCGCCGAAACGGGGGAGTCAGTCTCCAAGGTGAGCCTAGCGGGACTCTTTTGCGGTGAGTTTGCTCCCTGCCAGTGTCCTTATGGTATCGATGGACTAGCCCATATGGCCGTTCGTGGCGGATGGCCGGAGGAGCGCTTGCAGACGGCAGCCGATGCGCAGATCGTGGTACGCGACTACTTGGAGTCCGTGTTTGTGCAGAGCGTGCCTCTTCTCGGTGGCAACGAGCTCACCGCACGCAGACTCTTTCTCTTGCGCGAAATCTCGGCCAGTCTGTCAAGGTCGACACCCTTGCCCGTGATGTCTACGTGCGCAGGTCCGATGAGAAGGTTCTTGAGGCGCAGCGCAAGGGGATCTCGGCGCACCTTGACTTCCTTCGTCGCATCTTTCTTGTGGATGAGGTGCCTGGGTGGGTGCCCGCATCACGCTCTCCCAAACGCATGCGCGTGAAGCCCAAGCGCTACTTTGCCGACCCGTCGCTTCCCGTGGCGTTGTTGGGCCTCTCGCCCGCCGCGCTGCTGCAGGACTGGCAAACCTTCGGTCTGGTGTTCGAGAACCTGGTCATGCGCGACCTGGATGTGTACGCTCGCTCGCTGGACCTTGTGGTGGCGAGTCCCATACGCTACTACCATGACGACTCTGGTCTTGAGGTTGACGCCATCATCGAGCGCGTCGATGGTAGCTGGGCGGCCATCGAGGTTAAGGTGGGTTTGGACAAGGTTGATGAGGGTGTTGCTAACCTTATGCGTATGCGTGACAAGGTATGCGCCAACAAGAGGGCAAGAGCGCCCGAACCCGTGTTCATGGCTGTCATCACTGGGACGGGTGAGGCAGCCTATCGTCGCGGCGACGGCATCTACGTCATCCCCATTCGAGCCCTGGGCGCATGATGCGGCTGGGTTTCCATGACACCAGACCTGTGACCTGTGATCCTTTGAGGGAGTATTGAGGGCGCAAGATCCCATGGGATGAGCGATGGCAAGGGTCAGCGTGGAGGCAGGCGGCATAGTCTCTATGCGGTTGGGCCGTCTTTGAGGGCGACAGCTGAAGTGTGGCGGGCTGGCGCGCGGACATGCTTTTGTGAGGGAGATAGTCGCAAAACATTCTCGCTCAGCTTGTCGTGGTCGTGAGCTAGATGCTACACTAGCAAGAAGAGTCCCTGTCGGGTACTGAGGCTCGGGCGTTACGGCGTTTCCGAGACGGCCTGGCCAGGGGCAGACCATGCGAAGTGATACGCGAGAGAGAGGAAGAGGGTGGTTCCATGAAGGGCTACGCAATGCTCAAAATTGGCGAGTCTGGCTGGATCGAGAAGGAGAAGCCTACGTGCGGCCCGCTCGATGCCATCGTCAAGCCGCTTGCGGTTGCCATATGCACGTCGGACGTCCATACGTTGTGGGAGGGTGCCATCGGTGACCGCCACAACATGATCCTCGGTCACGAGGCGTCTGGCGAGATCGTGGAGGTTGGTCCCGAGGTCAAGGACTTCAAGCCAGGAGACCGCGTCCTCATCCCCGCCATCACGCCCGATTGGAACTCGCTTGAGGCCCAGGCCGGCTACTCGATGCACTCTGGCGGCATGCTCGCGGGTTGGAAGTTCTCCAACTTCAAGGACGGCGTCTTTTCCGAGTACTTCCACGTCAACGACGCCGACGGTAACCTTGCCAAGTTGCCCGACAGCATCGATCCGGCCGATGCCTGCATCCTGTCTGACATGGTCCCAACGGGCTTCCACGCCGTTGAGCTCGCGGATGTGCAGTTCGGCGACACGGTCCTTGTTATCGGCATCGGTCCCGTCGGTCTGATGTGCGTCGCGGGCGCGGCCCTGCGCGGCGCCTCCCGCATCATCGCCGTGGGAACTCGCCCCGTCTGCGTTGAGGCTGCCAAGGGCTACGGTGCCACCGATTTTGTCTCCTATAAGGATGGCCCCATTGACGAGCAGGTCCTCAAGCTCGTGGGCGACAAGGGTGTCGACCGCATCTGCATCGCTGGTGGTACCGTCAAGACCTTCGAGCCCGCCGTCAAGTGCCTCAAACCTGGTGGCAAGATTGGCAACGTCAACTACCTGGGCTCGGGCGATTACGTCAACATCCCGCGTGTCGAGTGGGGCGTTGGCATGGGTCACAAGGACATCCGTGGTGGTCTCATGCCAGGCGGGCGCCTGCGCATGGAGAAGCTCTCGAGCCTCGTCACGGCGGGCAAGCTTGACCTGCATCCTGAATGCACTCACATCTTCCATGGTTGGGATCACATCGAGGAGGCCCTCTTCCTCATGAGGGACAAGCCGAGGGACCTCATCAAGCCGGTTGTCGTCATCGACTAGGCTCTCCTGCAGCCTGACTTCTCGGGGCCATCGCCTGGGCGGTGGCCCCTCTCTCTTGCGGAGGCTCCCATGCGGGTTTTGGTCATATCGGGGTTCCTTGGCGCTGGCAAGACCACCTTCATCCAGGAACTCGTCCGGCGCACGGGCAAGGACGTCGTGATCTACGAGAACGAGTACGGTGAGGCGGACGTCGATGCTCAGGCCCTGCGCGCGGACGCTCCCGACCTCAAGGTGTGGGAGTCTGTGGAGAGGTGCATTTGCTGCTCGGGCAGGCAGGACTTCGCAAGCTCCGTCCTCACCATCTCGAATACCCTCGACCCCAACTACCTCATCGTGGAGCCCACCGGGGTGGCGAGGCTCTCGAACGTGCAGGGAAACGTTGGGAGCATAGGTTACGAGCGCATAGGACTCCTTCCTCCCGTCTGCATCGTGGATGCCCTGTCGTGGCGGGCCCAGCGCGCCTCTGCCAGAGACGTCTTCGATGACCAGCTGTCCTGTGCCGCGACGGTCGTGATCTCCAAGGTGGGGGAGCGAGGCTTGGATGAGAGGGACCCCGAGGCGGCAGCGCTCCTCTCACTTGTCGCCAGGCTCAACCCCACGGCTACCATCGAGCGTAGGCCCTACGCTCAGATTCCGCGCGCGTGGTGGGATGCCCTTTTGGAGGATCCCAAGGCTGCTGATGCCGATCGCGTACGGGACGTCGGTGGGATCGTGAGCGAGGGGGACGGCCCTGCTACCGAGTTCGAGACCCTATCGCTCGCCCACGCCAGGCTACCCTCGCCCTCTCAGCTCATCTGGCTGCTTGATGCCCTGAGCTCGGGTGTCTTCGGTCACATCGCGCGGGCCAAGGGTTCCCTTGCGTGTGGCGGGCAGTGGGTGCGCTTTGACATGGTCGAGCGGGCGTGGGCCATGACGGGCTGCGACGAGGTCGAGGACCCCGCCTGCGTGTTCATAGGCACGCAGCTGAGGCGCCTGTGGCTGAGGGAGGCCTTCGTTCCCGCCCTCTGGCGCGATCGTGCGGAGATTGTCCACGACCATCCGCGTGATGGTCATGACCACGCGCACGATGCTCACGACCACGATCGGTAGTGTTGATAGTCAGCCGACGGCTCTGCCAAGGGTCCTGGCGCGATGGCTCCCACGCTCGGTGTCGCATGACGAACGCACCCGTCACGAGCCTCTCGCCCGTATAGTAGAATACATGCGAAGGATACGAGAGGAACGAGGGCAAGGATAAGGGGCAATACGATGGCACGACAAATGCAGCTGTTGGATGACAACGAGCGCGAGCTCTGGTCTGGCAGGCCAAACGCGGCGCTCTATATCATAGGAAACCCCCTCTTCTATGTGTTTGCAGCGCTGTGGCTCCTCTTTGATCTCAGGCTTTTCGGGTCCTTTCATCGTACGGGCATGACGGGGTACGGTTCCATGGCCTCGATGCTCACGCCGTTCTTTCTCCTTCACCTTGCGCCAGTGTGGTTAGCGATAGGTGGCCTTATCTACCGGGCGTGTGCGTGGCACAAGATCCAGTACATTCTGACCGACAGGCGAATATACCAAAGCTCGGGTCTCTTGGGAACCGATGTCAGTACGCTGGAGTTGAGGGAGGTAAGCCATCTGAGCGTCAACGTCAACCCCATCGAGAACGCTCTGGGTCTGGGGACCATCCGTCTGACGCCAGACGTGAGCGTGGGCTCCGGTGACAACGCCCGGACTGTCTCGGGCTATCGGCTCAGGCACATCAAGGATCCCTACAACACGTACAACCTCATAAAGCGGGTCTCGCTGGATGTATCCACAGACCAGCAGTTTCCCAATGCGTACAGGCCAGGGGAGAACCCTGGCTACGACACGCGCCTGAAGTGACGGCAGGTCGGGCCTGTGTTCGGGCGCGCCCGGCCGCGCGTCCGGCCGCCGTGCCCCAGTGTCCCTCAGAGTCCAGGGGGAGCGTGTATCCTCTCCCTGCGGCGGAAGCGTCTGCAGTGGGCGCTCGGCAGGACGTGCCGAGGGGCGCCCGGACGGATATGGGAGTAGGGCATGCGTTTGAGCTGTCATCGTTGAGATTGACCAAGACTGGTCCCGGTACCACACCTCACCAAAAGACGCACCCTGCATGCGGGGCCGTCACGCACTCTGTGCCGTGATGTGGATCGCGCAGACTGCGCCTTTCCGTTACGTTGCGGCGCCCGGGAGGTGTGGAGCAACCCCCCGCCAGCCTGCGGGGCACTATGGAGAATGGCTCAACTGGGCAAACGCGCTCGAGCAACCCCCCGCCAGCCTGCGGGG
>ERZ773067.1268-NODE-1268-length-13793-cov-8.913306_pt1 | contig 13793 bp, 7 predicted proteins | sample MGYA00580622_ERZ773067 | MGnify/ENA primary metagenome ERZ773067 (study PRJEB29015, sample SAMEA2737998) | human oral metagenome | biome: human oral; feature: human-associated habitat; material: dental | place: China | collected 2113 ...
CGAAGGCTCGCAACATCCATTTACCAAATGCCGTACTGTCTTGCGCAAACGAGTTCCATATCCAGAGACCTATCGGAAATGGCGAACGCATCGACGGGCTACCAAAGAGAGAGGCATTTGGAGTAGTTGCTAGTATTAGGTCAAGCTCCTCCTTCACGTTTGTGAAATGAGGACTGTTTTGATAGTTTTCATATCGCGTAGACTTCATTCCTGTGTAAAGCTGTTCGCCTTCAGGAATGGCCTTTGTTGTGCTACACGATTGGATGAGCACAGAGAAAATTATTGCCGTAATTAGGCAGATGAACTTATTTATTTCTTTCATCTGTGAAGCGTATTAGAGTATCGTGGCGTTCGGATTTTATTTGCGGCTGCACGATTGGATTGGGGTCGTTATTTTTGAATCGAAAGATATCTTTGAAGTGACGCAGTTTTCTCCTCCACATAAATCCGGCTCCAAACTCGCTTTGGTTACCCTCAAGCCAGTCGTAAGCTTCGCGTTCGTAGTAGAGTTTGAGATACTGTGTCTCTTTTTTGTTGAGCCTATATTCAAGAGAAAAGTTATCGAAATAGGCTCCGTTATCCTGGGAGAACTGCGAACCTGTGGAAACTCTGCCGCCAAGATTTATTCGGAGCCGATTATCCCACAAACGTTTCGAGAACTTGAAAGTGTAGTCGGTGTGCAGAGCTCCATTGACGTCGGCTGTGCTTTCCATGTTGGCCGTGATGTCGAGCCCCATTGAACTTAGCGCCTTACCGGTGATTTTATTCACTTGACTTTGCAGGAAGCTGGCCAGTGCACCATTCATTGCGTTATTTGTGCTGGCGTTGTTATTGCCGTCGAGATACATACCCGAGGCCAGCATTGTAACAGCTAGTTTCGAGCGTTCTTCAACGCTTTTTGTATTGAGGGTATTTTGAATTTCCTGGTCTTCGGGCGCGCTGATTATGAACTCCACTCCAGGTTTGGGGAACTGACCAGTGAGGCGCACTCCGCATGCGAAGTCTACTAACCTACCCTCGCCCGATGCATTCGAAATACTTGTTTTCACCTCCTCGGTCGCGGTGATATTAAGCGTAGGCTGCATTGGGTCGCCGGTAAATTCTATGTAGCTTCCATCCTGAATGGTGAAAGTTCGGAGCGGAATGATGGGAAGAGAATATTTCATCACACCGTCTGAAAGAGTGTAGCGGCCACGCAACCGAGCTCCGTTTGAAGGATCATAGTTGAGTTGTAGATTTCCTCCGCCGAATAGGTCAATGTAGTTCGATTTATCAGCGTTGAGTGCACAAACGATGTGGGCCTGCTCGTCAATATTCACGCCAAGGTTCATGCTAAATCCATTTATGTCGGGTCGACGAACAACATCGGCAGTCGAATCGGTCAGATTTGTGAATTGCACAAGGTCGTTCAGTTCGGTATCGGTTGCAAGTGTTCCATCGCGTAGAACATAAGTCATGTTCGTTGAACCCAGAACGGATAGCATTCCATCCATGTGCAGATTAGCCACCGGACCGCGCAGTCGACCACCGAAATTCACGAACACCTTACCGAATATTTCGGAACGAGCGTTTTCCTTGGCATCTATTATTTCGAAGTTGGTGGCGCGCATCCTCACATCCATCAGCATGTTTTCGAGGTTCGAGAAATCAAGATAACCCGACATATTGAGCGGCTGGTTATTATTGGCAAAGAGCTCGAAGTTTTCGAACTCGATACGACTGTTGCGAATAAGCACGGGGTCGTCGGCAAAACGCATTTCGATACCGTATGGTACGCTGACGAGATAAGACGAATCAAGATATACTTCACCGTTTATGTCGAGCCTATTAAGCGGTCCTTTCACAGAAAGCGACCCCTCACCCTTTCCTCGCAAGCCGATGATTTGGTCAGGAACGAAGCCGTTTACATAGCTCAGCGGGAAGTGGTTCATTTTAAAGGTTGCATCGAGCGAACCTCGGCCTTCGTTACTATAGGTTCCGTTAAAAGTGCCTACTTCGTTACCGTTCTGACTAATGATGGCATCAACATAATGTGAGCCATCGCCTTGCGGCATGTAGACAAGCTGTGCGCCCACATCGCCCATAGGATTGTTTTCGTAAACGAGATTCTTTATCGTGACATCGCTTGACATGGTAAGCTCTGAAGCTGTTTGCACAATGTGATAGTCGCCGTCAACAACTCCCGACATCTTCGGCGCAAACGGGAGTACGGTGAACAGTTTGCCCAATTCGAAGCGGTGCATCGAAAAAGTGAGGTTCTGGAGTGACGTACTGTCAGAATCTTCGGTTGAAATTTGTACACCTGCACCGTCGGCAGCCAGGAGACGCATGTCAGCTGATATTCGGCGATCGCGTCCGACGTAAATGTAATTCGAATCGTTCACGGCAAATTCCTTGTAACCCAAAATCGATTTATCGGAAGTTATATTCATCCGGATTCCGCGGTCGGCCATTCCTGCCCGGAACGACAATGCTACACCGGGACGATTCTTAGCATCGATAATAGATACATTCGACTGGATTCCGTGCTCATAGAACGAGCCGCGCAGATAGCCTTTGTAAGGATAGGTATTACGTGAGTTATTCTCGAGGGCGATATCGTAGGTGAGACCATCGGCATTGCTCAAAAGTTTCATGCGGATGGTGTCGAGCTGCAAACTGTCGCGATATACGAGCGAATCAACGAGAATCTTTCCATTCAATCCATCGAATGGCGACGAGCTTAGGTCGATATCGGCCGACCGGAACGCATATCCCTGCTCGGCTAGCAGTCGACTGAACAAATTGTCGCCACCACTTTTCAGCAAGAAACGGCCCGTGGGCAGATGCTTGCGAATAGCCGGCTGGTCGATGCGTTTATTAGCCAGCTGAGTCATGATGTCGTTATAGATATTTTTACCCGATTTGGCCAATTGTCTGTAGCTGCCACCAAGCGACGCACCCAGATGAAAGTCGCCTCCATCGACAACAGCACGCGTGGTGTCGAGCCTACTCACAATGTCAAGCCGAACATCACCCGGTACGTAATGCCTGTCGCGAATATCGGCCTGCATATTTCTCATCGAACCACGCACGGCAAGATTATCTTTCATGTCGGTCGAGAAATTCATGTCGGTCGAGAAACTCGTTGTGAAAGGATGAGCTGCCACTCCCAGTTGATAAAGGTCAGCACGACTTATATTTCCGTTGATATTACCCTGAATGTTGTTACCTTTCATTCCGGCATCGAGATGGATATTGCCGGCAAACAGTTCAATCCTTTCGTTTCCTCTCGTTTCGTGTAGATTTATGTTGTCCATGCTACCTGCTACAGAATGGTTATTCTTCAAATCCGACACGAGCACAAGGTCTGTTTCGGCTCCGAGATGAAAATGTTTTCCGATCAGTCCGAGAGCATGCAGATTAGCATCCACGAGCTTACCTTTAAGATGGGATGTGAGCTTACCCCCTTTCATATATGCAAGCACATCGAAACTCCCGGCTGCCAGTTGCACGATTCCGCGTCGATTTTCGGAAACAAGTTTGAACTGCCGAACAGGCCCCTTTACATAATGGTAGTTTGTAAAGTTAGATTTCACATCGACATCGGCCCATGTCGAAACCACATACGGCTCTTTCATTACGCCAAGCCTGCGAAGGTCTACTCTGCTGAATCGTCCGCGCAGATGCCCGTCAACGCTTTTATCGCTTATTCGCCCAACGAAACCGAAATCACCACCAAGCATTACGTTTGTGCTCCGTATGCGTGCATCGGTCGTTCCGTTTTGCATTTTCACTCTGCCGTCGATGCCATCGAGCACATAGTTTCCGTAGCCGAACCGACGAATATCAAGCGAAAGATTCATTTCGGAGCGTTTACTGAATACATCGGTTCCACGTCCATTAAGCGCGATTGTTCCTGTGAACGGGGCCAGTTTCATATTCGGGAGGAATCGTCCGAGCTGCAATTCGTTGGCCTTGACGGCTAGATTATATTTTCCTGAACGAACGCCATATTCTCCTTTTATGTTCACCCGTCCCGCTCCTTCGGTGAGCAGCATATTACCCGAATAATATCCTTCGCGCAACCGAACAGTTCCGTTCAGTCCGATATTGCGTGGCAGATTTATCATCTTCGTCACAGCGCGCGGCATGAGCGGAAGAATGAAACCAAGATTCCCCAGTGTTCCTTTCAGTCGAAGATCGGCCTGCATTGCCGACGGTTTGTTGAGCGAGCCCACCCATCCGGTAGCCGAAATATTGAAATAGCCCTGCATTTTCAAACCGAGTTGTTTGAAAGTTGCCTGATTGAGATTCCCATAGATTTCGCCTAAAATCACGAGCGGAACGTTGGGAATTGCTCGATAAATTTTCCCGGGCAACGCAGTGAGAAAAGGCCCTAAATCAACTTTATTAGCATATCCATCTACCCGGACCGACAGTCGTCCGGGATTCTTCTGTTCGAAAACATTGGTATTCATTTTGAACATCCCCGACAGTCGCGAATTGGGCATTGTGAGGGCGAAATCGGAGAGTGCGACCGTGGCACCGTCGTATTCGAATGCGCCTTTGAGATTGTTCACAACGAGTCCGCTTTTTTCGTGGAAATTCAGTGTACGAATACGCATTCCGATTCGCGGAGCAGCATACGCAAACGAATCCAATCCGATATTGAGATTGTCGAAATAGATGTGCCCGGTATCGAATCCACGCAACGCTCGGGGCGCATATGTTTGATTGAACCGCAGAGCACCGTTTTGCCAGTCGAGACTTGCTAGCTGATAAACATTATCGTGCAGAAGCAATCGAGCCTCGCGTGCGGACGCAGTTCCGATTCGCGCCCAGATGTTCATTGTATCGCCGGGCATGTGCAGAGCGAAATCTGTTTTTGAGATATTGAGTTTTCCTATGGCAATTTTCCACAGCGGTCGTTGTTTCGAAGTATCGTCGGGCACGGTATCGCCTAGTGCTATGTCGAGCCATCCGTTTTCGATGTCGGCCACATTCACGCGTAGGGAATCGCCTTTGAGGTTTATTCCGTGGCTCACGAGATGCAATTTCTTCAAGCATCCTTTAATCCGAAGGTCGCCGATGAGATTCGTAGTGTTTGCTTTCAGATTATTGAACGTGAGCTCGTCTACTTCCACCCGACCTTCGACCAACGGCATCAACTGCACCTTGGCTACAAGACGTTCTACGTCGGCTACAGTATCGCGTTCGGCTTGTATTATTTTGAGATTATCCATCTGTAAATCTAGCGGAAACGAAAGTTCCACTCGCTCGAGCGTTATTTTCATACCGGTTTTCTCGGCAATGCTATTGGCCACTCGCTTTACAACCCAATTCTGAACCGGCGGACAGTAGAGCAACAGCGCGAAAATCAGAAAAAGCAAAATCGGAGTTGCAACTATAATCGCAAGCCATTTCAAAGCCTTTTTCATGCTCGATGAGATTCTCTTTTATAAAAAAACATGTTTACAGCGGGATTGATGCAAAGGAACACAAAAAAACTCGAACGGCCCCTCTCCTGCGCTCATGCTATAACGGGGCGTTCACCAGGAGGCTACTGGTGTTCGGTTATCTCATTTCGAATTTGCGTATAATCCGACGTCTTGTCAGGCGGAGTGTTATTTTTCGATATTTCATCAGGTGGAGCGGCAGAATCCGGAAGCGATTTTTCATCCGGAGATTCAACTTTTTTATCTGCAGAAATATCGTTCTCCCGTGCCTCAATAGAGGACTGGGGTTCTTCTTCTGCCGAGATATTTTCTTCTGTCAAAGCCTTATTTTCTGAAGGATTACGATTATCTACCACTTTCTCACCCTCTGTGTTTTTATCGTTGGGCGAAGCATCATTCGGAGTTTGGGCGACATTTTTTTTCTTCCTTTTCCTCTTCGTGAGCACTTGTTCTTTGTAGCGTTTGATGAGATAATTCATGCGATTGAGGAAACGGTCGAGGTCGGGAACAATGCCAAGAACGCTGATACTATTCACAATTTTAACCAGTTTAAGATAGGCCTCATCGCTCGCTCGACGGGCCAAACGACGTTCGCCCACGCGCCTACCTTGCCGCGCGTTAATTCTACTGAGCAGGAGCTCTTCGACCTTACTATTTGCCGATTTCAGGGCTTCCACATAGGCCTGCAAACCCAACTTCGCCACCTGCGGAGCAAATCGACCCTCGCAATCTTCTATGAGCACCGTGATATTGGCGGTTTCGCGCTCTAGCTGTGCCCGCGGATTGATTCTCGACTCTTTTATGCGTTGATGAAGCTCGGTTGCGGCTTGTTTCATTTCGGGAATGGAGATTCGCAGAAAACTTCGTACGGCAGCCTTGAATCCAACGAAAAGCGAATCGCGCTCGCGGTCAACATCCTTAATATCATTGGTTGTCATGCTCTTTTTCGACAGTCGCATGCACCTTTCCTCCTCCGCCAGGGCTTTCTCGAGTTTGTCGACGGCCATTTTCACCCTATCATTAGCCAACAGCGCAGTTTCCGAACCAATGTAAGAGCACACATACTTAAAGAATTGCTGATGAGCCCCATTGGGTATTTTCACGAGATCTATGCCTCGGATTTCATTGAAAAGCTCATTTGTTTTCATACTATTCAGTTTCGTTTCCATTAAAAATATTCTCCCGCAATATTAAAACAGCATTTCAATTAATTTGCAGAAGATTCCGAAGATAATAAACATATATATAACATATATACGGTAACATCTGCAAAGATAAAAAATTATTTCTAATTATATATGGTAGTCTCTGCAAAAATAATTAATCATAAAAAATCATTTGCAGAATTTTCCGTAAGTATAAAACAATACTTTAACTCATATACGGACTATTCCGTAATAGTAAAATCATATTGAAAATGATTTGCGGAATAGTTCGCAGTTATAAAATTACTTTTTAATCACTTGCGGGATTTTCCGCAGATATAAAATTATACTTAAAACTACTTGCGGAACATTCCGCAGATATATAAATCTCTTATAATAATATTCGGATTTCTCCGCAAGTTTAAAACAAAACTTAATATGCCAACTCGAGCTGAACGATTCATAATAACGACACGCGCCAATTCGGGCGGAATGCCCGCATGTAGGGACAGCCCCCGTGTCTGTCCGCACCCGGACACGACCGGACGAAATACGTTATGCGGTCGGTAGACCGAATTGGCAGAGAGGCGGACAGACACGGGGGCTGTCCCTACATGCGGTCCTTCCGCCCGAATTAGCATCCGTTGTTTATTACCCCATTGGTTTCTCAGAGGCTTAAGCAGATTCTTAAATCGAACTCACGTATATATTCCATAACTTTGCTGCACATTTTTACATAACATTGATTTTATGAAAGAATTGATATTGAAATACGGATGCAATCCAAATCAAAAACCTTCGCGAGTTTTCATCGAGGATGGAGAACTGCCCATCGAAATTCTTAGCGGCCGACCGGGCTACATAAACCTGCTCGACGCGTTGAACAGTTGGCAACTTGTCAAAGAACTGCGAGAAGCCACCGCAATGCCGGCCGCAGCGTCGTTCAAACATGTGAGTCCGGCGGGCGCAGCCGTAGGATTACCGTTGAGCGACACGCTGCGGAAGATTTATTTTGTCGACGACATCAACTTCCCGCTCACGCCACTGGCCAATGCATACGTGAGAGCTCGCGGAGCCGACCGGATGTGCTCGTTCGGCGATTTCTGCGCGCTGAGCGACACATGCGACGAAGCTACGGCGCGACTCATCAAACGTGAGGTTAGCGATGGAGTCATCGCACCCGACTATACCCCCGAAGCGCTCGAAATTCTTCGCTCGAAGCGCAACGGAGCATACAATGTCATAAAAATCGACCCGACATACACACCGCCAACAATGGAACGCAAACAGGTGTTCGGCATAACCTTCGAACAAGCACGTAACGAGGTGAAACTCGACAATCCGGCGCTTTTCGAGAATATTCCCACACGAAATAAAACGTTCACCGACGAAGCACGACGCAACCTCATAATTGCGCTAATTACGCTGAAATACACGCAAAGTAATTCGGTGTGCTACGCGAAAGACGGGCAGGCAATTGGCATCGGAGCCGGACAACAAAGCAGAATTCACTGCACACGACTGGCCGGAACGAAAGCCGACGAATGGTGGCTCAGACAATGTCCAAAGGTTATGGAACTGCCTTTCAGAAACGATTTGCGTCGGGCTGACCGCGATACGGCAATCAGCACTTATCTATACGAAGAAGCCGAAGATATTCTTGTAGACGGCGCATGGCAACAACTATTCTCTCGTAGGCCGGAACCTCTCACAAACGAAGAACGCCGAGCATGGATAAGTCGGAATAAAGACGTTGCGCTGGGTTCGGACGCATTCTTTCCGTTCGGCGACAATATCGAACGCGCCCACAAAAGCGGCGTGCAATTCATCGCGCAAGCCGGCGGAAGCATCCGCGACGACAATGTCATCTCAACTTGCAACAAACACAACATCGCAATGGCCTTCACCGGCATCCGATTGTTTCATCATTAAACCAGACAATCATTCATGGACGAATTCGATCAGATTCTCGAAAGCGGTATGGTTTTCCGCAAACCATCGAAACCTAAAACCAACGACGGAAAAATTAAAACCAAGGCAAAAAAAAAGAAATACATCACCGGCGCCCATGGTTCGGGTAGTGCCAAACAGAAGGCAAAATATCGCGAGCAACGTTCGAGGCGGCGCAGGTAATTGTTACCTTTGCAAAGCATGAAACACATAAAATAATTAAATAAAAACAATGGATCTATTAAAGCAAATCGTTGAGCGAGCCAAAGCTCACAAACAACGCATCGTTCTTCCAGAAGCCGAAGAAGAACGAACTCTGAAGGCCGCCGACAAAGTGTTAGCCGACGACATCGCAGAAATTATTCTCATCGGTAATCCCGAAAACATCCATCGCCTGGCCAACGAATGGAACCTGAAAAACATCGACAAAGCAACCATCGTCGACCCGATGAACAACCCCAAAAGCGAAGAATACGCCAAACTGCTCGCCGAACTTCGTAAATCGAAAGGTATGACAATCGAAAAAGCACGCGAATTGGTTAAAAACAACCTTTACCTGGGTTGCATGATTATCAAAACCGAAGGCGCCGACGGACAAATTTCGGGAGCGCTCTCAACAACCGGCGATACGCTTCGCCCGGCCCTGCAGATAATAAAATGCGAACCCGGAATAACATGCGTAAGCGGAGCAATGCTCGTTCTAACACACGAACAACAATACGGTGAAAACGGAATCGTAGTAATGGGCGACGTTGCCGTGACCCCAAATCCAACCGCCGACCAGCTTGCACAAATAGCCTACACAACCGCAGAAACCGCCAAAAGCGTGGCCGGATTCCAAGACCCGCACATCGCCATTCTAAGCTTCTCAACCAAAGGCTCGGCAACCGACGCCAAAGACAAAACAACCGGAAAGAGCGCATACATAATCGATAAAGTAATCGAAGCAACCAAACTGGCCAAAGAACGCTATCCACAACTCAAACTCGACGGCGAACTGCAGGCCGACGCAGCACTCGACCCAATCGTAGCCAAAAAGAAAGCACCCGAATCAGACATCGCCGGAAAAGCTAATGTGCTCATCGTGCCGAACCTCGAAGTGGGCAACATCGGCTACAAACTCATCCAACGCCTTGGAGGCGCAACCGCCATCGGCCCAATTCTGCAAGGAATTGCCCGACCGGTTAACGACCTATCACGCGGATGCTCCGTAGAAGACATTTACTACATGGTTGCCATAACAGCCTGTCAGGCACAGGACGCCAAAAAGAAAGTTTAAAACATCACACAAAAGAAATTATGAAGATATTAGTTCTAAACTGCGGAAGCAGCTCCATCAAGTACAAACTCTATGACATGACCGGAGAAACGGTTCTCGCACAAGGTAACGCCGAGCGTATCGGTCTTGACGAAGCCTTCGTGAAAGTAACTCTCAAAGACGGAAGCAAAGAAGAAATCATGCACGATATGCCCACACACAAAGAAGGCGTGAAGTTCGTGTTCGACCTTCTGCTCGATTCAAAATACGGCGCCCTAAAAAACCTCGACGAAATCGATGCCGTTGGACACAGAATCGTGCAAGGAGGCGATTTGTTCGAGAAAAGCTGCATCGTCACAAAGGAAGTCGAAGACGGAATCGAAAGTCTCATCGACCTCGCACCGGTTCACAACGCCGGTCATCTGCGCGGGCTTCGTGCCGTCGACGCACTCATGCCACACACGCCGCAAGTGGTAGTTTTCGACAACGCATTCCACAGCACTATGCCGCCGTATGCTTTCCTCTATGCCGTGCCCTACGAATTTTATGAGAAATATCACGTACGTCGCTACGGATTCCACGGAACAAGCCACCGCTACGTGTCGCAACGCGTTTGCGAAATGCTGGGTGTTGACATTAAAACGCAGAAAATCATAACCTGTCACATAGGCAACGGTGCATCGGTTGCAGCAATCAAAAACGGAAAAGTAATCGACACCTCGATGGGGCTCACACCGTTAGCAGGTCTTATGATGGGTTCGCGCTCGGGTGATATCGACCCATCGGCCGTAACATATCTCATGGAAAAGCTCGGAAAGAAACCCCAGGAGATGGCCGACTTCCTGAACAAGGAAAGTGGAGTACTCGGAATAACCGGAATCAGTTCGGACATGCGCGAAATTGAAAACGCCGACCAACAGGGCGACCCGAAAGCTCATCTGGCCCTGGAGATGTACAACTATCGAATCAAGAAATATATCGGCGCCTATGCAGCCGCAATGAACGGTGTCGACATAATCGTGTGGACTGCAGGCGTGGGCGAAAACCAAATAAGTACGCGCTGGAATGTTTGTTCAGACATGGATTATCTAGGCATAAAGATGGATAAAGAACGTAACAACTGCCGTGGTAAAGAGCGCATCCTCTCGGCCGACGACTCGAGAGTGAAAGTAGTTCTGGTTCCAACCGACGAGGAAATCGTCATAGCCCGTGATACTCAGGAGCTGGTTCTCGAAGCCAGGAAATAAGGAGTTTCTCTTTTGAATTAAATTTATTTATAACGGGCGTATCCGAAGCCGAATAGAATAGGCCGACGATACGCCTCTTTTTAAAGGTAAGAAGATGTCAAAGATAACAAAGGAAGCGGCGCTGGCCTACCATAACATGGGGCGCCCCGGAAAGATTGAAGTTAAACCCACTAAACCCTACAGCACACAAACAGATTTGAGCCTCGCCTACTCGCCCGGAGTGGCATATCCATGTTTGGAAATACAACAGAATCCCGACGAGGTTTATAAATACACCGACAAGGGAAACCTCGTAGCCGTTATTACCAACGGAACCGCCGTGCTCGGACTGGGAAACATCGGCGCCATGAGCGGGAAACCCGTTATGGAAGGCAAAGGATTATTATTCAAAATATACGGCGGAATAGATGTGTTCGACATTGAACTCGACGAAACCGACCCAGACAAATTCTGCGAAACGGTTGAAAAGATTGCACCGTCGTTCGGCGGAATAAATCTTGAGGACATCAAAGCGCCCGAATGTTTCGCAATCGAAGAACGGCTCAAAAGAACGCTCGACATTCCCGTGATGCACGACGACCAGCACGGTACAGCCATCATATCGGCGGCCGGACTGAAAAACGCTCTCGAAGTGGCCGGTAAACAAATAGAAGAGGTCAAGCTCGTGGTCAACGGAGCCGGAGCCGCCGCCATATCCTGCACCAAGCTCTACATGGCTCTGGGGCTTCCAAAAGAAAACATTCTTATGCTCGACTCGAAGGGTGTAATCACCCTCGACCGCCCCAACCTCACACCGCAGAAAGCACTCTTCGCAACCAGCAGGAAAGACGTAAACACACTCGAAGAAGCCCTCCGAGGAGCCGACGTATTCGTAGGATTATCGAAAGGAAACATTCTCTCACAAGACATGATTCGTTCAATGAATCCCAATCCGATAGTGTTCGCATTGGCCAATCCCGTACCCGAAATATCCTACGACGAAGCAATCGAAGCCCGTCCGGACGTAATCATGTCCACCGGTCGCTCCGACTACCCCAACCAGATAAACAACGTCATCGGCTTCCCCTACATCTTCCGCGGAGCTCTCGACGTACACGCAAAAGCCATCAACGAACAAATGAAAATGGCAGCCGTGCACGCCATAGCCGAACTGGCTAAACAGCCCGTGCCCGACACGGTGAACAACATCTACCATGTTAACGACCTAACCTTCGGGCCACGTTATTTCATTCCCAAACCCGTTGACCCCCGACTCATAACCGAAGTTAGCGCAGCCGTAGCCCAGGCAGCAATCGAAAGCGGAGTAGCACGAACACCAATAACCGATTTCCAAGCCTACAAAGAAAACCTCCGACAAATGCTCGGACAAGAAACAAAGCTCGCACGAACTCTACACGCCACCGCCGCAAAACATCCGCAAAGAGTGGTTTATGCCGAAGGCGGACACCAAACAACCATGAAAGCGGCCATACAAGCAAAACAAGAAGGTATTTGCCAACCGATACTCCTCGGAAATCCCGACCGACTAAACCGCGTGGCCAATCGACTCAAGCTCGACCTAACCGGAATTGAAATAATCGATATGAGAGCCGACAAAGAGCAGCGCCGACGAGCAACCTACGCCAAACATCTAGCCGAGAAAAGAGAACGCGAAGGCTACACCTTCGAAGTGGCCTACGACAAAATGTATGAACGAAACTATTTCGGAATGGCGATGGTTGAAAACGGAGATGCCGACGCATTCATAACCGGGCTCTACACAAAATATTCCGACACCATAAAAGCCGCAAAAGCCGTCATCGGAATCCGTCCCGAGTACAGACACTTCGCAACAATGCATATCCTCAACACAAAACGAGGAATATTCTACGTGGCCGACACCCTGATAAACCACGAAACAAATGCCGAAACGCTAACCGACATTGCCCGGCTCGCCTCGAACTCCGTTAGATTCTTCAACGAAGAACCCATCATCGCAATGCTGGCCCACTCAAACTTCGGAACCGACACAACAGGCACACCGCAAACCGTCCACAAAGCAGTTGAAATCATGCAGAAACAGTATCCGAACCTCGCAATCGACGGCGAGCTGCAAGTAAACTTCGCATTGAACAAAACCCTCCGCGACGAAAAATTCCCCTTCACCCGTTTGAAAGGCAAAAACGTAAACACGCTTATCTTCCCCGACCTGTCATCGTCGAACAACGGCTACAAACTCCTCCAAGGCCTCAGTCCCGAAACCGAAGTTATCGGGCCAATCCAAATGGGCCTCAACAAACCCATACACTTCACCGACTTCGAAAGCTCCGTTCGCGACATCGTCAACATAACCGCAATAGCAGTCCTCGACGCCTACGTTGAAAAGCTAATCGAAAAAACAAAATCAGCCCAATAACTCCCACTCGGGCCTCCAGGCCGCATGTAGGGACAGACCCCGTGTCTGTCCGCCCCCAACGTCGATTCGATATATTAACCGCAAAACAAAAGTCACGTCAAGAACAAGATGAAATCCGGACAGACACGGGGTCTGTCCGCCTCCAACGTCGTCCGTCAAGGCCGAGATATGTTATGCGGTGGGTAGACCGAATTATGGTGGGGATCCGGACAGACACGGGGTCTGTCCCTACATGCGGGCTGGAGGCCCGAGTTGGCGCGCGTCGTGATTATGAATCGTTCTGACCGAGTGTCATACGTGTCGCTCACCGTTTCTTCAGAGATTAAGAGGTTTCTTCTCAGGAAATCATGTAATTGAGAG
>ERZ773067.1269-NODE-1269-length-13793-cov-4.107876_pt1 | contig 13793 bp, 10 predicted proteins | sample MGYA00580622_ERZ773067 | MGnify/ENA primary metagenome ERZ773067 (study PRJEB29015, sample SAMEA2737998) | human oral metagenome | biome: human oral; feature: human-associated habitat; material: dental | place: China | collected 2113 ...
ACAGTAGCCGCACTCGAATTCTACAGAAACACATTCTGACTAAGCCTCACTGGCTCCGGGGACACCGTCGGGCACCTGAACCTGCGCAAGAGCATCGAGAACAACGCCGGCAATGCCGTTTCGCAGGAGGCCACATTCCCGGTTGCCTACAGCTATCAGCTCGGCGGGCAGGCCAAGACCGGAACCCTTGAGGTGAAGGCCGACGGCTCTCTGGCGTCTCTGTACAACATCCCGAATGGCACCGTGGTCACCCTGACTGAGCAGGTGCCGGCCGTCACGGGGGTGGACTTCGGTGATCCCACATTCTCCGGGACCGGAGTCACTGATGGCGTGCCGGACGCCAACAGCGCCCAGGTCACGGTGGAGGGCACCAAGACCCTCGACATCACGCTGACCAACAGGGTCAATCCGAAACTTGGCGCCGTCCAGGTGACCCCCGGCGTCTGCGCCCCGGGCGCTAGTGAACCATCAGAGCCGACGGTTGTGGCCGGGCCGACCGATGGCATCTCCTACTCCCAGCCGAAAATCGTCAAGAATGGGGACCAGGTGACTGTGACCGTGGTCGCCACCCCCGAGACCGGCAAGGAGATCGATGACCAGAATGTGCCAGCCGGGTGGGCCCCGAATGGCGACGGCACCTTCACCTACACGACCACCATCACCCAGCCGTCCTGCACCCAGGTCGTGGCGCCGGCGGTTCCGGATGTGACCCCCGGCGTCTGCCCGGTGGACTCCACCACTCCGGCGCAGCCAGTGGTCACTGGCGTCACGGACACCGATGAGATCGACTACAGCGAGCCCACGTTCGTGACGAATGGCAGCCAGGTAACCGTCACGGTGATCGCGACCCCCAAGGCCGGGCATCGGTTTGACACCGCGAACCTGCCTTCCGGCTGGACGGTCGTCGACGGGGTCGTGACCTACTCCACAACCATCACGCAGCCCCAGTGCGCCGTCCCGGTGGTTCCCACCATCGACGCCGGCACCTGTCCCGCTGACTCTTCGACCCCGACCGCGCCCACCGCGATGATCGCCGCGGTGGATGGGCTTGAGCTCACCGGCCCGGAGATCAAGGTCGCAGACGGCAAGGTGACCGTGACCGCCACGGCCACTGCCAAGACCGGCTATCAGATCGGTGGGCCGTTGCCTGAGGGGTGGACCCGGGTGGACGAGAGCCACGCCACCTTCTCAGCTGTCCGGGACCAGCCGGCGTGCAAGACTCCGGCGCCCTCGCCTGAGCCAACAGCCACCATCACGCCGACGCCGGCTTCCAACGTCTCCCCGACGCCGGCTCCCAGCGTCACCGTGACGCCGGCGGCCAGCCCGGTGCCGGTCAGGCCGAGTCTGCCCAGGACCGGCTCCTGAGCGGCTGAAGCGCTCGTAGGAAGCTGGGCCCCGACTCGAATGAGCCGGGGCCCAGTTATTTTGTCCCCGTCGTGAGGTCTTGTGAGGTATGGGGACAGCCGGGCGGGGTCTGCCCGGCACCCAGCATCTGATCGTTTTGTGGCGCGGGCACTCCAGCAGGTGGCACGCCATCCTCGGCGAACCGGTCAACGGTGACTGAGGCTAGTAAGCGTCCCTGGCTGGCAATGGCTGTTTTTCACAGGACAGCAGAAAATCCCTGAAGCCTGAGTGGTTATGAACAGAGTTAATGCGCATTTCCCATACTGCTCAGGGCGACTTTCAGGCTGACTATTCGGATTTTGCTAGCCGAAAGTCCAACCGCAAGGGGTGTCGGTTATGCCTAGAGAGATAACTTCTGTTAGGTTTCACGGTGTTCAAAGTTCACCCTCTGACAGGGGGTGAGGATGAGTTGAAGTTTGGGGGAAGTGCGTCGTGGCTGGTGTGAGTGCGTGCCTGATGGCGTTTTTGGTTGGCTTTCAGGGTGCGATTCAGGTTCTTGGCGGTCAGGTGGCAGCCATCGCGGACAATGCTCCCGATCACCCAGTCCAGGAATATGTGAATCTGCTGCCCCGCTGGGAACCAGATGTTCTTGAAACCTGTCTGGTTTTTCAGGGGGAAATCGCTGACCCCGGGTATCGGGTTGTCTTGGGGGAAATGGCGGATATCCGGCCCCATCGTGATGGTTTCGACATCGAGGACCGCAATGATGGAGAGGGTACCCAGGGACATACTTCAACCGAGGCTGCGATCTCCCCGCTGGCTATGAATGAATTGCCTGGCGGGCGTGAGGGAAAGGGGAGAGACGCTCTATCCATGGAATTCCTTCCCAGCCGCCTAGTATGTCCCGATATACCTTTTATGCAGGCGTGTAAAGAGGTTTCCGGTCTTCGCCTCCCTGGATCCTACGATTCCGGGTCTACCGGCGAATCGTCTGATCTCCAGGCTTGTGCCGGTTATCAGCCGGCTGGGGTCGTCACAATGCAGGATTATCCTGAGGATAGGCGGCCGTCGCATCTTGTGGGAGTCACTAAGGGAAAGATGCCCGCCCCGAGCGATGCCAGGGCATATCTCGTGCCGGGGAAAGAGAACGCATTGGAATCTGACGCATGCCGTCTTCCGTCGTCATGGCATCGGGCTGCTGGCGTGTCCGCTGATGCAGGAAACTGGAGGGCGGAGGTCGTAGCGGCCCTGAGGGAGAATCACCAGGCCATTGACCATGCCAGACCTTCCGCTGGGACCTGCTCAGGGCGGCGGGTGAGCGGTCAGGAAGCTGGCTGGCCGGGAAATGCCGCATATAGCATGTCTGCGACGTTTTCCCTGACCCCTGTGGCCGGCCGGCAGGAGCGGCCCAACCTCACTCCGGCAAGGGCGGAGGCTGATGAGCAGGAGAATCCCGGCATGGTGGCAGGGCTTTTCTGCCTTGTGGCGGTGGCGGCGGTGATTGCCGGGCGGTATGCCGGATATCCGGCGCCGAGGCGTCACGGCCGGAAATGACCAGGCCAGCATCATCTTTATTGCTGCTGAACACGCCATGTAGGCATCGAATCGCAGGACGTTAATCAGATGTCCTGAGAGCCACGTGAGAAGAGGCCCTCTTCATGTAAGGGCCTGCCTCTGAGCCAGTCCGGGATGAGGACTCTCCGGGCCTGGGGAAAGATGCCAGGCTGATGAAGGTCGCCTCAAGGCTCATCGGGTTTGTCAAAGGGCTTTCCGCAGGTTTCCTTGAAGTCTTGGATCTAGCAACTGCCTCGCGGATTCCGCTAGAGCATCCGGTGGCCGGTGTCTTGAAAAGGGTGCTCGCGGAAGATTTGGTCAGGAAAGCTTTATTTATCAAGGGCTGGATCACCGTCTCTTGGGTGATTATTGAGCGACGATGGACGTTCCATAGGACGGCTGAGAGTTGCTGGTGTTTCATGAGATGACCGGCTTTTATGCAGGTTCCGAGGCGCAGGTCAGGAAATCTCTCTACCTGGTACCGACAGCTGCTGATTTGATATCTGTGCTGACCGGCCTGACCGGGGACTGGGGGTGGATTCTTCCGAGTCCTATGCGAAGAGGTCAGTTTCGCCTTGCTTTCCGTAGAATGGGGGAGATGACAGCGTCGCGTGTAATTCTTGGTCAAGGCTTTCTAGCCTTCCGAGGGAAGCCCTGTCGAAGATGGCTGCCGCCAGGCTGATTCTCCTTATTCCGTGACGGCGTCAGGTGGGATTGAGTAGTTCTATAGGCATGAGGGATGAATGGTCTGCGCTCACTGCGATGGCCAGCGCCGCACCGCGCCGTCCCATCGGGGAGCAGGCCGGCTCTACCCGGAGGAGCCCGTCCCCTCCCCTCCTGGAATGGCCACCAAGGGGTAACGAAAGGTCATCTTTTCGGACGACAGAATTTCTTGATAGCTTCAGCCCGCTGCTATTTCGTGCACCACGAGTTCAGGGGGAACAACCCGGTATGGGAAGACACATCGGCTTTCAGAGCGAGCATGGCCGCCATGGGGGTGGTGGTTCTGCTCGTCGTGCCGGTTGTCGTGATGGGGGCACTGGTTCCTGCATGGGGATCAGCCGCCGTCCGGGTGTGGGGCGAATGGCTGCGCAGGCCGATCCCGGCCAGTCAGGAGCCGATCCCGGCCATGCCTCATCAGTGCTGGCGCCTTCGGCGGTGCCGGCGCTGAGAGGTGTGGCCGCATCGGGTTCCCGGCGTATGTGACGCGGGGGGTGCGTCCTTGCGGAGGGGTTTTGGCTGGATGAGCCTGGCCCCTCCGCATCTCATCAGTACTGGCTCAACCGGAGCCATGCCCAGGCCAAGACGTCTGGATCCTGCTGCCAGATGCCGTCGAAACGACGCTGGCCCTGGCTACTGGCATTCATCAGGCTATTCAGTAGTTCGGCGGCGAATGGTGCACCTGCGGTTTTGAGCCATGCCACGTCCTTGGGTAGCAGTGGCGAGGACAGGACCGCTGGGCCGGCATCCAGGACTCTTTCACACCAACGTCTCGTGATCTCGGTGACCTGAGGTGCTTTATGCCCCCAGTCCGCTACGTCCGTGACGGTGGGGGAACAGCTGGCGCGGGCAGGTTCCTGGCCCATGCCCGCGTCACCTGGTCCAGTCCAGGCCACCAAATCCCTCCCAGGGAGCCTGGAATCTGGATCAGGCCTCCTGCGCTTATCAGGCCCAGCAGCTGGCCTTGTCCAGCAAGGCACGTGACGGTGGTGCTGGTAGCGGCGCCGAACAGTTGCGTCGCCAACCCCGCTCCGAGTGTCCTGGCTGCGGGCAACAGGTCCAACCGCCGGCCTGAGACGACCAGCCCATGCCGGTCACCGCCCTTGATCTTTCCGGTGACCATCTCGAATCCCTCAGGCGCGCTCTCCCAGCCGCTCCAGAGGGCCTGCATCGCGGCGCGGACCTTTTCTCCACCGCCCAGCCGGCCGTCAGGGCGTGCCGTCGCATGCGCCACCAGCAGCCGGTGCCGCGACAGCGCGAAGAGGGAATCGCTGATCCCGCCCCAGCCGTCGCCCGCCTCATAACAGGCCGGGGGCTGCCCCCTGCATCAGGGGAGAGCCATTGCGGGCCAGCTGTCGCAGGGCATGCCCCTGACCCAGTGCGTGGCTGCTGCCCTGGGCTGCGAAGGTGGCCAGGGCCCTGGCGTCTGCCGGATCATCGGAGCCCAGGATTCCATGCAGCTCCCGTACCGCGGCGGCCGTGAACTCGTTGCACAGCCCGGCGGCGCGGACCCGCTGGGTCGGTGGAAGCAGTGATGCCCCGGGAATCCGGGCCGAAGCCACATCCGACAGTGTCACCGGCAAATCGACGGCTCCGCCGAGGCCAACCCGGCTAGCCAGCGGGGCAGCAACCTGGAAAGCTCGCTCCGCGGCTGTCTGCGTCCCGCAGGCCGCGGCTTCCTTCAGCAGGGCCGCAGCCTCGCCCGGGTTCCCGGCCTGCCTGGTCAGCAGTACGGTCTCCGCAATCTGCCTGGCGGTTAGGCCGCGTGACGCAGCCAGCTCGATGCTGGCGTCCGTGGCAGCGCTCCAGCAGAACCGCCAGCTCACCCCTACTGGCTCAGCTCCGCGCCATAGGCTCTGCCCAATGGGGGTGGCGTAGGTGATGCCACCTATGAGCAGGCGCATTAGCAACACATGGCGCTGCAGGTCAAGGGTATTGCGCAGCGGTTCGACAGACAGCTGTCTCTCCTGCCCGAGTGGCAGTTTCAGAGCCTCCACCTCGGTCAGGATGTTCTCACGCAAGTCCGATACGAGCGTACCGGGTGCTGTCTTGCCGGAGCGTTGGCCGATCAGCACCTGCTCTAGTGCGCCAGCCACCGCCCGGCCTCGTCCCAGCAACTCGCCCTGGGCCAATACGGTCGTAATCGCCTCGATCAGCTCGCGACGTGACGGTGCAGCCAGTCCACGGAGAGTGGCCAGGTCCAGGGTGCCCCGCACCTCCGGGGGTTGCACCTGCTGGTTCACGTGCCGGGGTTTCTTGGCCATCTGCGTCCTTCCTGGTCAGCGCCTCCGGTAGCGCTCGGTGCGTAGCTCCTGGTAGCCGGGGATATCGCCATCGTGGTATCGCTGCCACGCGTCGGTGAAGAGCTGCCGGTAGGGCACGTAGGGAACGACGATGTCCAGGCGGGGGCGGACCTGTGCCCCGTCGAGCAGGTCGTAGAAGGGAGCCTTCCAGACTTCCATCGGCAGATGTGGGCTGGCAGCCTCCTGCCAGCCGCCGGGCAGGAAGTAACTGCGTCCTGCGCGGCTCCTCCTAGCCTCGACGATGAGGCCGCGCTCTAGCAGCGGAGCTGCGGACCGGGTCCGGTCGGTTTTTTCCCAGCCGTTCCAGGCATCAACGTTCTTGTCAGTGGGGTTGTGGACGGCCAGCAGCTGTAGCCAGTACCGGGCGGAATCTCCGGGCAGGTCTAGCTTCCCAGCTACCTGGGCCAGGATTTCCGGGGCGCTGACAGCTGGGTTCTGGGGCCAGCCCGCGTAGCCGCTGCGCACATCCTCTTGAAGGGCGTCGAATTCCCCGCTCAGCACCGCGACTCGCCGCAGAAGCGAATCGTATGCCTCCAGCTCTTCAGGAAAGCTGGAGATCAGTTTGCCCTCGGCCTCCCAATCCGTGACCTTGCCGGGGTCCCAGGACAGCTCGTCCCAGTTCTTTTTGGTCACGATGGTCCACGCACCCACTGTCGAGGTCTCCTCCTGCGGGGTGCCGTCCGTGCGGTGGGGCAGCCCCAGCAGGGACCGCACCTGACCAGAGAAGTCGATGATGCTGTGGTCCATGGTGCCCCGGCTGAAGCTTTCCCTGATGGCGTCGTAACGGTCCGCCAGCCAGCTCGCCTGCGGGTCGTCGCGTCTCACCTTGGTGGTGGCCCACAGCCAGGAGGCCAGGGAGTCGCTATCCGGGTACTGGTCCATCAGTTTCCGGAGCTGATAGGCGCCACGCCAGCGGAACTCTTTGTCAGCTGCGGCCAGCAGGCCGCCAGACAGTTTCGCCTGGGTCTCCTCTTCAGGCCTGGACTCCCAGAAGGCCGCCATGGCGTCGATGTCCAGGCCCTCCGTGGCCACACGCATGGGGTCGGTTGCGCCGGCTGACAACAGCCCAACCAGGGTTGGGATGCCCAGGGTCATCAGGAAATCCCGGGCCTCCGCGGCCTCGGTTGTTTTCAAGCCGAGTAGTTTCCGCACGGGTGGTGGCAGGAAGTTCTTCCTGCTGTCGTGAACGTTCGGCAGACCCGCCAGCAGGATGGCTGCGGCTGCGGGAGGCCAGCCGAGTTCCTCGGCCAGCCGGTTGGCCCGGTCTTGGTTCCAGGGCGGTGGGCCATCGGCGAGCAGTTTCTCGAAGGCCGCCACGAGACCATCGGGGAGAGCCCTGCGGAACGCTGCTCGATGGTGGTGACCTCGCCCACGACACTCTCCGGCACTCCACCGCCGGGGGAGAAAACCAGCATCCGCTGAGTATCCCCGTCTGGTGCCAGGCAGTCACCGATGGCGATTCCCGGACCCGTTGGGGTGTCGATCAGCTCCTCCGGTCCCTGTGCATGGCTGTCACTGGAGAATTCGCTTCTCCAGTGACGGCGGAGAGCGTTGTTGTTCCAGGAGACCCTGAAGCTGAAGACGCAGCCGGTGGGGGTGTAGAGGCCCGCGTCCAGTACCGAGGCCACGGTGGCCGCTGCGCCCCCGATCTCGTCGTGGCCGCGCAGTGGGGCGGCGGCGCAGGCCAGCAGAACCTCAGGACGGGTCAGGGGGAGGAGCAGGGTCATGATGACGTCCTCCACCAGCGTCTGCTCGCCTGAGAGCCGCCTGGCCAGGGCATGCACGACCGGCCGGTCTGTGGTGTCATGCACGTCGCCCGCGAACCAGCGCATGACGGAGTCAGAAGGACGCCATGAGCTGAAATGTCCTTCATCATCTGTTCTGGTGGAGGCAGCCGCTGTCAGACAACCGGTAACAAGTTGTTTGATATGGGACGCGACCCAGATCACGGAATTGGCCAGCTCTGCGTCGCTGGTCCCTATGAGTTTCTCCACCGCTGCCTGGGCAGAAGCTGCGTGGTTAGAGCCGTCATCCCCAGGAAGAACCTCCAGCAGCTCTTTCACCTGCCCGGCCGTCACGGTCCGCAGCCGCGCACTGGCGGCCTCATCACGCACCCGGAACTGGTGCCAGCCCTGGGTGGGGACGCGGTGCAGCAGGTGCACGCGGCCGGCCGGATCGTTGAGTGTCAGTAGCTGCTCTTGGCTGGAATCCCGGTACAGCTCGCCTTCGGAGCCGATGAGCCAGTGACCCCCACCGGGCTGGGCACAGCGGCCGCTGTAGGGGATCCGTAGACGTTCCGGTGCCTCAAAGGAGTAGCCGTCGATACCGAGGTGAAGCGTGCGGTCATCTAGCTCCAGCACCACCCAGCCGTGGATACCGTTCATGGTGGACAGCGGCGACTGGGCGTTGCTAGTTCCGACGGGGAACCACGACAGGGATTTGTCGTGGAGCGTCCAGCCATTGCGTCTATGCGGTGTGATCATTTCCGCTAGTGCGGTGGGCATCGATGTCCTGCCCTTGGCTCCAGAGGCCGGGTCTATCTCAAAGATGCTCTGATCGGTGACAGCCCAGTAGCTGCTGCCATCACTGAGTATCCTGCCCATGTGCTGGAAGGGGGACGTCTGATCGCCGGCGCGTACCAGGTGATCTGCGATCAGCCGGCCGTGGGGCACTGGACAGCTGAGCCGGAACCGATGGCTGGGCCGTCGCATCATCGAGGCATGGTGCCGTGTCGTGGGGTCGCTGGACCAGGTGAGCTCCTCCCTCAAGAAGCCGTCAAGGCGGCGGCACAGGCAGGCTGTGTCGCCATCGACCAGCATGTACTCCCATCGTTCCGGATATATGCCTCCCCGAATGGTGAATGTGACATCAGCGACACGCTGGTCATCCTCCACCCAGATAACCCGGCCGTCTCCTGAGACGCCCATAGCGGGCCACGACTCGTGAACCTCCAGCTCATGATCCGGGCCGAATTCCCTGGCTGCCTCCTCTAGGACCGGCCAGGTGTACTCGGTGATCAGGCCGTCACGCAGGGCTATCGCCAGCAGCTTGGCCGCATCCAGTGATGCGACGAGGGTCTCCAGTTGCCGGGGATAGTGCCGGGCCCCCTCAGGCGTGAGGAGCGCAGCTAGGCGCTGGAGTTCTGCGGCCACCTGGACAGGAGTGGGATTCTCCGGCAGGCGAGGCTCCAACCACAGGCCGAGCAGCTTACGGGTGCCTGCATGGGAGACCAGGAGCGGCAGCTGGTCGTCGTTCACGACGGAACCTAAGCCTTTGGCGGCCAGCTGGGCATGTTCACTGTCTGCCAGGAACGTCAGGTCGGGGCAGTCTGCCTGGTGTGCCCATGACCTGAACTCCAGCTTGTCTTGGTCTTTGGCATATTTGAAGATGACCTTGGCTCCCGCCTCCAGGAGCGCGTCGAGGAGCTCTGGCTCCAGCCCCGATGGCGAATCCAGCGTGATGGTTCTTCCCCGTAGCCCCGGCAGGCAGCGGATGAGCTGGCTGAGCTTGCGTGGATAGTCGTAGTCCCTTGTCCACCAGTAGGAGCTCCTGAATCTCTGGGCGCAGCATTCCACCCAGCTAGCAGCATCTACCTTGCCGGTCCGCAGATCCTGGGTGATGCCGACGTCCTTCAGGAAGCTCACCCAAGTATCGGAGGTCACCGTCTCAGGCAGTAGCCCCAGCAATACGTCTCGTACCGCGGGATCGGTTCGGACCAGCTGCTTCAGGGTCCTGGCATAGCCTTTCCAGAAGGATTCCGGTGCCCGGGTCAGAGCGGGGGACCGGAGGAGGTCCGTCAGCAACCGGGATTCCACTTCCAGCTGTGTGGCGTGCGTTGCCTTGATGAGCCGGCGCAGGTCGGCGGCCAGGTTCGCGTAGGGTGGCAGGCCGCCTTTGATGCGGTCGGTGTTGAGTTTGAGGAAAAGCTCCAGGGCGTCTCCGGGGCTGTGGCGCTCGAGGAGGGCTTTTGACTCATGGCTGAGTTCCCTCACGTTGATGGCTCCGGCGAATGAGAATTCGAGAAGGACCTGACGGTGACGCTCCTCGTCAATGGGCACGTTGTGGACTCGTTCGGCCTCCCGGGCCTTGGAGAAGAGCTGTGCTGCGTTCTTCCGGTCGCCGACAGCCAGGAAGACACGAGCGCCCTCTTCTAGGAATGTGGGGAGGAGATGCGGGGCTGAGTCACTGAGCGTCTTTGCCAGGGAGTCGAGGAGAACTTTCGTGTTCCCCGGTTTACTCCGCGCCATCCTGGCTGCTCTTCTCAGATCAGGCACCAGGTTGAGGGCATGCCGGGCATTAGCAGGGTCGTTGATGATTACCCAAGCGGGGAAACCGATGGCACGGTTACGCACATAGCCCACCGGCTGGCTGCTTGTAGGAACGAAACCCAGAACCCCAAGGCTGATGTCCTCAGCTGAGGACAGGTTCTCACGCACCAGCCGTACCACAGTGCGACCTTTCAGGGCAGGATGGCTGTAGTGACGTGCCTGGAGGGCGACGGAGCCCTCGGTGGGAGCTATCGCAATGCCGTCAAGTCCGACGACCTGGGAGTCTGGGATCATCTTCTACTCCTTGTCGGTGGTCACCTTGCGGCCCGCATAGATGTGTGCCGCCATACGAACCCCCTCCGAATACGCCAACGGACCCACCGTTGCCACCGGCACGATCTCATCGTTGCGTAGCCAGTGCAGGTTGCCCGTGACCGTCGCGGAATCGGGGGTGCCCTCGCCGATCCAGTACCGGGCCGTGACTGGTCTGCCGTCCTCGAAGCACAGGCAGATGGCGTAACCCCCCGATACCTTTGCGCCTGTGGAAATCGCCCGGCTCTCGGCGAACCGTAGCTGATCGAACTCGCCCCTTGCGTAGCTAGCGATCTCCTTCGTCTCGGGATCCAGGGCGCTAGGCAGACGATGCACCTCACGGAACAGCTGGTCGAAACGTTGTCTGATACCCAACTCGACGGCGAATGCGCGCAGCTCATCGAGATCAGTCAGCAGAGCCGGGTGGGGTATTAGCACCTGCTCAGCGGAGATGGACACGGATTCACCGTCCAGGTCGACGATGCCCAGGCCGTCGGAATTAGCCGCGCGCAGGAAACCTGCGATCTCGCCGTGCTCAGCCGCTACCACCAGGTCGGTCAGCCAGGAACGCCAGGCCTCATCGGCCCACACCTGTGTCAGCATCGCCCGGGGCACCGGCAGGGAACGTAGCAGCCAGCGCTCAATCTCAGCGCCCACCTCGGCATCGTGTGCGTGGAGGAAGGATAAAGTGGCGTCCAGATCCTCCCACACAGGGGTTTTCTTCGCCGCAGCGGGGACTCTGAACAGCTTCTTGCCACCGTCGCTGCGCGCGACGATCTTGCCGTCGCTGATTGCCAGCTCGTGTCCGGTGCCGGTCGGGATCCACTGCATACGCCAAAAGTTACCGGGTGCCCCTGACAAGAACCCTGGCTTCGGCGCGGCCGATGCCCAGCCCTCGCGCAGAGGCAACGGCGGGTGGGCATAAACCCTAGTGATCAACAGGTGTAGCGGAATGAACTCGCTGTAGGTCATCATTGGTGGCAGTGGGTTTGACTCAGCGATGTCCTTACGAAGGGCTTGAGCGAAACCCGTGAGTTTCATGACCTGGGCTAGGAAGGATTCAGATGTCAATGCCCCATGACCCCAACAATCCTAACCAGCAGTTTGGACCTGGCCAGTCGGTGGGCGGCTCCGGCCAGCCGCCGCAGCCACCCCAGAACCCGCCGGGCCATTACTCGTCGCCTGCCGGCCCTCAGCAGGGAGGTCCTCAGTTCGCATCGCCGGCTCAGGGCCAGCAGCCTCAGGCGGGGTATCAGGGCATGCCGCCCCGGCCCGGTGCCCAGGGTCCCCAGGGAGCGCAGGGCCAGCAGCAGATGTACGCGGCTGGCTACTCCCAGCAGGGCTACGGCCAACCCGCACCGCAGAAGAAGCCGAAGACGGGGCTGTGGATCGGTCTCGGAGCTGTCGCTGTGGTGCTGGTCGCCGCCCTGGTTCTCGTCTTCTCAGGCGTTTTCGGCAACAAGACTGCTGAGAGCGGCGCCGGCGGGGACAGTTCCGCCCAGCTGCCCGCAGATCCCAAGGAGGCCGCCAAGACTGTCGTCCAGAACTACCTGACAGCTCTGTCCGAAGGCCGCGCCGACGACGCCAAGGCGCTCCTGGGCTCCTCTTCAGCATTGGATGGTGCCCTGCTGACGGCCGACGTCCTCAAGGATTCACTCAGTCGCGCACCGATCACGAACATCCAGGTCAACGAACCCACAGGAAGCGATCCCACCTTCAGGGTTCCCGTCTCCTACACCATTGGGGACTCCACCGCCACTGAGGATTTCAAGGTCGATGCTGCGAGCAAGAAGATTGAGACGCAGTTGCCCAAACTGAGGATCAGCCAGGGTAGCAAGGCAGACCTCACAGTGAATGGGACAGCGGTGAAATCGGATGAGGTCACCGTGTTTCCTGGAAGCTACCAGGTCGCCAGTGGCAACAAATACCTTGAGCTCAAGGGAGAGACCCAAGCTCTTGTGAAGAACTCGCTGGAGTCCAACTATGTGTCGGTAGAGTTCACCCCGAGCCAGGCAGGTATCGACCTGTTCCGGGAGAAAGTCCTGCCTGAGGCCAAGGCGTGTCTCGCATCCGCCAATCTCGATCCTGGGTGCAACATGGCTCTGAGTGAGTCTTTGAGCGATGGCACCACGCTTACTGACGGAACGATCAAGCGAACCCAGGATTCTGAGGCAAGCGCGACCATGGAGAACGTCACCCCCAAGGTGGGCAGCTCAGTGCCGACCATTCTCTCGTCCAACGAGTTTGGGAACTTCAAGATCAGCGCCACCTGCACTAAGGGCGGGCGGACTGGTGAATGCAACGTTCTCGGATTTGGCAGCAAGGGGACGAGGTGGCCGAAGGCCTCGATCAATGTCGCTGACGCCGATCCCAAGGTGACGTGGGAAAACAGCTAGTCACAGTGGATAGGTGGCATAAGGCCCGGCGATCCTCATGGCTCGCCGGGCCTTGCCCATGCGTGGGGTTTTCTCAGCCGATCTCCCAGAAAGTCTTCCCAGCCATCGCATCTTGCAGCGCCTCGTGGGGGTTCTCCGCCCGAGCCTCGGCCACCTGCTCGCGCAGCAAGTCGTCGTAAGCTGGCCGCTCCACCTGGCGGAAGATGCCGACCGGAGCCCGGTGCATCACGCCGTGATCAGTGAGCTGCGCCAGCGCGAAGGCCTGCGAGGGATCCTGGCGCCCGGCATCATGGATGACGATCTGCCCCGGCTCAGCTGACGCGGTCTCGGCCACCGTGAGCTGTCCGTCCGCCTCCCGGACCACGCAGAACTGCTCCTCGGTACCGAAGACGACGGGCTCGCCATCCCGGAGCCGAATCAGCGAGTTCGCGGACTCCGGTCCCTTCAACGCATCAAAGGCCTCGTCATTGAAGATCGGGCAGTTCTGGTAGATCTCGATCAGCGCTGCGCCGCGATGCTGGGCTGCGGCATGCATGACCTCGGTCAGCTGCGCCCGGTCGGAGTCAACGGCGCGGGCCACGAAAGACGCCTCCGCGCCGAGTGCCAGCGCCACCGGGTTGAAGGGCACGTCCAGAGAACCGTAGGGCGTCGACTTCGTGAGCTTGCCCTGCTCCGAGGTGGGGGAGTACTGACCCTTGGTCAATCCGTAGATCCGGTTGTTGAACAACAGGATGTTGAGATTCACATTGCGGCGCAGCGCGTGGATCAGATGGTTGCCGCCGATCGACAGCGCGTCACCGTCTCCCGTGATCACCCACACGTTCAAGTCCTCGCGGGCCGCCGCAACCCCCGTCGCGATGGCCGTGGCGCGGCCGTGGATGGAGTGCATTCCGTAG
>ERZ773067.1271-NODE-1271-length-13780-cov-10.057705_pt1 | contig 13780 bp, 12 predicted proteins | sample MGYA00580622_ERZ773067 | MGnify/ENA primary metagenome ERZ773067 (study PRJEB29015, sample SAMEA2737998) | human oral metagenome | biome: human oral; feature: human-associated habitat; material: dental | place: China | collected 2113 ...
CCCCTCTACCGCCGCCTGTTCTGCCGCAAGGGCTACGGCGTCCATTCGCCCTTCGTCTTCGACCTGATCACGAACGTACTCGAAGAGTCACGCGGTTATTACGCCTACACTCGCCTGCACGCTGCGCACGCTCTTGCCGACCCGCACGACCGACTGCCGTTACGCGACTCTCGGTGGCTCTTCCGCTTAGCCAACCGTTTCCACCCGGGTCGCCTCGTCATCGTCGGCACCGGTGGCGGATTGACTCCGCTCAGCCTGACTGCCTACGTCTCAAGCGGCCTGCACGCCATCGCTCTGGAGGAATGTCCGACTACAGCTGACACCGTCCGCACGCTCCTTCACAACCGCTCTATGTCGTCTATTGAAGTGCGTTGCGGCACTTACGAGACGGAACTTCCCAATGCGCTCACCGAATACGGCCGCCCGGACTGCATCGTCCTCGACGTCCCCACGGATCGTCTCGCATCGCTCTTTGACTGCTGTGCCGAACACCTCTCTGAGCAAACCATGCTGCTCATCCGCGGCATCCACGCCACACCGCTTGCCCGCAGCACTTGGCAAGCCCTCTTCTGCGCCCACCCCTCGGCCACGGTCTGCATCGACGCCTACACGTGGGGCATAGTCTTCTTTCGCCCCGGCCTACCGCGGCAAATCTTCCGGCACATCGTCGTCTGACATTCGAGAGCCATACTTGCGTAAAAAATGTCTCGCCTTATCTTTGCGGCGCATTAGCAAGGAGGGGAAGCGTCCCCTACGATAGCAACTAAACCAAGGAGAGATGGCAGAGTGGTCGATTGCGGCGGTCTTGAAAACCGTTGAACCGAGAGGTTCCGGGGGTTCGAATCCCTCTTTCTCCGCAAACAAGGGTGTGAATCAGCAAGTTATGCGATTTGCACCCTTTTCTACACCCAAAAATTACGAGCAATAAAAAAGCTCCACCCAAGTTCTAAATATTGGGTGGAGTTTGACATTTCTAATTTTCTCTACTTAAATCGTGAAGAACGAGAAGAAATTAGTCTTTAACAACAAACAAAACATCTGCATAAGTTGTATAACGGCGAGATTTATACACAAATTCTAGTCGCATATCCAACAAGTTCTTCTCTTCAAATTTATCCAAGTAGCTGGCTATTGTAGGTCTCAATAGTGAAATATTGCGTTTAAGTGTCCATGAATTTTCCCATTCCTTATTATCGATTAAAATTAGAAAGATTCGATTTTCGGCCCCAAAACGCATATCTCCTTGTTTCTCATATAACCATTTAGCAAGTTGTTTCGGGTTGTTTCTTACATAATCTAGTATCTCAGAGCGTCTACAAGAAACAGTATTAAGTATATTCCTAGATTCTCGCGTGTTAAGATCCATTAATTTATTTAAAATAAGATATTTAATTGTATCCTCTGAGGCTTTCTTATCAAAGGTTATCCCTAGCTTCTTTGCTTCTGATTTAAGAAAAGTCAACTCAGATTTATAACCTTTGTTGGTCATGATCTCTTTAACAAACTCTCTGGGCAAATGGGTGACTTTCAAGTCAAACGGGTAGTTATTGATAAAGAAATCTACTCCTTTTACTTGTCCCACTGTAGGAATAACGTGGGGATGACTCTTGAACACAGATTCTATTAAAATTGAGGTCCAATGATTATACCAACTACTAATCACATAGCCATAAGAAACTTCTCCAATTTCTTGAAATTTAGACTGCAATATATCATAAGAACTTATGGTCTTCACATAGTGAGACACTAGGTACTTATCTAAAGAGTTTGTCTGATCTCCTCCCCATTTAAAATGCTGAACTTTGTACAATTCATCAGAAAGAAAGCCAATGTTTAAGGCTGAAAGATAAGCATTGGATTCTTCCTGAGCATAACTATCTAATAGAGCTATAGAAGAGTCTATATCTTCCGACATTTTTTCATAAAGTTCTCTCCAACATCGCTTCACATTTTGAGAAATAGTTTTAATATTAGTAAACTTCAAAAACTTCTTCATTGGGTCTTTTTTGCTAATAGACTTAAGCTTTAACCAAAGAAGGCCTTCTTTATTGTCACTAAAATCCAATAGTTCCTGTTTGTCGAACTTAGTTTTCCAATAGTCGAAATTTTTCATCTTTATCAAAGTATTTGCTTTTCACACCACTCTCCATTTATATTGATGATAAAATTATTATTAAGCACCTGGAATACATCAACATCTCCAATAAAGAGCATATTATTTAGGATCCATTCCATGATAGACATCATTATCTCATTTGTTCTGCTACTTCCAGATTTTATTTGCTTCCTTATAAGCTCAATAATATATCCAATAAGTTTATTGTCATCATAAATGCAGATCTGAGTAGGAGTAGACTTTTTCTGAAAAGTAACTAAAACATCTCCCTTTATAGATTTCAATCTATTCAACTGTCTTGGCGGATAGGTTTTTTGCTCCAACCATCTGTATTCTAACAAGGTAAAGCCATTGAGAATGCAGGCGTTAGTTACAGCTTTCCACTCAAGACCAGATAAAGAATGGAATGTGAGTGAAAAGTACTTCCCATTCTTAAGGATCCTTGAAATTTCCGAGATAGAGTCATTTATATCAGACTCGAAACTTGTTATATCTTTTTTTCTATAACGACTATCTGAAACTACAATTTCGTTTTCATAATCAACTGAATATTTCAACCAAGAATTCCAAATAACGCTTTGCTCAAAGTAAGGCACGCTATCCCCATACGGTAGATCTGTAAAAACATAGTCTACTGAATTATTAGGCAAACTAAGCTTTTTTGCATCCTCATTCATAATCCTATAGACTGGTTGATTCTGCTCACAAACATCACATTTAACCAAAGTTGAAAGAAAATCTATTTTTCCTCTGATGGCTTTTTTTAGTCGATTCTCAAAATAGTGTAGTACATTGTTTTCTATATAGGTCCTTCCTACATAGAATCCTGTCATCCATGCACCTTGAGACAATATTCCTCTGCTTTTTATCGGAGGAACTAGCTTAGAACAATTAGCCAAATTTGCAGTAAAGGCCAATAAGAGCAAGTCACGTTCTTCTCCATCTGAATATTTCCAGATTAAACTATACAAGCGAGCATGACAGGCTAAAGTCCTTTTCGTGAAAAGATCGCACACTTTCTTCTGCCGACTCGCCGAAATTCTAGAATTCTCTATCAATGTATCGGTTGGAAACCAATCTGTAATATTGTATTCTTGTTCATATTCCAAAAACTCTTTGGCATACTTTTCAGGGATATTTTTAATAACAGTCCTTTTAGTCCCAGCATCCTTGTATGTAAATTCAATTGGAACATTTTCTTTGGTACGAAGAATTGAAATAGGCTTGTATCTTACGCCATCAATAACAACACTGTACCAGCCCTCCACAAACCCTTCGAAGTCTGCTTTTATTCTTTCCCAAGCAGACTTGACACGAGATATAGATAGATTTCTAGATATTAGGTTTTTAGAAAAAAAATTAGCAATTGGGTTTAAATCATTAGCGATCACATTACGCCCTCTTAAGAAGGCCTCACAACAGAACACTCCATATCCCGAAAAAGGATCAATTACAACATCTCCCTCATTTGTATACTTCTCGATAAGGCAACTCAGCCCATTTGCGGGCTTTTTCCCCCAGTACTTATGCATAGAGTATCTTGGATATGTATTACTATTCTGAACCATCGTCATTTATTTCTCACAAAGGTACGAAGTTATTAGCAGAGGGGCGAGGAGATTCCCCTATTTAACACTGGAAATCAAGAAGTGGAGCTCGGAGAGAGCGAAACGTGGGGAGAGGCTCGGGGGCGGTGATGCTCTGCGAGCCTCTTTTTGCGTAAAAATGTGCGGTGAGGAAGGATGTGTGAGGGCTTGTGATTTCCTGCCTTTTCCCTGTATTCCCTGCGATTTCCTTATCCTTTCATAAACAGCAAATTAGCCCATAGTTTTGCAGTGTAAGAGCTGACTGATAGCCCGAAGTGCAAGGGCAAAAGTATTCACCACAAAACTGCAATGAAGTATGATTTTAGAAGAACTTTTGGACAAGCCCGTATGGCAGATGACTGGCGAGGAATTGCTCTTCCTTGCTTGCCACGGCTCGCAGCCCAGCAATACGACTACGGAGGCAAGCCCCTCCAAAGAACAAAGACGCTATGTGTACGGACTATCGGGTATCGCTCGCCTTTTCGGCTGTAGCCTCCCCACCGCCAATCACATCAAGCAGAGTGGCAAGATAGACCGAGCCATCACGCAAGTAGGGCGTAAGATTATCGTGGATGCAGACCTCGCTCTCGAGTTGGCGGGTTGCAGAACAGGAGGACGCAGATGAATACGCCAGACTACGAAAGCATTTGGCGGCAGTCGCTTATTCGGGTGACGGACAAGTTTAGCCTACCGCCCAGCGTGCTGCGTGTGGACGATGCCATCATCGGCCCACTGGGCAATTTCAGTGTCTCGACAGGGAAAGCCAAAGCAAAGAAGACCTTCAATGTGAGTGCCTTGGTCGCCTCTGCCCTCTCTGGTGGGCAGGTACTGGAATATCGGGCTTGCTTTCCCGATAGCAAACGAAACATTCTCTACTTCGACACGGAACAAAGCCCCTACCACTGCCAGCTGGTGATGCAGCGCATTCTTCGGTTGGCTGAGTTACCGCTCGACCAAGAGCCCGACCGCTTGAGGTTCAGCCACCTCAGAGCCATCGCCGACCCGAATCAACGCCGAGAGATTATCCGCCATGCTATCTACAACACACCGGACGTGGGCTTGGTTGTCATCGATGGCATCCGCGACCTGATGCTCGATATCAACAACTCCACCGAGGCGACACGCCTTGTGGGCGACTTGATGAAGTGGACTGGCGAGCGCAACATCCACCTGCACACCGTGTTGCACCTCAACAAAGGCGACGACAACGCCCGAGGGCATATCGGCACGGAACTAAATAACAAGGCGGAGTGCATCTTGCAAGTCACAAAGGATAGCGTCGATGCCGACCGCAGTATCGTAGCCCCTGCTATTATTCGCTCCAAGCCCTTTGATAAGTTTGCCTTTCGCCTCACGGAGCAAGCCGATGGTATCTGCCTGCCCGAAGTCGATGCGACCTATGTAGAGGACACGAAGACCGCCAAGCATTTCTCCTATCAAGAGCTAACAGACGATCAGCACCGAGAGGCATTAAAGGCAGCCTTCCCTCAGGGTAGTACCCAAAGCTATGGCGACCTAATACCTCGACTGCGGTCTGCCTACTATGCCGTCACAAGTCACGAATATGGGCAGACGAAGCTCAAAGAATTACTCCGCTTCCTTCTTAACAAACGGATGGTCGTCAAAGAAGAGCGCGGTAAATACCGCTTCAATCCTGAATACCACTACTAAGCAGATGAAAAATCTCTATCAAGTGCCGTGTTATACAAGATTTCTGGTCGGTCGGACGCAGGCTATATATACCTGAACTGACTGACCAAAGGAAAAACAACATTGGGTCGGACGGACGATGTGCCTATAGGTTTCGACCGACTGACCAACTTCTAACAACAACCCTCCAAGAAAAAAAGACATGAAAACAATACAAGAAATCAAGCAACTATCTATCGTGGACTATCTCCAGCAGGCAGGACACGAACCGAAACAAATCAAGGGCAATACCTATTGGTACTGCTCACCACTGAGGCAGGAGCGTACGCCCTCCTTCAAAGTCAATACCGAACGCAATCAGTGGTACGACTTCGCTACTGGCGAGCATGGCGACATCATCGACCTCGTTTGTACCTTGCAACGCTGCTCAACGGCGGAGGCACTGCAACGCCTCCGAGGAGAGAAAAGATTCCCAAAGAATGATTTTTCTTTTGGTGGAACAAAAACCTCCACTCAGCAAGGGCTTGAAATCCTTTCGGTGCAACCCATCTTTAGCTCGCAGCTACAACGCTACGGCTCAGAGCGCGGCATTTCGCCCTCCCTGCTAGAAAAATATTGCTCCGAGGTGCGTTATCGTTCGGGCGAACGAAGCTATTATGCCCTCGGATTCCCGAACGATGCAGGTGGTTGGGAGCTACGCAATCCCTACTTCAAGGGCTGCATCGCCCCGAAAGCCATAAGTAGGTTGGGAGCAGGAGCAAAGAGCGTGCAGGTTTTTGAGGGTTTTATGGATTTCCTCTCTTGGCGAACACTGCACCCCAATGAGCCAAACGACAGCCTGGTGTTAAACTCCTTGGCTCTCCTGCCACGAGCTTTGCTACACCTGCAAGTATATTCCTGCGTGGAGTGCTTCCTCGACAATGACCACGCAGGGCGCAAAGCTCTGAAGAGTATCCAAAAGGCAGGCATCGAGGTCAAAGACATGAGCCGTCTCTATACTCCGCACAAAGACCTCAACGAGTGGCTCTGTACCGAGAGAAAAGAACAAAAGCAGGCTTTGCCTCCTCGCAAACGAGGGCTTCGCAGATAGCGCAAAAGCACGCAATTCAAACCGAGTATTCATCGGGTAATCCAAGGGTGGCGAAGTGATGGCTCGGCTTTGTTTCGGAACTATGGCAGAGCTTATCGCCTGCAAGTTCTCTATGGGAGAACTTAGAAACAAAACCAGCAAGCATTCAGCGAATGCTTAGACACACTGAACTCAGCAATAACAGGCGGAGCGGACATTTCGAGAAATGCCATAGCTCAATAGGGCATTTTCTTCACGCTCCACTTCGTTACCGCTAAAAAAGCCCTCTTGAGCCAAGGAACTTCGCCCCTTTGGATTCCCCTAAAACCAATCTTCAACTATGGGCTATGCCGTATTACATATAGACAAGGCGAAAGGCAACGACTCGGGGGTGACCGCTCATATCGAGCGGACATACACCCCGAATAATGTCGATGCCTCTCGCACACGCTTCAATCGGGGACTGGTGCAATTCCCCGAAAATGTCACGAGCCGAACACAAGCTATCGAACACCGAATAGCGACCGCAGGTATCTACCGAAAGGTCTCTGACAATCAAGTCTGAGCCTTGCGATTTATCCTCTCAGGATCTCACGAGGATATGCTCCGCATCCAGCAGGAAGGTCGCCTCTCTGAATGGAGCAAAGCTTCGATGGATTGGCTACGCCAGACCTTCGGGGCGGAGAATGTCGTGGCAGCTACGCTTCACGCAGACGAAGAAACACCTCACATCCACGCCACCGTCGTGCCAACAGTGCAAGGCGAGCGACGCAAAGCCAAGGAGGAAGCCGACAACGGCAAACGCAAATACAAGACCAAGCGAAACAAAGTACGCCTCTGTGCCGATGATGTGCTCACCCCTAAGAAACTCGAAGAGTATCAAACGACTTATGCCCAAGCGAAGGCAGGCTTTGGGCTGGAGCGAGGTCTTCACGGCTCAGAAGCCAAGCATCGCACGAACATGGCGTATTACAAAGAGCTGGTCAAAGCAACTGCCAACAAGAAGGCAGAGGAAGCTGAGCTTAAGGAGCGTGTTGCCCAACTGGAAAAGAAAGCAGGTAAGCTCCGCATCAAAGGAACCCTTCATGCTCTCTTCGGTAACTTCGAACTCGACAAAGCCGAGCAACGAATTGAAGCCCTCGAAAAGGAGGTGGAACAAGCTCGTCAGCTCAGTGAAAAAGAAAAGAACGAAATCCGTAAGGAGGTTATCGTTCTGCAAGACAAGCTCAAAGGCAAGGACAGAGAGCTGGCACAACAGCGTAAGGAGTTGAAAGCCTATGAGGAGGAGCGGAGTTTCATTCAGCGATTTATGCCCCCACTCTTTGCCCTCCTCAATGTACGCAGGCTCTTAGCGTTTATGGGCTTCTCGGACGAGCAGATAACACAAATGTACCGCACAGGCGAAGCCATGCGTGCCAAAGCCAAGGTTTACTCCTCAATGTACAGACGCTACTTCGAGGAGGACGACACAATGCTCTGTATTGAGAAAGATCATAAGCAAAAGCCCTTCCTCTCCATCAACGGCTTATCCGTCCCCGACTGGTGCGAACACAAGTGGCAGCAGCTTATCGGGCGAAATAGAGGGAAGAGATTGTAAGAAGGAGCTTCCCCTTCCGCACTCAAACAAGGACGCAATCGCATATATTTGAAATAGTTATATATGTTCCTTGATGAGATTCTGTCGCAAAAAAGATGTATTTTTACGATAAGACCCGTCCATAAAAGAATTAGTTTATCGGCAATGATTCTCATTTATTGCCGATAAACTAATATCTAACAGCTCCCTATTTTGTCATGTAAATGCAGGTATTTACACAACAAAGTAGAGTCAGTCGATTTGACTAAGGTATGCGTGCTCTTGTTTGTATCTTTCCAGTCGGAGATAGTCCTTTGCCGTAGGGTTGGTCAAGCGCTGAATATCCATATTGTGTCTTAGGTCGTTCATCTTAACTACTCGGGCTAAAGCATCAATTCCAATTTTGTGAATGTCGGTCTTTCGGTCGCTGGAGAGATGATAATTAAGCAATCGGAGAGCTTTCCCTATTTTTTTCTTTCTCGGCAAGCTCCATGCTTTCTCCTGCCTCTTCCTCCAACAAGTCTAACACCTGTTCTACTGTATGAGGAGTATCTTCGCTTATATCATGCAGATAGCCAACAACCTTTTCTTGCCAAGTATTACCTAGTGATGCCACAAAACTCAAATGACCCTCAAAGTAGTCGACTCCAGCTTTGTCTTGTTGTCCTTCGTGTAGCTGCTGAGCAACCTTGGCCGCAGCGTCTACCCACATAGATTGATTCTCCATTGCTTTTGTATTTATTGTTTATCCACAATCTTATTGAGTTCCTCCTCTACCTCCTCGATGCTGGGGAGTGTGGAGCGGAGGTTGTCGGGGATAGCCTTCGTAAGTTGATAGTCGCTGACACCTATCGGCTGTTCGTAGCCCGAGAGGGCATATTGTGCCACGACCTTATCGCCCCCATTGCAGAGCAGCAAACCAATGGTTTTGTTGTCGTGTTCACCTCGGAGGGTATCGTCTATCACATTGATGTAGAAATTCAGTTGCCCCATATATTCAGGCTTGAAAGGCGTTGCCTTCAGCTCGATGACCACATAGGCGTGTAGCTGAATGTTGTAAAGAACGAGGTCGGCATAGAAATCTTGTTCGCCCACCTGAAAATGCTTTTGCTGAGCCACAAAGGCAAAGCCACTACCCATCTCCAGCAGATACTTCGTGATATGCGACACCAACTGACGCTCGATGTCTCGCTCTGCCATCTGCTCCGTCTGCCCCATGATGTCGAAGATGTAAGGGGCTTTCATCAGATAGTTGGCGAGGTCGCTCTGTGGCTCGGGCAGACGCACGGAAAAGTTGTTTACTTTCTTTGCCTCAATCTGACGAGCGAAGAGATTGGTGTCCAACTGTGTTTTCAGTACATTGCTGCTCCATCCATTCGCCACGGCTTGCGTGATGTACCAATAGCGTTCGCCAAGAGGGAGCTTGCTATTGAGGAGCATTACATGGCTCGCCCAATTTGTACGAACGACCGCAGAACGCTTGAAGAGCTGCTCTATTTGCTGAATGTCTGTGCGATAAACCGAAGAAAGCGTTTGAGCGACTTCGCCTAATTGCGCAACAGGCTGTTGCACAATTTCAATAGACTGATTGTCTGTATTTTGAATTAACGCAAGAGGTTCTTGCGTAATTTCGTTGAGGGCTTTCGTTTGCTTCAAAACCTGCTCCACGGAAGGATTGGTCAAAGCCTTATCCGCTTCTCCCAACTGCACTAAGATTTCCAATCTATAAGCCTTGGCGAATTGGCACATATAAAGCAGATTGCGAGCCGAATAGCCTTTCTTCTCAGGATACTGCGAGCGAATAGCCTCCGAGAGCTTGTCGATGACCTTAGCACCCCAACCCTCTTTCTCTTGGAGGTACAGAATGAAATGCCCCACCTTCCAATAGTGAAAGAGCATATCGGCATTAGCAGAGGTCACGATGCGCACCTGCATTTGCTAGATGTCTGCCCCAATGGCATGTACGATAGGGGCGAAATCTTTGCGGTCTATGACTTGTATTTCTTGTTTCATTGATTAGAATCATTTAAGGCTATTAAAAATATTTTCATCTCCTCTATTGACTGTTTGAGTTCTTCTGGTGTATAGACTATATTTTGCTTATTCTTTGGATGATGAATTTGGTGACGAATGTACTTAACTAGACTTATTATATCTTTAATGGTAATTTCTCCATTCCTACGCACCCTCTTGTATTGACGCTTTGGATTTTCCTTCTCAAAATATAATAATTGTTTCTTCAATTCAAGATGGCCATAGAGCTCATCGTGGTATTCTGCATTGGTATCACCAAAAGCAATGTAGTTTATCTCATTGAGAGATGGATAAGGTAGTGCTTGTGCGTCTACTTTGACAACCTCCTTTTGTTTATTGCTATTAAATTGTGTAAGGCGAAGCTGATTAAACGCAAGCTGTTTGACGATATGACCACTATGAGTAGTGTGTAATATCTGGTGTCCTTTACTTGCCAACTCCTTTAGAGCATCTATGAGGATCTTTTGATGCTCATTGTGTTGTGAAGTTTCGGGTTCTTCTATAGCATATATCAGTGTACGATTATCCTTGGTAGCCTTTTCCTCGGCCTTTGCTCGGAAGAAGTTCAGGAGAATAAGCCTTCTCACTCCACTTCCACGCTTATTCATAGCAATCCCATCAACCCCTTCAATTGACACAGACTTAAAGAGATCAGCCCACTTTAGTTCCTTTACATCTGGAATTTTAACCTCTAGCCCATCAGCCAGAGTAGAGTTCATCTCTTTTAGCTTTTCCAGTGTGCTTCTAGTAGCATCTCTAAGCTTATCTGTTACTTCCTTTGCAATCGTGTAAAATTGCTCATTTAGGTTATTGCTATTAATAATTTCTTTTGCAGCTTCTTTGAGTGGATCTTGCACCTCACTATCATTGTCGCTATTCTTACGATCAGATTGAAATAGAGAGTACTGAGGGAGAAACTCTTTTATCTTCTCCCATATATTCTTCCCATCTTCTTTTGCTAAATCGAGCTCTCTGAGCGAACATTGTTCGCTGGCATTGTAGTACTTCCAAATAGCTGAGCGCATTATTGCATTGACCGAATTATTCTCACAATGGATGCCGAAATCCTTGATTATTTTCTTCAGCTCTGCAGATTTCTTTCCATACAAATCTGAACAGTTCGGATCTGATGGATGATATGCCGAAAGATATACTTGCTCTTTTAATCCTTTCAAAGAGTATCGTTTGATAACCTCAAGTTCCCCATCCTCATTGAGCAAAAATTCATTCTGAAGATTTGTTCGATATGTACTATCTATTGTTATCTCAGTTGGAAGGTCGTTAAAACATACAATGATCTCAATGTCAATTCATTTTGTCCTTTTGCTTCAGTATTGAGGTCGCTAGATTCTAATTTAACAACACCTTTTCCATCGTTAAAAAAAAACGTCTAAGGCCTCTAGAATCGTGGATTTTCCAATATCATTACGCCCTATAAATGCAGTAAGATTCTCGAATGATATTTCTACGCTTCTATAACTGTGGAAGTTTTTGATTTTTAATTTGCTAATTTTCATATTAACCTATAGTTGATTGAATTTACTCATCGCATTCGCCTTGATGTCGTCTGCAATGTCGATGTAAGGCTTCATGGCCTTGTAGTTGCTGTGCCCTGTCCACTTCATAACCACCTGCGGAGGGATGCCGAGGGCAAGGGCATTACAAATAAAGGTGCGACGACCTGCATGCGTGTCGAGAAGTGCATACTTGGGCGTGACCTCGTCTATACGCTCATTACCTCGGTAGTACGTCTGACGCACAGGCTCGTCTATGCCTGCCAGTTCTGCCAGTTCCTTGAGGTAGTCGTTCATCTTTTGGTTCGTAATCACAGGCAAGACCTTGTCGTCCTCAAAAGCCACCTCTTTGTATTTGTCCAAAATCGCCTTGCTGTGATTGTTCAATTCGATGATCAGGCTGTCCGAGGTCTTGATGGTCGTCACCTCGATATGTTCGCCTTTGACATCACTTCGGCGGAGGTTGAACACATCCGAATACCGCAAGCCTGTAAAGCATTGGAAGAGGAAGACATCACGCACTCGTTCGAAAGCCTGCTTATTGGCAGGTATTTCGAACTCTCGGAGCTTCGTCAGTTCATTCCACGTCAGGAAGATGATTTTCTTCTGCGTGCTTTTGAGCTTGGGCTTATAGGTGTGGTAAGCATTGTTCTGATGCACTCCTTGTTTGAAAGCCCAACGTAAAAACCATTTGAGGAATGCCAGTTGCTTGCCGATAGTGCTATTACGCATCTCCTTGACTTCACGAAGATAAGCAACATAGTCGTTCAGCCCCTTCTCATCGAAAAAGTCGAAGTTCAGCCCCTCGCGAAAGTTTGAAAGGTGGTTCTTCACGGCTGCAAACTTCTCATAGGTGGAGTGCGTCCAATCATTCTGTCGCCCACAATCACGCACAAACTCATCAAAGACCTTGTAGAAATTACTGCCTTCTGTAGCTTTTTTCTTTTTGGAGGGTTTCACTTCTTCCTCTGCAGGTCTGTGCAGAGCATTGAATGCTTCCTTAATTTGTTCGGGCGTAGGCATCAGCTCATCGACCTCAAACTTCTTGAAGATCTCTTGTATCTCGGTATAGTAGCCGAGGAGCGAAGCATTGATTTCGGCAGCCGACTGCTTGAGCTTGTTGGTGCAACCATTTTTGACCCGCTGTTTGTCGGCATCCCACTTGGCAGCATCAATGCGATAGCCCGTAGTAAACTCGATGCGCTGAGAGGCGAAGTTCACACGCATCCGAATAGGGACATTCTCCACGATGGGAACACCGGCCTTCTTGCGACTCTCAAGAGCAAAGATGATATTGCGTTTGATATTCATATTGTCTTGTCTGGGTGTGTAGTTTCTGCACCCAAAATTACACCCAAAAATTGATATCACCAAAGATTTTCTATGAAATTTCATTGAAACAACACACAAATCACTGAAAAGCAATAGATTGAATACTTATGACTATTTATGAGAGTTCAAGAGAAAGAGCCTCTTTCTCCGCTTTTTTCGGGCTTCTAATTAGGGACTCCATTATGGGGTCGGCAATTCATGCATGAATGAGATCGTCGTAAAATCTTGGGCTTACGGCGGTCTCTTTTTTTGTGCCTATCATCGAACGAAAATGATTCGCGGCGGTATTTCCGCTTGGCTATAAATGGCTTGTCTTAGAAGAACGCTAAGCCATGCGAAGTGGAGGGGTCGGTTTATTGCTGAGCAAGTATTCGTACTCCTGCCGATACCTCTCGAAGCGTTGATCATCCTTTTCCGTAGGGGACGGCAGACGCCGAAGATCCATATTGTGCGTTAAGTCATTCAGCTTGACGGCGCGTGCCAGTGCATGCTCGCCGATACGGCGGATATACGTCTGGCGGTCGCTGGCCGTATGATGATTGAGCAGCTTCAGTGCTTGCGCGATCTCTGCCCTATCGTTTGGCTCCATCGCTGTTTGAGCTTCTTCTTCCAACAATTTCAAGACTTGCTCCACGGTGTGCGGAGTATCCTCGCTGGCATCGTGCAGATAGCCGACCACCTGCTCTTGCCAGGTACGCCCTAATGAGGCCACAAAACGCAGATGACCCTCAAAATAGTCTATCTCAGCCTTATCCTTCTGCCCATCATGTAGCCGCCTCGCCACTCGCGCGGCAGCTTCAACCCAGTTGCTTTGAGTTCCCATACCTATTCTCTTCTTACTGTTTATGCACCCAAAGCTACGCCCAAGAAGCGACACGATTTAGGTCGCACCTCACTTTCTCC
>ERZ773067.1275-NODE-1275-length-13736-cov-9.376288_pt1 | contig 13736 bp, 10 predicted proteins | sample MGYA00580622_ERZ773067 | MGnify/ENA primary metagenome ERZ773067 (study PRJEB29015, sample SAMEA2737998) | human oral metagenome | biome: human oral; feature: human-associated habitat; material: dental | place: China | collected 2113 ...
AAAAAAGCTATAAAATTCTTTATCATAATCATAACTCATTCACAAGAAGAATTACTAAATAGACTTTGTTTTTCACCTCCTACAATTTCTTTAACTACTTTGGATGCACCGTATACTCCCGCACCAATAGCACCATATTTCTTCATTTGTGATTTATTATTACTAATAGACTTATCAGTTCGACTCAGTTTTCGGCCTGTTCTTCTACGAAGTTTTCCAGAGTTAGGTTTTCCAAATAATTGATCATATTTTCTCTTCAAATCTTTAGCCGCCTTAGAATTTTTCCTCAATGAGTTAGCATTTTTAGCGACTTGAGCCGCACATTTTGTTAATTTATATGCAGGAGGAATAATTGCCCCAAGTGCAGCACTAGCAGCAATTTGATTAAGATTAATACAATCCAATGGTTTGCCTTCAAAAACATTTTGTCCAACTTGCATGGCAGCATCAGCAGCAACACCCGTGAGTGCACCCACTCCCATTGCAATCAGAATTGGTACAAAAGCTATATTTCCACTTGGGTCTATCCAGTTTTGCGCATTTGGAGCAAAAGCATACAGATTCTCCCCGCCTTCCAACCCAATCGGGTCTTGGTTGATAAACCTGCCCGAGTTCGGCTCGTAATACCGATAGAAGTTATAGTGCAGCCCCGTCTCCGCATCGCAATACTGGTTCTGCAACCGGAACGGCTGGTGCGCGCCGGTAATATTCGTCTCACCGTCGAGTCGGCCCCAGCCGTCGTAGTCGCCGAACCACAGTAACCGGCCGTCCTTATCGGTCATCTCCCTTGGGATGCCGATCTGGTCGCAGTGGAAGTAGTTGATTTCCTGATAGGTCTCGAACCCGGCATTGGTGTAGTTGTGGATTTGCGCCAACGGTTCGTAGCTGTCCTGGTCGGCATAGACGTAGGTATACCTGCCGCGGGCGTACACTTCCTGTAACAGCCGGCTGCCGTCCCAGACGAAGCGGGTTTCGTCTTCGAGGCCGCCGTCTTCTTTCAGACGGCCTTTACGGATGCGCCGGTCCAGTGCGTCGTATTGGTACACCCACGTCTGTTTGTCCCAGCCGCCGCTTTCGTTTCGGCGGAACACTTCCGCCTTCTCCAGCCGGTCGTACAGGTCGTAGTACAGGTTGTGCTGGCTGCCGTCGGCCGACTCGTGCTGGACGGTGTTGCCGTAGTCGTCGTAGTAGTAGCTGTGGCCGTTATAGCGCTGCAGCCGGTTGCCGCTGACGGGCTGTTGGGCTGTCGGGTCGAGGAGGTTGTGGGCGGGGTCGAAGGCGAAGGTTTGTGCACCCGCACGGGTGATGCGGCCCAACGGGTCGTATTCGAACGGGGTCGTGCCGCTGCGTTGGTCGCTGCTTTCGGTCAGGTTGCCGTTGCGGTCGTAATGGTAGCGCCGTTTGACGGCGGTAAAGCCGGCACCCGCGCTGCCTTTGCCTTTTGCTTCGACGGCCAGTTGGCTTTTCAGACGGCCTAACGGGTCCAGTTCGTAGCGGCTGCTCAGTGCGCCCTGGCTGCGGCCGATTTCGCGGTGCAGGCCGTCGCGTTCGAGGTCGCTGACGGTTTCGCCTTCCAGGTTGATGTGGTGCAGGTGGCCGCTGCCGTAATACAGGTAGTTCAGCCTTCTGCCGTCCGGCAGTTCGGTGCTGCTGCGGTTGCCGTTGCGGTCGTAGTGGTAGCGGATGCTCTGTGTCTGCGGCAGGTACAGCATGTCGTGCTGCGGCTCGCGCCAGTCGCTCCCGGGCAGGCCGGCGGCGGCGCTTTGTTCCTTATCGGGCACCGTCCAGCTGTGTTGGGCAATCAGTTCGCCGGACGGGTTGTAGTCGAAGGCGCTGACGTGTCCTTCGGCAGCGGCGCGGATCAGGTTGCCGTTGCCGTCGTAGTGGTAGACGCGCTCCTGCTCCCGCCCGTGGCGGTCGCGCGCGACGGTACGTGTCAGCCGCCCCAGGATGTCGCGTTCGAATTCGGTGCTGCGCTGCGGGCTTTGCTGTTCGGGGACGGACACGGGCCGCTGTGATGCGCAGGTGGGGCCGCCCAGTACCGCCAGCAGTTGTTCGGCGGCGTTGCGGTCGCTGCCGTATTCGTCCTGCCGTACCAGTTCGTTGCCGGCGTTGTAGTGGTAGGCGGTCAGTTTGCGGTCGAAGCCGCTTTCGTAGCTCAGCCGGTCCAGCAGGTCGTAGCCGAAGCGGTAGCGCTCGCCGTTCTCGTTGGTCAGGCCGGTCAGCCGCCGGGCCGGGTCGTAGTGGTAGTCGAAGTGGTGCCCCAAGGCGTCGGTACGCCGGCTCGGCAGGCCGTCGGCGGTGTATTGGTAGTCGGTGTGCCGTCCTTCGCCGTCGCGGTGCCGGATCAGCCGGTCGGCTGCGTCATACTGGTAGTGTTCTTTGCTGCCGTCGGGGTAGACGGCCAGAATCAGGTTCTGCCGTTCGTCGTAGTGGTATTCGGTGCGCTGCCCCAGTTCGTCGGTGACGGCGGCCAGTTGTCCGTCGGCGGTGTAGTTCAGTCTGGTGCGGCGGCCGGAGCAGTCGGTAATCTGTTCCGGCTGGTTGGCGGCGTTGTAGCGGTATTCGGTGCGGTTCTCCTGCGGGTCGGTCACCGCCAGCAGCAGGCCTTTGTCATCGTAATGGTAACGGCTGGTGCGTTTGAGCGGGTCGCTGTGGCTCAGCAGGTTGCCGGCTTCGTCGTAGCTGTAGCCGTGGTAGCGCCCTTCGCCGTCGCTGCGGCGGATGAGGCGGTAGTTGTCGTCGTAGTCGTAGTGCAGGATGACGCCGTCGGGGCGGGTGATGCTTTCCACCTGCCCTTCGTTGCTGTACTGATAACGGGTTACCCGCCCCATGGCGTCGGTGTCGCTCAGCAGCCGGCCGAGGTGGTCGCGTTCCATGATGCGGCAGCTGCCGTCGGCATACACCCGTTTGGTCAGTTCGTTGTTGTCGTCGTAATGATATTGCTCGCTGCGCCCCAGGATGTCGGTCACTTCGGTATAGCCGTCGTGATAGCGGAAATGCCATTCTTCGCCCAGGCTGGTCCGGTTGCGCAGCACTTTGCCGCCGGCGTCGTAGTGGTCGTATTCGTAGTAGGACACCAATCCGGCGGCGTCGCCGTGTTCGGTCAGAATGTGGTTGCGGTAGCCGAAATGCCGTCTGACGCTGCCGTCGCGGCCGAGGACGCGGATCAGGTCGCCCGCTTCGTCGTATTGGTAGCGCACCAGTTCGCGCCCGCCCCTGCCCGCCGTGCCGAACGGCGGCAGCGACGGCAGCAGGCTGACCGAGCTCAGCCGCGGCAGCGGCCGCTGCCGCCCGCCGACATCGGCAAAGTGCAGTTCGAACACCCGTCCGTTGCCGTCGATGATGTATTGCGGCAGGCCGCTTTGCGGATGGTAGACAAAGCGCTGGTGATTGCCGTTGCCGTCTTCCACCGCCACCAGCGGGTAATGCGTGCCGCTTTCGCCATGCGGGTCGGCGGCCGAAACCGCCGAAGCGGCAAAACGCAGCGACAGCGAACCGTCCAGCGAACTGATGTAGTAATGGCCGTCGTCGTTTTTGCCGAACCAGATTTGTTCGCTTTCGAACAGCACCGGTTCGTCGTCCTCCTCGTCCACTTCGGGCAGTGCGAACAGCCTTCCCTGTTCGTCGATGTAGGCCAGGCCGTTGCCGCCGCGGATGAGGCGCTGGCAGCCGGGCACGCTCCAGCCTGCGCCCAGCCAGCCGGTGCCGTCCTGGTCGGAGTAGTAGCTGCGGCTCCATACCAAAGGCAGGATGCCTTCGAAGGCGAAGTCGGTTTCGTTCTCCAGAAATTTCAGCCCGTGTATCGGGTTGACCGGCCGACCGACCGCCGCCGCCGCTTTGCAGGAGATGCACGGTTTGGGCGGCAGCCTCTTCTTGAACTTGCCGTTCATGTGGAACAGGTCGCCGGCACGGACGATGTAGCGTTTGCGGATTTTGACGCTGGAGGAATGGCGCATCGGCCAGGCCGGTTTGGTGGCGGTTCTGCTCAGCACGCCTTTGCGGCCGGGCAGCGCCGCCTCGTCGCCGGTGGTGCGGTCGGTCTTGCTGGCTTTGAATACGAACGCCGCCTTGCGGTTGATTTTGACGTCTTTGGCCACCTGCTTGGCGCGGCCGAGGTCGGCAAACAGCGGAAACGGTATCGGCGGTACCTGCGGCGGTGCCGGCGGCGGCGGCCAGCAAAAATCGGGCACCATAAAGACCACTTTGAACTTGCTGCTCTTGCGCGCGATTTTGTTGATGGCCATCGGCTGCTCCTGTCGGTTGCGCCTCTCTCAGCGCGGTTGCTCCATGCCAGCCAGCGACGGCGGCAGGGGGATATAGGTTTGCGGATTGCTATATGACAAAATAAAGGGAAAAAGGTTCGGCAGATAGTAAAGGCCGTCTGAAAACATTTTTTCAGACGGCCTTTACTGTTATTCCTCGTCTTTCTCCGGCGGGCGGATGTCGTGCTGGATGGCGTACACCGCCGCCTGCACGCGGCTGCTCAGGCCGAGTTTGCGCAAAATGCTCTGCACATAGGCTTTCACCGTCGATTCGGCCAGATTCAGCTTTTTGGCGATAACTTTGTTGCTGTGGCCGATCGCCAGGTGGTGCAGCGTTTCGCGCTCGCGCGGGGTCAGCGTCCCGATGTGGGCGTCGCTTTGCGGCTGTATCGGGCTGATCAGCGATTTCACCAGATGCGCGGTCATTTCGGGCGAAAAGACATTGTCGCCGTTCAGCGCCTTGCCTACCGCTTCGATGAAAAAGTCGGCATTGATGTTTTTCAGCAAAAAACCGTGCGCCCCCTGCTTCATGCACTCGATAAGCTCGTCGCCGTCTTCGGACACGGTGAGCATCACCACTTTCTGCTCCGGATTGCTGCTCAGTATCTGCCCCAGCGCCTCCCGCCCGTTCATCACCGGCATATCCAAATCCAGCAGCACCAAGTCGGGCCGCAACTGCTCGACCAGCTTGACCCCGCTCAGTCCGTCGGCCGCTTCGCCGATGACCTCGTAATCCGCTTCGTCCAATACCGACCTGATGCCGCGCCTGAACAGCGTGTGGTCGTCTATCAGGATGATGTTTCCGCTCATTCCAAAGTTCTTTCTTCTTTCGGCAGGGTCAGGCTGATTTTGGTGCCGACTCCCGCTTCGGACGCTATCTCCAACACCGCTCTGATGCGGCGGGCGCGTTCGGACATGATGTTCAGCCCGACATGGCCGTTTTCGGCAAAGTCGTTCAGGCCGCAGGTATCGAAACCGCAGCCGTCGTCTTCGATTTCCATTTTAAAGTCGTCGCGGTTGTGGAAGGTTACCGTTACCCGCCGCGCCCGCGCGTGTTTGCGGATGTTCGACAGGCTTTCTTGCAGGATGAAGATAAACTGGAGCTGCTGCTCCGACGTCAGCACCGGCCCGTCGTCCAGCCAGCGGGTTTCCGCCTCTATCTGCGTCTGCTGTTTGAACCGCAACACCAGCCGCCCGACCGCTTCGTTAAATTCATTATGCGTGATTTTGGTACGGAAATTCAACAGCAGTTCGCGCACGTCGTCGTAGCATTCCTGCACGCCTTCTTTGATGAAACGCAGTTTTTCCGCCACTTTCGGTTCGGTGTGCCGCTGTGATTTTTCCAGTGCTTTTTCCAGCATCTGGATTTGCAGGTTGAGGAAGGTGAGGGTTTGGGCGATGCTGTCGTGCAGCCCCTGCGCAATCAGGTTGCGCTCTTGCAGGACGGCAAGCTGGCGGTTTTCCGTGCCCAGCCGGAAGTTGCTGACGGTTACGCCGAGCTGGCGGCACAGCGATTCGACCAGCGGAACGTCGGTGCGGTTGTCGGATTCGTTTTTGAAATAAAGCGTCATCAGCCCCAAATCCGCGCCGCCGCTGCTGATTTTGAACACGCGCAGGAAATGGTAGCCGGAACGGCTGCACAGGGCTTCGGACACACGGTGTTCGGACGGCACGGTTTTATAAAAATTCACCGTCTGCCCGCTCTGCTGCGCCGCCGTGCCGCAACTGCATTCTTCCAGCCGGCGGCAGGCTTCGGCGTTTTGCAGTTCGTCGGGCAGGCCGCGGTGGGCGATCAGGTCCATGCGGCGGCGCTGGAAATCGATAAGGCGGATGCTGCCTGCGTCGGCGGGAACGATGTCCATCACTTTATCGAGAAAGCCCTCCGCCGCCTCTGCCGCGCTTTGCGAGCGGCTCAACAGGTCGCTGAAGGCATACAGTGTTTCGAGGGTGTAGTTTTTGGCGGCCAAATCGCGGGTTTTGTCGGCGACTTCCTGCTCCAGATTCTGATAGAGATCGTGCAGCCGCGAACTCATTTGGTTGAAGCCTTTGTCCACTTCGGCAAACTCGGCCAATTCGTCGGTCGGCACCTGCACGCCCAGCTTGCCGTCGTGTACGGCGTTCACGCCTTTTTGCAGGCGGCCCAGCGGCAGGATAATCCATGTGTAGAGCAACACCACCACAATCATCGAACTGACCAAGACCAGCGCAAGCAGGATGAACTGGAACATCCTGAGCCGGTTGAGGTAGCGGTTGTTCACTTTTTCGATGGAACGGGTCAGCGTATCGATGATGTCGATAAACGGCGGTATCGAGGCCGTCTGAAAACTGCTCCGGCCTGCGGCGACGGCTTGAAACTGCGGCTTTATCCGCTGCCGCCACGTCCGTACCAGCCGCTGCATGTCCTGCCTGACCTGCTGGTCGTTCGGCAGGAACAGCGGACGCGACGGCACGCCCGTATCCAAATCGTGCAGCGTTTTGTCAAATTCGCCGATATAGGCGGCGATTTCGCTTTCGGGCGCGCCGCTTTCGAGCAGCAGGCTCAGGCGGTAGGTCTGCATCCGCAGGCTGCCTGTGTCGTTAATGGCCGCCGCGCCGCCTTCCAGCCGCCACGACAGCACCAGCGTCAGCACGATGGAGGCCACCGCCACAATCAGCCAGAGGACGGTCAGGAATTTCAGGCGCGAGGAAAGTCTTTTCGGAAGCATGGTTCGGGTTTGATATTTCTATGGGTAGATTCAAATAAGAACCTTCTGTATCGTCATTCCCGCGCAGGCGGGAATCCAGAGGTTTGGGTTCGCTGTAATCTTCAAATACTCCTGAAAATCCGAGGCCCGGATTCCCGCCTGCGTGGGAATGACGAAGACCAGGTATTTTCTAATTCGATTTACTATATAAAGGTATAAAGGCCGTCTGAAAACGGGAAACGGGGTTTCAACACCTCACTTCGGCGTTGCGGCGTGCATAATACCACCAGTTTAGCAGCAGGCAGCAGAGGTAGAACAGGATGAAGCCGTAGAGCGCGCCGTTGACGCTGCCGGTAAGCGCGATGGACGTGCCGTAGCTTTTCGGGATGAAGAAGCCGCCGTAGGCTGCGAACGCGCCGGTGAAGCCTGCAACCGCCGCCCCTTCTTTCGCCGCGTCCGCCAAGGCCTGTTTCCCGTCGGACAATCCCAGCTCCGCCCGCCGCTGGTGCAGGGTCAGGAAAATCACGGGAATCTGCATGAAGGTCGAGCCGTTGCCGATGCCGCTCAGGGCAAACAGTATCATAAAGCAGGCGAAGAAACCCCAAAAGCTGCCCGACTGGGTTTCAGACGGCAGGAACGACAACACGCCGAACACCGCGGCAATCATGCCGATAAACACCCATTGGGTAATCTTGGCGCCGCTGCCCGTTTTGTCGGCAATCCAGCCGCCGAACGGCCGGGTCAGCGCGCCGATCAGCGGGCCGAGGAAGGCGTATTTGACCGGATTGACTGCGGGAAAGGCCGTCTGAATCAGCAGCGGGAAGCCTGCGGAAAAGCCGAGGAACGAGCCGAACGTGCCCAGATAGATGAAACACATTATCCAGTTGTGTTTGCGCTTGAAAATCACCGCCTGCTCAGCAAAACCGGCTTTGGCCGAAGCCAGGTCGTTCATGCCGAACCACGCCGCCAGCGACGAGGCAATGATGAACGGCACCCACACGAAACCGGCATTTTGCAGCCAAATCTGCTTGGACGCGCTGCCTTCCGTCCAGGTTTGCGCCCCGCCGCCGAGCGCGCCGAACAGTCCGGCGGTAATCACCAGCGGCACGACGAACTGCGCCACCGATACGCCCAGATTGCCCAAACCCGCGTTCAGCCCCATCGCCGTGCCTTTTTCGGCCTTCGGAAAGAAAAAGCTGATGTTGGCCATGCTTGACGAGAAATTAGCGCCGCCCAAACCGCACAACAGCGCCAGCAGCAGCATGGTGCCGTAGGAGGTGTCGGGATTCTGGATGGCCATGCCCAGGCCGACGGCGGGCAGCAGCAGGCTGGCGGTGGAAAACGCCGTCCAACGCCTGCCGCCGAACACGGGCACCATAAACGAATAGAACGCGCGGAAAGTCGCCCCCGACAACGCGGGTACGGCGGCCAGCCAGAAAAGCTGGTTGGGCGAGTAGTTGAAACCGATGCGCGGCAGGTGGATGACCGCCACGCTCCACACCTGCCAAACGGCAAACGCCAGCATCAGCGCGGGAATCGAAATCCACAAATTGCGCCGCGCCGTTTTTCTGCCGCCGTTCTGCCAAAATTCCGGATTCTCCGGCTGCCAGTCCTGAATCAGTCGCGACATCTTCCACCTCTTTTCTTCAAAATCTGTTGGTCGGTTGTTTTTCAGACGGCCTCCCGCAATGGAAAGGCCGTCTGAAAAGTTTTGTTTAACGGTTTAACGGTGCGCCGCCTTCGCTTTGAACGAGAAGTGCATCCAAACCAGCGAAAAGCAGACCGTGCCGTACAGCAGCATAAACGACGTCGTGCGCACGCCGGTCAGGTCCACCAGCATCCCGAACATAATCGGCAGCAGGAAGCCGCCCAGGCCGCCCGCCAGCCCGACGACGCCCGATACCGCGCCGATGTTGTGCGGATAGTCGTCGGCGACGAATTTGAACACCGAAGCCTTGCCGACCGCCATCGCAATACCGGCGGTAAACATCAGGATGGTAAACAGCACCACGTTCAGGCCGATGTGCATCGAAATGTCGCCGTCTTTGCCGTGGATGATGAAATCGGTTTGCGGATAGGAGAGCAGGAAGAAACATACCCACAGCACCCACATCACCGCCCAGGTAACGCGGTATGCGCCGAACCTGTCGGAAAGGTAGCCGCCGAACGCGCGCAGTACGCCGCCGGGCAGTGAAAAGCAGGCGGCCAGCAGTGCGGCGGTTTTCAGGTTCAGGCCGTATTCGTCGACGTAGTAGTGGGTCATCCACAACGCCAGCGCGACGTAGCCGCCGAACACCACCGAGTAATATTGGCTGTAACGCAGCACGCCCGGGTCTTTCAGCAGGGCGAACTGCTCTTTCAGGCTGACCGAAGAGGAAACGAGGTGTTTCGGGTCATGGTAGCTGGTGAACCAAAACAGCAGCGCCGTACCCAGCATAATCGCCGCATAAACGGTCGGCACGAAATGCCATGTGCCGTAGGCAATCAGCGCGGGGGCGAGGAATTTGTTGACCGCGCTGCCGGCATTGCCCGCGCCGAACACCCCCATCGCCAATCCCTGCTGCTCTTTCGGAAACCAGCGCGCCACATAGGGCGTGCCCACCGAAAACGTGCCGCCGGCCAAGCCCATCATCAGGCCGATAAGCAGGAAGTGCCAGTAGGCGTAGGCGTAGCCCATCAGGAAGATGGCGGGCACGCTGACCATCATCAGCACGAACATCACAATCCGGCCGCCGTATTTGTCCGTCCAGATGCCCAGCGGCACGCGGATAAGCGAGCCAGAGAGCACCGGCAGCGCGGCCAGAATGCTGAACTGGGTTTCCGTCAGCCCCAATTCTTCTTTGACGGGGATGCCGACCACCGCCAGCATCATCCACACCATAAAGCACACGGTGAAAGACACCGTGCTGCTGATCAACACCGAATAACGTTTGTATTTTTCTGAGGCCATTTTGCCGCCTTTGCCTTTCTTTTTTTCTAACAATGATTCGTTTCAGTTTTTCAGACGGCCCCAACCTCCGATATGGCCGGAAGGCCGTCTGAAACGCGACGGGTTAACGCCTGCGCACAAGCTGCCATGCGCGGCCGATGTAGAAAACGCTGGCAAAGCCGCTCCACACATGCACCATGCGGGTAAACGGGAAGATGAAGAAGAAGGTCATGCCCATGAAGATGTGCATCTTGAAGAGGAAGTTGACGTCTTCCAGATACGAGGCCGCGCCGCCGCGGAAGGTAACGATGTGCTGCGCCCACTGCATTAGCTTCACCATTTCCTCGCCGTCGAGGTGCCCCATGCTGACGAAGATGGTGGACAACCCCAGCAGCAGCGTTATCAGCAGCCACACCAGCACCAGCTTGTCGCGCCATGTGCTGTTGACGCTGATGCGCTCGATTTTGAAGCGGCGGCGGATGAGGATAATCAGGCCGGCCAGCGCGGCCGAACCGAAAATGCCGCCCGCCGTCATGGCGGTAATCTGCTTGGCCTGATGGCTGACGCCGATAAATTCCCAAAACCACAGCGGGGTCAGCAGGCCGAACAGGTGGCCGAAAAACACGGCCAGCACGCCGACATGGAACAATACGCTGCCCAAGCGCAACTGCCCGCGGTAAAGCAGCTCGCTGGAGTCGCTTTTCCATGTGTACTGCTCGCGGTCGAAACGCATCAGACTGCCGAGGAAAAAGACGGCAAGGCAGATATAGGGGTAGATGCCGAAGAAAAACTGATTAAAGGTATTCATGTCGCGGTTCCTTTATTTAATGCCGGCCTTTGGGGTAAAACCGCACGGTCTGCACCGACGGTTTGAGCAGCGGCTCGATGCCCTGCCAGTCGGGGCCGAAGGTTTCCATCGCTTCGTCCATGTCGCGCACGGGCGGTTCGGTCAGGGGCTGCGGCGCAACGGGGCTGAGTGCCGCCGCCGCCTTCAACACCGCGGCATAGGGCGAACCGTAGCTTTGCAGGTTTTCGGCGATGTGGGCGATGACGTGCACCGCGCCGCCCAGCAGCTCTTGCGCGTCGGCGGGCGGAACGTGCGATAAAAATTCCAGCAGCGCGGGCAGGTAGTCGGGCAGCTCGTCGTCGCCCAGCTCGAAACCGTAACGGCGGTATTCCTCCAGCAGATCCACCATCGCGCTGCCGCGGTCGCGGTCTTCGCCGTAAACGTGCTCGAAGATATAGAGCGCGTGCCGGCGGTTGCGGTCGAACACCAGCACATAGTCTTCCTGCAATTCGCGCAGGCTGTGCCGTTTCAGATGGTCAAGCAGCGCCTGCAAGCCCGCGCGTTCCGCCGCCAGCTCCGGCCACTCGTCCAAGGCCGTCTGAAATTCGGGCAGCGCGTCGAGCATATCGGCTTCGGGATAGCACAAGAGCGCGGAGAGCCATTTGTAAACCAAAGGGTTGGCAGCCATCAGCGGACTCCTTCCTCTTTGTTTTTTTCGATGTCTTTGCGGCGGTCGAAGAAAATGATGGGCGAGGCCTTGCGCTTGCCGAACAGGCTTTCCTGCGTGAGGCCGTCTGAACCGCCCGAACAGCCGTTGCCGAAGGAAAAGCCGCAGCTTGCCTTGTCTTCGAAACTGTTTTCCACCATTTCTTTATGGCTGGTCGGAATCACGAAGCGGTCTTCGTAGTTGGCGATGGCCATAATCTGATACATGTCTTCCACCATTTCGGGGGTTAGGCCGGTGCCGTCCAAGGATTGTTCCAGCGTTTCGCCGTGCACGACCTGGCCGCGTTTGAAGCGGCGCATGGCAATCATGCGTTCCAGCGCTTCTTTAATCGGTTCGATTTTGCCGGCGGTCAGCAGGTTGGCCAGATAGCGCAGCGGGATGCGCATTTCGTCCACGCTGGGGATGATGCCGTTTTCGCCCACCAGCCCGTTTTCGATGGCGGATTGGATCGGGGAGAGCGGCGGGATGTACCAGACCATCGGCAGCGTGCGGTATTCGGGATGCAGCGGGAAGGCGATTTTCCATTCCATCGCCATTTTGTAGACGGGCGATTTTTTCGCCGCATCGAGCCAGCTCTGGCTGATGCCCTGTTTCAGGGCTTCGCGCTGGATTTCCGGGTCGTGCGGATCGAGGAACACGCCCAGTTGCGCTTCGTACAGGTCTTGCGGATTTTCCACCGAAGCGGCTTCCTCGATTTTGTCGGCGTCATACAGCAGCACGCCCAGATAGCGGATGCGGCCGACGCAGGTTTCGGAGCAGACGGTCGGTTCGCCCGCTTCGATGCGCGGGTAGCAGAAAATACATTTTTCGGCTTTGCCGCTGACCCAGTTGTAGTAGATTTTTTTGTACGGGCAGCCGGAAACGCACATGCGCCAGCCGCGGCATTTGTCTTGGTCGATGAGCACGATGCCGTCGTCTTCGCGTTTGTAGATGCTGCCGGACGGGCAGGAGGCGACGCAGGTCGGGTTCAGGCAGTGTTCGCACAGGCGCGGCAGATACATCATGAAGGTCTGCTCGAACGCGCCCATCATTTCTTTCTGGATGCCTTCGAACAAGGTATCTTTGGCGCGTTTTTCAAATTCGCCCGCCAAATCGTCTTCCCAGTTCGGGCCCCATTCGACTTTGTCCATTTTCTTGCCGGTGAGCACGGAAACCGGCCGCGCGGTGGGCGGGGTTTTCATTTTGGGGGCGTTTTGCAGGTGCTCGTAGTCGTAGGTGAACGGCTCGTAGTAGTCGTCTATCTGCGGCAGGTTGGGGTTGGCGAAGATGTTGGACAGGATTTTCAGACGGCCGCCCTGCTTGGGCACGAGCTTGCCGTTGGGTTTGCGCACCCAGCCGCCGTTCCATTTTTCCTGATCTTCCCAGTTTTTCGGGAAGCCGATGCCGGGCTTGGTCTCGACGTTGTTGAACCAGGCGTATTCCACGCCGTCGCGGCTCGTCCATACGTTTTTGCAGGTAACGGAGCAGGTGTGGCAGCCGATACATTTGTCCAAGTTCAGCACCATGCCGACTTGCGCTCTGATTTTCATGATGTGTTCCTTATGATTGGTCTGTTTTCAGACGGCCTTCAACGCGTCCGTGCCGTCTGAAAAACGGTTGTTATGCTTTTTCGAATCCGGCTTTAGGGCTGATGACCGAAACCAAGATGCAGTCTTCCTTGCCGTTGTTGCGCGCGCCGTGGATTTGACGGTCGCCGACCACCACGGCCTCGCCGGCGCGGATGATGCGGCCGCTTTGCGCGTCGTCCGCCAGTTCGGCTTCGCCCTGCAGCACAATCCAGATGTCCACACCACACGGGTGGCGGTGGGCGGGCAACATGGTTTGCGGCGGAATCTGCCACAGCACCATGTTGTCGTGTTGGTCTTGATACAGCACGGTGCGCACGGCTTCGGCAGGGTTTTCCTTCAAATAGTCGGCGAAACGGATAATCTGCGGGAGCTTCATGGTTTCGTTCCTCATATTCCGTTTTCAGACGGCCTTTCAAAACGGCAGGCCGTCTGAAAACATCTGCCTTATTCGGCGGGTTCGTCCATCCAGTCGATGTCCTTCATCTTGCGGACAATCACCCACTCGTCGCGGTTGGAGCCGACCGTGCCGTAATAGTTGAAGCTGTACGCCAGTTGCGCGTAGCCGCCTATCATGTGGGTCGGGTTCAATACCGCCTTGGTTACCGAATTGTGGATGCCGCCGCGTTTCTTGGTGGTTTCCGCCGCAGGCGTGTGCACCAGTTTTTCCTGCGCGTGGTACATCAGAATCATGGTTTCGGGAATGCGCTGGCTCACAATCACGCGGCAGGCAATCGAACCGTTGGTGTTGAACACTTCCACCCAGTCGTTATCCACCA
>ERZ773067.1276-NODE-1276-length-13724-cov-10.642549_pt1 | contig 13724 bp, 11 predicted proteins | sample MGYA00580622_ERZ773067 | MGnify/ENA primary metagenome ERZ773067 (study PRJEB29015, sample SAMEA2737998) | human oral metagenome | biome: human oral; feature: human-associated habitat; material: dental | place: China | collected 2113 ...
CCGAGACCTCACGGATGTTGATCTCGGGGTTGAAATTCGTCGCAAAGGGATAGCCATGGTCGCCGCCGTTGCAGTCGAGGATGTCGATGTAGTTGATCTCGTCAAACTCATGCTTCATCGCGTAGGCACTGAACACGCCTGTCACACCTGGATCAAAGCCCGAACCGAGCAGCGCCGTCAGCCCCGCCTCGCGGAAACGATCGGCGTATGCCCACTGCCAGCTGTACTCGAACTTCGCCGTATCCTCCGGCTCGTAGTTCGCCGTATCGACATAGTGCACGCCCGCCGCAAGGCATGCGTCCATGATGTGCAGATCCTGGTACGGGAGCGCAAGGTTGAGCACCACTTCGGGCTGAAACTCTCGGATGAGTGCCGTGAGCGCTGATACATCATCCGCATCCACGGCGGCGGTCTGAATCTTCGTCCTGCCCCCGTCCAGCTTCGCCTTCAGTGCATCGCATTTTGACTTTGTACGCGAGGCGATGAGGATTTCCTCAAAGACCTCCGGATTCTGACAGCATTTATGTACGGCGACGCTTGCCACGCCGCCCGCACCGATGATCATCGCTTTTCCCATGAAACCGCCTCCTTATCAATACCCCTATCATACAACAGGAAAGGGGTCACTGCAAGAGCAGCGACCCCCATTGACATTTTTATCGTTTACAGTTTGAACTTCTTCGTCTCATCCGCAAGCTCATCCGCAAGACCGGAGAGGCGACGCGTCGCCGCAGCAACCTCCTGCATCGACGCGGACTGCTCCTCCGTCGCCGCAGATACGCTCTGTGCACCGTCAGCGTTTGCCGTGCTGACCTTTTGGATCTCCTCGATCTGCGCACGTACCGTCTGCGTCTCATTCTCCATCTGTCGGATGCCTGTGGTAATGTCCTTCACGCCGTCACCGAGCTGCTGAATCGACTCTGCGATCGACTGGAACACGTCGTCTGCCGTGCGCACCGAGTCCAGTCCGTGCCCGACATACTCGCTGCCGCGCTTGCCGGCCTCCACCGCTCGCTCCATATCCGCTTGTACGGACTGCATCGTCTCTGAGATCCTCTTAGAGAACTCGCCCGACTCCTCGGCGAGCTTTCGGACCTCCTCGGCAACAACGGCAAAGCCGCGCCCATGCTCGCCCGCACGCGCAGCCTCAATTGCCGCGTTAAGCGCGAGCAGGTTCGTCTGCTCGGCAATGCTGCCAATGACCTCGACGCTGTGGCTGATCTCCTCGGAGCTTTTGCCAAGCGCCGAGATCGCGGCATCGACCGTCTCGGAGCCGTTCTTGATCTGTTCCATGTAGCTGACGACCTCGTCAATGGAGCGGCGCCCCTCACGCACGCGGTCGACTGTGTGGTTTGTCACCTCTGCAACCACACCTGCCTGCTTCGACATCTTTTCCGCATGATTTGAAATAGATGCCGTCGCATTTGCAGCCGAGTTAGAGGCAGCAGACTGATGCTCTGCACCTTCTGCAATCTCAGTGATCGACGCAGCAACGTGGTTCGATGCCTCCGCAGACTGCTGTGATGCCTCGGTGAGCGCCTCCGCTGAGGCCGACAACTCTGCGGCGTTGGACTGAATCCGCTTGATCAGTGTGTTGAGCGTATGCCGCATCTTGATGAAGCCATCCGAGAGCTGTCCCATCTCATCCCGCGAGGTAATCGTCTTCGGCGTTTCGCGCAGATCGCCGCTGTTGATGATCTCACAGACGCGTACTGCCTTCTGAATATTTGCCGCAAAACTGTTCGAGATGAAGAAGATAATCACCGAGATTGCAAGGAGAATAACAACCGTCAGCCCCGCGAGCACCATCAACAGCGCATGGGCATTCTCAAGGATCTCGCTGTCGGATGCCTCTGACATGACGACCCAGCGACGACCATCAAGATGAATCGGCACGAGTATGCCCGTCATCTCCTCCCCCGACTCACGCGCATAGTGTGCAAGTGCGGGTTCATCCTTGTCGATTACAGACTTGAAGGCATCCACAAGACTCATCGAGATCTTGACGCTCGAGACCTCCTTGCTGAAATCGAGCTTTCCGACCTGCGCCGCCTCATTCGGATGGATGATGACAATCCCCGTCTCATCCATGACGACGAGCTGTCCCGTGCGGTACGTCGCCATCTTCGAGAGCGTCTCGTCAAACCGCGAGAGACCGACCGTGCCCGTGACAATCCCCGTGAGCGCACCATTCTCTAGAACAGGAACAGCGATAACCGTGACTACCTTGCCCGTAATCGCCGAGATCACCGGCTCAGAGACAACTACCTTCTTCGTCTGAACCGCCTTCTTGAAATAGTCACGGTCACTGCGATCAAGTACACTGCCGTCCGAGTCAATGCCAATGCCGTTCACATCCAGATAGGAAATGTTTGAGAACACATCCGTATCCTGCTTGACCTCCTGCAGCTTTGCCAGCCGCGCCGCATCATCACCGTGAAGGATCGCCGAGCTCCGCGCCAGCGTTTCAAGATGAACCTCGTTCGTCTCGAAGATGCGCTGCACCTCGAGCGCTGCCTGCTTGCCGACGCCCTTGCCGATTGTATCCGCATTCTCCACGAGCATATCGCTCGCCATCTTGTAGCTGACGCCGAAGAACACAAGAAAACCGATGAGCATCACAGGCAATACAGATACTAAAAACTTTGTCCGAATGGATGTAAACTGCATGACTGCTCCCCTCTTTCAAAACATATTTCTATGGATATTCCAATGGATGTTTTTCACAGTATCACATATTTTCACGAATAACAAGGACTTTCTATAACAAACTCAGACATTACTAATAGTAATAAATATTTGTATTCTGTGACAATTATACATAAGGAGGCTGCCCCAATTTATTTTATACCATCAATATTTTTGTCCCAGGTAGTTTTCTTGTGCATACGGCAGAGGCTCTTGGTGCGTCAGCCCTGACTTTTTCTTTTGTACTTCCTATGACAGAGCGCACGTCTTGTGCTATAATAAGCACTGTGTATACAATATTTTAAGAAGCGATACAATATAACGAAAGGAGCCATTAATCATGGCTGTTCACGTCATCAACGAGGCACGCCGCTGTCTGCAGTGCAAGAAGCCTCTCTGCCGCATCAAAGGCTGCCCCGTGCAGACGAACGTCCCCGAGATGGTACGGCTCTTCCTCGACGGCAAGATCAATGAGGCGGGCGCGATGCTCTACGACAACAATCCGATGAGTGTCTTCTGCTCGCTCGTCTGTGATCATGACGCGCAGTGCGAGGGCAACTGCATTCAGGGGCGGCGCGGTGCGCCGATCCAGATCTCGAGCATCGAGCACTACATCTCAGACACCTACCTCGACAAGCTCGTCCTCTCGCGCAAGTCCTACAACGGCCACAACGTCGCCGTCATCGGTGCGGGACCTGCGGGCATTGTAGTCGCGGTGAAGCTCGCACAGGAGGGCTATGGAGTCACGATCTTTGAACGAATGCAGAAGATCGGCGGCATGCTGCGCTACGGCATTCCGGATTTCCGCCTGCCGCCTTCGACCATTGACCGCTACAGAGAGAAACTCCATACGCTTGGCATCCACATTCGTCCGAACACGACGATCGGCGGTGCGCTCAGTGTAGACGATCTCTTCCGCGACGGCTACGAGGCGATCTTTATGGGAACGGGCGCATGGCGTGCGAAGAGCCTCGGCATCCACGGAGAAACGCTCGGCAATTGTCACTTCGCCGTCAATTATCTCCAGAACCCCGATGTCTACCACCTCGGCGACCGCGTTGCCGTCATCGGCTCCGGCAACTCCGCGATGGATGTGGCACGCACAGCGATCCGCAAGGGCAGCCGTTACGTCACGATCTACGCGCGGCGCAATGGGATCTCCGCAAGTGAGCGCGAGCTCGAGTATGCACTGATGGACGGCTGTGAGATCCAGTATGCCAAGGGCATTCACTCTGTCACGCCTGAAGGCCCAATGCTGTATGACCGCGTCTTTGACGAAGATCAGAACCTCATCAGCGAGGGCGAACCCTACCTCATTCCCGCGGACAGTACGGTCATCGCGGCAAGTCAGGCGGCAAAGGACAAGATTGTCCGCACGACGACGGGCATCAAGCTCAATGAGAAGGGACTGGTTATCGTCGACGAGAACGGCATGACCGGACGCGACGGCGTATTCTCTGCGGGCGACGTTGTATTTGGTCCATGGAACGTCGTGCAGGTCGTCAAGGAAGCAAAACACGTCGCAAACGCAATGATTCATTATTTGGAAGAGCGCGGTGCGAAGTCGTAACGTACCGTTACGACTCCGTCTGCCACGGTAAGAAGCAAAGGAGACACCTATGACCATGAGCGATCACGAGATCACCGATCTCGTACGACAGATGGCGGCACCACCGCCCCCTCCCACGTACGGCGAGGCAGAGGTAGAGGAGCTCGTACGCATGCACGCAGGCGGACGCCACAAGATGCGCAGCGAGGCAGAGATCCTCGCACGCTACAACCTCGGACGACAGCAGTACAAGCAGCTGAAACTCAGCCGTGAGAATAACCGCGAGCAGCAGCAGATGCTCTATGCCGAGCTGAAAGTCCTCGGCTGGGTGCTCGGCCGCAAGGAGCGGGATGTTGTCATGGAGATCAACACATGAAGCTGAGTCTGAGCAAAGAGGATTTTATCGCTGCGGCAAAGAACGCGAACCTCGTCACTGTCTCCACCGAGCTGACAATGGATCTCGACACGCCTGTTTCCATCTACTATAAGCTGGTCGGGGACAAAAAGGGCTACATCATGGAGTCCGTCGATACGACGCAGCAGCAGTTCGGGCGCTACTCCTTCATCGGCGGTGAGCCGTTCGTGCGCGTACAGGTATTTGCAGACAAACTCCTCGTGAGCGAGAACGGTCTGATGAAGAGCATCACGGGAGCGCCGCATGAGACAATGAAGGCATATGCCGCACGCTTCACGCCCGCCCGCACGGACGAGGCGTCACTTCCCCTTGTCCACGGCGGACTTGCGGGCTATTTCACATACGAGACGGCAGCGACATTTGACCGTGTGCGCGGCGTGCATCTGGACGGCGAGCAGCTGCTCGGTCAGTTCATGATGTGCCGCTATCTCGTCGTTTACGACGCTCTGAGAAACGCCGCACAGCTGCACTACCTCGCCGATATTCGGGAGGGCGACGATACGGAGGAGCTCTACGACGCGATTGCGGAGCGCCTCGCGGCCATGCGCACACGCCTTGCCGCACCATTCACACCGCCTGCTGCGCCGGCCTCGAAGCGCAGCACCCCCGTCGACTTTATGGCGCGATATGGAGAGGCACCGAGAGATTTTCTTGCGACTGTCGACACGATCAAGGAACACATCTGCGCCGGCGACATCTTTCAGGCGGTACCGTCCTTCCGCTTCCGCGCGAAGATCACGCGTCCTGCCTTCCTCTTCTATCGCCGGCTGCGGCAAGTCAACCCCTCACCCTATATGTTCTACTACAACTTCGGTGAGGTAAAACTCGTCGGAGCCTCCCCCGAGATGCTGATCAAGGTATCCGGCGATACTGTCTATACCTACCCCATTGCAGGCACGCGGAGGCGCGGCAAAAATGATGAGGAGGATGCGCTGCTTGCCGCCGATCTGCGCTCCGACGAGAAGGAATGTGCCGAGCACGCGATGCTCGTCGATCTCGCGCGCAACGACCTCGGGCGCATCAGCGTTCCCGGTTCGGTGCGCGTGCCGAAGCTCATGGAGATCGAACGTTTCTCCCACGTCTCGCACATGGTGAGCAGTGTCGTCGGTGAGATTGCACCCGCGTATGCACCGATGGATGTCCTGCGCGCAACCTTTCCCGCAGGAACCGTCAGCGGCGCGCCGAAACTGCGCGCGATGGAGATCATTCACGAAGAGGAGCAGGAACCACGCGGCTTCTACGCGGGTACGGTCGGCTATATGGATTTTCGCGGCAATATGGACATGTGCATCACCCTGCGCACCATGTGCATCGAAAACAACGATACGGCGATCATCCAGTCGGGCGCGGGCATCGTCAAGGACTCCGTCCCCGAGAAAGAATACCTCGAGATTCTGCAAAAGGCAAAGGCACTCTTCGAGGTAGTAGAGGAGGTGGAGAACAATGCTGCTTTTGCTTGACAACTACGATTCCTTCACCTACAACGTCTACCAGCTCCTCACAAAGCTCGGCGCAGAGGTCGAGGTTGTCCGAAACGATGCAATGACAGTTGATGAGATTCGCGCAAAGAAATACAAGGGCATCGTGATCTCCCCCGGTCCCGGACTGCCGAAGGATGCGGGCATTACCGAAGATGTCATTCACGAGCTGGGTGCGGACATACCGATTCTCGGCATCTGTCTCGGACATCAGGCGATCGGCGAAGTGTTCGGCGGTCGTGTCGTCCGTGCACACGAGATCGTCCACGGCAAGGCATCTCCCATTCGTCACCACGGCACGGGCATCTATCGGGATATCCACGCGGGCACGCAGGTCGCACGTTACCACTCGCTCATCATCGAGCGCGAGAGCCTGCCCGATGTACTCGAGATCACAAGCGACCTCGGTGACGGCACAATCATGGGCGTGCGGCACAAGACCCTCCCCATCGAGGGCATCCAGTTTCATCCTGAGTCCATCCTGACCCGCGACGGGCAGACCATGATGGAGAACTATCTGACGGATATCGAGGCATTATGAGCGAAAAACGATACGACGACATTCTCCTGATCAGCGATCTCGACGGAACACTCATCCCACGCTATGAGATGATCTCCGAAGAAAATGTGCGTGCACTCAACGCATTCACAGCTGCGGGCGGAGCCTTTGCCGCCGCAACGGGGCGCACGCCGGGCTCTGCTCTCCCCTATCTTGAAGGAATTACGGTCAACACACCGAGCATCTTCTTCAACGGCGCAATGCTCAAGGATCTGTCGAAGAATCAGGTGCTTGAGACACGCACGCTGGACGGCGACATCTGGCGCACGTTTGCCGCGCGTGTCCTCTATCAGTTTCCGCGTGCCTGTGTCGAGGTCTATACGGAGGAGCACTGCCATATCCTCAGCCCCGAGGCAAACGACGATCCGCGCCTCACGGGCGAGTTCTACAATGTCAACCGCACAGAGCTTCGCGCGGTCGAACATGAGCGATGGCTGAAGTTCTTTATCTGCGATGCACCAATCAATCTGAGCTTTGTCGAGCGTCTGGTAGCGGAGCTCGGTATTGACAAGTGCTCTACCTCGTTTTACTCCGAGGCAAACTACCTCGAGTTCGTCCCGCCGCATACGAGCAAAGGAGCGATGGCGGAAGTACTGAGAGAAATGCCTGCCTACGCGGGGCGGCGCGTCATCGCCTGCGGTGACTACGGCAACGATGCCGAGCTCCTGCGCGTCGCGGACATCGGCATCGCCCCGGAGGATGCCTCTGCCGAGGCAAAGGCGGCAGCCGATCGGATTGCACCGCCGTGCAGCGAACCGATTGTACCTTGGATCTTGAGGGAAGTGCTGTAGTGTACACCGCTTACGCGGTCTCCCCCTGCTGGTCTGTCCAAGAAGCAAGCCCAAATGGTACAGCTGATTGGGCAACAGGCCGCATGGGAAAACGTCCCAAGAACACGAGCGTTAGCGATGTGTGACTGGCGTTGACCGTCCCTCGTTGCGACGGGGGAGACTTTTCATTTGCGGCACGAAAAAGAGCACTGCGATTGCAGTGCTCTTTTCCATTGCCGTAAAACAGCAGATAAAGCGTTGAATTAGAAGTCGAACTGGACACGTCCAAAGAGCTTGCTGGCATCCTTGTCTGCCTTGATGTCCTTGCCGCGGAAGTACTCGACCTTCGTCGTCACATTCTTCCAGAGCGTATAGGTTGCACCAACAGCCCAGCCCTTCTGGTCGCGGCCAAGAACATTGTAGGTCGGGACAAATGCGACGTTGTCACCGAGACGGCGGTAGGCGATGTATGCGCCCCACGAACCCTGGTCAGACTTCTTTGCGCCCTTATAGTCGAGCTGAATGCTTCCGGCATTGCGCTGATAGTCGGCACTTCTGTTCTGTGCATAGGAGCCCTTCAGTGCAACGTTCTTATCGAACTTATAGCTGGCTCCGACCGACCAGATATTTGCATGATCCGTATCAGCCTTCTTGCTGTAGTCACTGGTCTTGAACACACGGTTGTTGATGTGCTGATAGCCAAGTCCCGCCGTGAGCTTGCCCGCACCGTAGGTGAGGTCGATGCCCTGATAGTTTGCCGTCGGGTCGGAACCGCTTCCTTTCGTCGATACCTCATCATCCGACACACGACCTGCTGCAATCTTTGCCTTGAGGACATTGCCGAACGACACTGTCGCGCCGGAGATCGCCGTATCCATCGTCAGACCATCGTCGGCAGCGGAGTAGACATCCTGCTTACCGAGCTTGACATTGAACTTGCCGTAGGTGCCTTCTGCATATGCACGTGCAAGGGTCATCCGGTCTTTTTCCTTGGGGCTGCCGTCCTTGTCCATGTTGAACTCGGTGTCGAGACGAGCCTTGACCGCCCAGTGATCGTTGACCTCAGCTACCGGGAGGAGACGGAAACGAACGCGGTCCGTGTTCACCTTCTTCTTGCCGTCCGAATTTGGCTTTTCATGGCGGTCGCTGATGTAGTCATAGCGGAGATAGCCCGTGAACTTCACCATATCTGCATGCTTCTCGAGATTCGAGACACGAACGCCGAGGTTGTTGAGTTCATCCGCAAACTCAGCTGCAAGGCGGTCGACAAGAGCCTTGTCCGATGCAGACATATCGCCCTTTGCCATCGCCTTTGCCGTCATCTGTGCCATCTCATAGCGCGTGATGTTGCGGTCACCGCGATACGTGCCGTCGCCGTAGCCCTCGATGACACCGTCCGCAGCGAGCTGCGTCACAGCATCGTATGCCCAGTGATCACTCGGCACATCCGAGAACGGATTTGCCGCCGCAAACGTCGTGGACGCAGCGCCGATCGTCAGCGCTGCTGCCAGCGCAGCTACCATTGTCTTCTTCATAAGACTTCCTCCTTTGTGGGAATCTCCCACCATCTGTAAAACTCTGATCCACACATCGGAGAACGGAGTAGCCATGTTTCCTCGCGAATATCCTCTATATGGATTCAGTCGTCGTCATTATATCACAACATTATTTCTTTGCAAAGCGGCAATATGTCCTATTGTCGATGATTTCATATATATTTCACAAATAAGAAACATTCTCTCTGTTGCGTTTTAATTCCTTATCCAACCATACTGTGTGATGTTCGAGGTGTAACGCAGACGATCGACGAAGTCTGCATTGGTCGCGGCCGTGCGGAAGATGGGCACACGCTCCATCGCATAGACATTGCTGTTGCGGTCAACATTGCCGTATTTGACCGTAAATCCGCCCTTATACCCTGCCTCCTTCGCAATACCGACGATATGCAGGTCATGCATGCCTGTCGGGTAGGCGATGAACTCGACGGGATGCCCGAGCTCCGTCTCTGCCTGCCGCTTCGACTCGACGAGCTCCTCACGAATGCGTTCATCGGACAGCTCCGGCAGCGGTGCATGCGTGACCGTATGGGACTGCGCCATAATACCGTTCTTCTCCATCTCGCGCAGCTGATCCCATGTCAGATATCCCCTGCGCTTGCTGACAAAGCCAGTCACAATGAAGATCGTCGCCTTCAAATTGTACTTCTTCAGAATCGGATAGGCATTCGTATAGTTGTCCACATAGCCGTCATCGAACGTAATGAGCACAGGGCGATCCGGCAGCGTCCCCTGCCCTGCGAGGAAATCATAGAGTTCATCAATGCTGATCGTGTGATATCCGTGATCGACGAGATACTTCATCTGCCAGTCGAAATCCTCCGGCTCAACGGCAAGCGATATAAACATCGAGTTGACCATATGATAGTTGAGCACAAGTACCTTCACATCGTCCTCCGGCGGCGGCAGCGGCGCGGTATGGGCTTCCTCCTTCGGATGTCCGACGATGAGCACAACGCCAAGAAGGATGAGCAGAACAGCCATCAGCGACCAAAACTGCCGCCCGCCGATCATCTTCTTCCAATTCATGCCATCCCTCACTTTCACTGTGGTTCATTGTACCTAGATTTGAAAGGAAAATCAAGCAAAGAAAAAGAGATTGCCCACAGGCAACCTCTCAAAATATTGATTGGCTTAGTCCTTCGCCCAGACCTCAGCCATGAGATCCTCATACTCATCTTCCAGCTGCTTCACAAGAATCGGCAGGAGCGTCTGGATCATGCGGCTGTCGAATGTCTCATCGGCAAACGGGATGCAGATATCGAGGTAGATATTGCCGTCCTCGCGAAGATAGTACTTAAAGATTTTGTACTCCGCGTTGAGCTTGTTGAGGTAGCTCTTAATCCGCTCGATATTCTTGACGTTGATCCCTGTCGCGACCTGCGTGCGAATAATTGTAAAGAAGCTGTCGTCGATGAAGATCGCCATCGGCATGATCTGCCCCTTCGCCTCAATGCGCGAGCGGAAGATCGTCGTGTGGAACTCATCGGCAAGTGTCTGCGAATCAAAGAAGGTAATGTCATTCTCTTTGAGGAATGCCTTGTACTTCTCTGCTTTCGTTGCACCCGCACCAGCAGGTGTCTCTGCGGCCTCTTCCTGCGCTTCCTTGGCGCCCCCGATCCGCTCGCGCAGAGCCTCTTCCTCAGAAACCTTCCCTGCCGCCTTCTTTACTGCCTTGCCCTCTGTTTCTTCGGTCTTTGCCATGTATATTTCCTCCCTCATTCTATGCGAACGGCTGTCATTCCGTTGCCAATATAGTACTATTTTACCATAAAATCTAATATTTGCAAGAAAAACCGCCGTACCATCGTACGGCGGTCTGAAAAGCGCAGACGTTTAAACCGTTCTCTTGCGCAAAATGTATGCACGGACAAAAAGTGCCGTGAAGAGAATAGCAAAGCCAATGCCCGCCGGATAGGTGATGTTGGTCGGCAGACCGAAGCCCTCGGGCGCCTGCAGAAGATAGGTCGTCGTAACCGCCGACATAAAGATCGCAGGCACAAGTGCCACAACGTAGGCATACGAGCCCGGCTTATGCAGGTAGAGATATGCCGTACCCATCCAGAGTGTAATCATTGCGAGGGTCTGGTTCGCCCACGAGAAGTAACGCCAGATGATAGAGAAGTCCATCTGCGAGAGGACAAGACCGATGCCGAGCATCGGAACAGCAATGAGAAGGCGCTTCGGAGCTTCCTTCTGCGGGATGTTGAGCCAGTCCGCAAGCGTCAGACGCGCGGAGCGGAATGCCGTATCACCGGAGGTAATCGGGCAGGCGATAACGCCGAGCATGGCAAGAACTGCACCGATGCTCACACCGCCGATGCCGACAACGCCCATGAAGCCGTTGCAGATCTCATAGACGACACCGCCGGGACCTGCCTCCTTGAGTGCCGCACCGAGTCCTGCCGTGCCATCATAGAAGGTCGCGCCCGCTGCAGCCCAGCAGAGAGCGATGATGCCCTCGGCAACCATCGCACCGTAGAAGACGGGGCGGCCCATACGCTCATCCTTGAGGCAGCGCGACATGATCGGCGACTGCGTAGCGTGGAAGCCCGAGACCGCGCCGCAGGCGACCGTAATGAAGAGCAGCGGCCAGATCGGCAGCTGTTTCGGATGCAGGTTTTCGAGTGTCATCTCCGGCATGATGTGACCGCCGATGCCGAAGAGCATACCGCCCATGATGCCGAGCGCCATGACGATCAGGCAGATGCCAAAGAGCGGATAGAACCGTGCGATGATCTTGTCGATCGGCAGGAGCGTCGCCATTGTGTAGTAGATGAAGATCACACCGAGCCACATGAGCATTTCCTGCCCCGTGAGCTTTGCAAGGAGCATCGCAGGGCCTGTCATAAAGACAACACCGACGAGAACGAGCAGGACGATCGAGAAGATACGCATGATCTGGAGCATGATGTGCCCCAGATTCTTGCCGACAATTTCCGAGAGACTCTTGCCGTCCTCACGGAACGAGATCATACCCGAGAGATAGTCGTGCACGCCGCCCGCAAAGATCGTACCAAAGACGATCCAGAGATAGACGCTCGGTCCCCAGAGTGCGCCCGCGAGTGCGCCGAAGATGGGTCCAAGGCCTGCGATGTTGAGCAGCTGGATGAGGAACACCTTCCACGTCGGCAGGGGGATGTAATCCACTCCATCCTCCAGCCGAATCGCAGGAGCAACCTCCCCCGTCCGTCCAAATGCCCGATCCACGATTGCACCATAGACCATGTAGCCTATGATGAGTGTGGCGAGCGCACCAAGAAATGTAACCATACGTTGTCACTTCTTTCCTTTGTATTCCTATAATTACGCACCGATCCGTTCCGGTGCCCCATTCCCCGACCCTCCTTCCTATATAATGTCAAAGAAGCTCCCCTAAATAAGTCCCTAAAATAGCAAATGGGCTTCTTTGCGCTCATCATATCACAAGTTCTTCCCCTTGTCTAATAGTTCCTTTGTGCTATAATGGGCAATGTATTTAAGAAGCCTAATTTGCAGGCTTCCCCGTACTTTGGGAGGTTTTCCTATGGGTCTTGATATTCTTCTCTTTCTAATCTTAGGGCTGTTCGTCGGAACGTTCGGGACGCTCGTCGGCATCGGCGGCGGTCTGATCTGCGTGCCGATCTTTATCTTCTTCCTGTCGGACGGCGGTGTCTATCCGTACTTTCACACGGCAGCACAGATCACGGGCACATCGCTCGTCATTGTGTTTGCAAACGCCCTCTCGGGGACGCTCGCCTACATCCGTCAGCAGCGCGTCTACTTCCCTGCCGCAGTACCGTTTGCACTCGCGACGCTGCCGGGCGCATTTCTTGGATCGTACATCGTCGACGACTTCACGGGACCGATGCTCTACATCTCATATGGTTCATTCCTGCTTGTGATGGCACTGCTCATGTATTGGAACGCCACGCACAAGAAACATACGGATGTCCACACGCTCCCTGCAGGCTTCACATTCAACCGCTCACTCGGCATCGGCTCGAGTGCAGGCGTCGGCTTCATCTCGAGCATCTTCGGCATCGGCGGCGGCGTGATCCATGTGCCGCTCATGGTCTACCTGCTCGGCTTCCCCGTACACATGGCGACGGCGACCTCGCATTTCGTCCTTGCCTGCTCGGCGGCGTTCGGTGTCGTCAGTCACTTCCTGCTCAATCACATCATCTGGACACCTGCCATCTGCATCTCCATCGGTGCCGCGATTGGTGCCCAGATCGGGGCTGCCATCTCACAGAAGACAAAGTCCAAGGTCATCCTCGTCCTTCTCTCCCTCGCCATGTTCGGTCTCGGCGTGCGCCTGATCTGGATGAGCGGGATGTTGTAAGACACAAACCGAACGTAAAAAAGAATCGCCCCATTATGAGGCGATTCTTTTTTGGTCTCTCTGTACTCGGATCAGAGCGGCTGGAAGCCGTGGCGTGCGCCCTCGGCGGACTCGATTGCCTGATGTGCGAGATCAATCGCCAGTCCAAGGGTACGCATGATCTTGTCAGGGTTGTGGAAGCCCATGCCGTTCTCGGCAGCGACCCAATCCCAATACCACTGCGCTTCGCGGATCTTCGCGCGTGCATCGTCAAGTGCTGCATCGGGTACGCCCGCATCCATCGCGGCCTTGACCGTGCGATGTGCGCGTGCAACCGTCTGCCCAGCAATGCGCTGGAGTTTGAACGTGTTGTCATGGATGGTCTTGACGCGTGCAACGAGGGTCT
>ERZ773067.1278-NODE-1278-length-13717-cov-11.782682_pt1 | contig 13717 bp, 15 predicted proteins | sample MGYA00580622_ERZ773067 | MGnify/ENA primary metagenome ERZ773067 (study PRJEB29015, sample SAMEA2737998) | human oral metagenome | biome: human oral; feature: human-associated habitat; material: dental | place: China | collected 2113 ...
ATGGCCAGCCTGTAACGGAAGTAGAAGTCCCAGATGACCTCAATATGAAGGATGGAGTAGTTCCCAATCAAACGATTAAAGTCGGTCCGCAGCGGATGGATGGCAGAACTTTGCTCAACTATGCGCGTTTTCGTAAGGACGACGAAGGTGACTTCGGTCGGACTCGTCGCCAGCAGGAAGTATTGGCAGCCGTGATCCAGCAATCTAAAAATCCAATGAAACTCTTTTCAGGCTCAGAGGCTTTGGGTAAGGTCTATGCTATGACCTCAACAAATCTACCTTACACTTTCCCTTTGACCAATAGCTGGTCTCTCTTGAGTGGGGCAGCTGGTGGAGTTGAACGTGTCACCATCCCTGACTTAGGCGACTGGCAAGATGCCTATGACATGTACGGTGGCCAAGGTCTCTTGATTGACTTTGAAGCCTATAAGGCCAAATTACAGCAAATGGGCTTGAGATAGATATCTATGATATAATGGAAGGTAGGACAAGTTTCTACCTTTTCTTTTTGGAAAATGGCAGAGCGATAAAACAGAAAGAGAAAAATATGTTAAAGAAAAATGATATTGTAGAAGTTGAAATTGTTGATTTGACCCATGAAGGTGCTGGGGTTGCTAAGGTAGATGGTTTGGTTTTCTTTGTAGAAAATGCTCTACCAACTGAGAAAATCCTCATGCGAGTCCTCAAAGTCAATAAAAAGATTGGTTATGGGAAAGTTGAGGACTATCTTACTCAATCCCCACACCGCAATCAAGACCTAGATCTCGCATATCTACGTACTGGGATTGCTGACTTGGGGCATCTTGCCTATCCAGAGCAGCTCAAGTTTAAAACCAAGCATGTCAAGGATAGTCTTTACAAGATTGCAGGAATTTCGGATGTAGAAGTTGCTGAAACGCTTGGTATGGAAAATCCTGTCAAGTACAGAAATAAGGCTCAGGTGCCCGTTCGTCGAGTGAATGGTGTCTTGGAAACAGGATTTTTCCGTAAGAATTCGCATGACCTCATGCCCCTTGAAGATTTCTTTATCCAAGATCCTGTCATTGACCAAGTCGTGGTAGCTCTTCGAGATTTGCTCCGTCGTTATGATTTGAAACCTTATGATGAAAAGGAACAGTCTGGCTTGATTCGGAACCTCGTTGTGCGACGCGGGCACTACTCAGGACAAATCATGGTCATTTTAGTGACAACTCGTCCTAAAGTTTTCCGTGTTGACCAATTGATTGAACAACTTATCAAGCAGTTCCCAGAGATTGTGTCTATCATGCAAAATATCAACGACCAAAATACCAATGCTATTTTTGGCAAGAAGTGGAAAACTCTTTATGGTCAAGACTATATTACGGACCAAATGTTGGGAAATGATTTCCAAATTTCAGGACCAGCTTTTTACCAGGTTAATACAGAAATGGCTGAAAAGCTTTATCAGACAGCCATTGACTTTTCCGAACTGACTGCAGATGATGTGGTTATCGATGCCTATTCAGGTATTGGAACGATTGGCCTCTCTGTCGCTAAGCATGTCAAGGAAGTCTATGGTGTGGAAGTGATTCCAGAAGCGGTTGAGAATAGCCAAAAGAATGCGACAATCAACGGGATTACCAACGCCCACTATGTCTGTGACACAGCTGAAAATGCCATGAAGAACTGGCTTAAAGTTGGGATTCAACCAAGTCTTATTCTAGTGGATCCACCACGAAAAGGCCTCACAGAAAGCTTTATCAAAGCAAGCGCCCAAACAGGAGCTGATCGCATCGCCTATATCTCTTGTAATGTCGCCACCATGGCGCGTGATATCAAACTCTACCAAGAGTTAGGATATGAATTGAAGAAAGTCCAGCCTGTAGACTTGTTTCCTCAAACGCATCATGTTGAGTGTGTATGCTTGCTGGTGAAAAAGTAAAAACCTTCATCTTAAGCAATTTTATAAACAGTTGGAATTTAAGGAGAAAAAAATGATTTAATAGAAGGCATGGAGGTGATTTTTTTGAAAATATATAAAAATAAAGAAGAACTCAAGACGGAAATTAATAAAGCATTTGAGAAATATATCTCAGAATTTGATATTATTCCAGAAAATTTAAAAGATAAGAGAGCTGATGAAGTTGATAGAACTCCAGCAGAAAACCTTGCCTATCAGGTTGGCTGGACAAGTTTAGTTCTTAAATAGGAAGAAGAGGAACGGAAGGGGCTTCAAGTAAAAACACCATCGGATGAATTTAAATGGAATCAACTTGGTGAATTATATCAGTGGTTCACGGATACCTACGCTCATTTATCTCTGGAAGAGTTGAAAGCAAAATTAAATGAGAATATTAATTCTATTTATATAATGATTGATTCGTTGAGTGAAGAAGAATTATTTGAACCGCATATGAGAAAGTGGGCTGATGAAGCGACTAAAACAGCGACTTGGGAAGTGTATAAGTTTATTCATGTAAATACTATTGCTCCTTTTGGAACTTTCAGAACAAAAATCAGAAAATGGAAGAAGATAGTATTGTAAAGAAAGTAAATAGAATTGGAGAAGTTACATTATGCAATGGTATGAAGATATGAATAAAAAAACATCAAAATAAATTTAAAAAGGTATAGCAGTCAGTATAATAGAAACCGTAGTTATTCTGGTAATCCCTATATTTTTCAGAGCTTTAAAAAAGTCTCAGGTTGCCTAACTTAAACAACTAAATCCTTTGCTTAAATTAATTGTCTAACTTTTGGGGGTCAGTACATAGCCCTAGGGTGTTTTTATTTAATTCTCACTTTTTGGGGTCAGTCGCATTTGCGGCTGTTAGTTTATTATCCTTTTTGCGTTATTGATTGTTTTCGCAATCTTAGAATATAAGGGACAAGAGGTATCGTTCATGGGAGACTTGTTATTCACATTTTAGGACAGCTCGAAAAGTATCGCATTTGAAATTATAAAAAAGGAGTACAAGCATGCCGAAATATAACGACGAAGATATTAGAAAACTAAATAAAATCACATTAAAAATTGCTGGTGATTATTTAGGTATAAGTTCACAGGCAGTTGCTATAGGTCTTAGAAATAATCTTCTTCCAATTGGTTTTGCTATTCATAACGAAGAAAGAGATAGACGTTTCACTGAGAGTTGGTCATATCATATTATTGCTGAAAGAATGATTTCATACAATCATGGTAAATTATCAGAGATCCGTGTTGAAAATATTGAAACTAGTTTAGATAAAATTATAGAGGAATTTAACGGTTTAAAACAAGACTTACTTTTTATATTAAGCGAAAATGCAGAAGTGAAGAATTAGAAGTTTTTGAATTTGCATTTTCGCTTGGTAAATATAAAAACGGTGATGTAAAGTATAAGGGTAAAGGTGTTTCAAATGAAGATGATAAAGACCTTTTCTAGAGAAGAACTCTATGAAGAAATCTGGGAGATAAGTGCAAAACAAGTTGCATTGAAATATGATTTAAGCTATTCAGACTTACTCAAGAAATGTAAAGAATTTGAAATTCCAATTCCAAATGGTAGTTATTGGTATCGTAAGAATACTGGACAAGATTTAAGTGAACTTATTATTCCATTACCACAAAATGACGTAAATGAAGTTAATATTGATAGAAAAAGTCTAAAGAACAATAGAATAAAACCTAGTAAACATAAAGAAGAGAGTTCGGAAGATAAAAATAAAGATATTTTTAAGCTTGATACAACTAGTATAAGAAGTTCATTATCATTTTTAGAGGACGATAAAATAGAGCTTATTATCGAAGCAGTTTCAAACCTAAACCAGTCTCCAAATAAGAGATTACATAAATCTGTAGCTAATCTAAGAGATAAAATCGCAGAGTGGAATAAGAGGGAAAAAGCTGCTTCCTATCCTTTCTTTGATTCTAGACACAGATATAATAATTTGAAAGAACCTAAATTTGTAAAAAATATTTCACTAAATTCTCTTCCACGTTTATATCGCTTTTTAGATACCCTAGTTACTGTAATTGAAAGAATCGGTGATAATGTGACTTCAAATTGGGATATTCAAATTGATAAGGATATTGTTCGTTTTGAAGTTATAGAATCAACAGACAAAGTAAGTCATGAATTAACAAAAGAAGAAGCTAAAGAACTAGCAGAGTACAATGATAGCGTTAAGTTTAATAGATACGCTTTTAAACCAAGAATAAAGAAGTATGACTATATACCAAATGGAAAATTTCGATTTAAGATAATAGATGGAAAATACATTAAAGATACTAAAGAATTCTCGATTGAACAATCAATCCCAGAAATAATTGTTTTAATTTACCAAGAGTATTATAAAGTTAAGAACTTACGACTTGAACGTGAAGAGAGAGCAAGACTATATGAAGAGGAGCAGGAGCAAAAAAGAAAATTACAAAAAAGAATCGAAGAAGAGAAGAAGCGGACAATGTCTCTTCTTAATATGCTAGAAGATTTTCAAGCAGCAAATGATTTAAGACTGATGGCTGATAGACTGGAGATAGCCGGGAAGCTTGGTAAAGAAGAAATTGATTGGATTAGATCCAAAGCTGACTGGATCGACCCAATAGTTTCTTCAACAGACGAATTACTAGGAATTAGAAATCATGAAAATTCTAGAGAACAAAAAGAACAATATCTAAGTGAGAAAAGATACTGCTGGTAACCTTGTTTTTCAAATGTTTATTAAAGAATGTTGTATATAGCGGAGTTTTAGTTATGACATTTAGTTCAGAAAGTAATAAGTTTATAGATAAAACAATGGTTAATTTAGATATAGATGAAAATGATCCAAGACTTGGGGTTAGAGGCTTTAAATTTGATAACTCAACATCTGAAAAGATTGTGTTTTGGTGATTGGTCTAGATCCTGCAGGAAATGAAAAGGATGTAAACAATATTAAGGTTAGTAAATGAGATTCAAGAATATTTTAATAAACTTGAATCAAAGTTAGAAAACTAATTAAAATTCAGTGAGGGGTGAAATGCTTGAAAGAATATGTTTTAAGTTTGGAAAAAGAATTTTCTTTAATAGAAAATGGGTTCAAAGAAGAAGAGAAAATATCTCTTGCTGACTATCAATCAAACAATAATGCGTATACCAAAGAATTAGCATTTCTAGCCTTTAAATCTAATGTATATCAAGTTAGAATGTACAGTGTATTTCTTTTCGGATACTTATCAGAACAAGATGATATTTTAGCATTTATGAGAGATGAAGTTTCAAAAGATGATAATTGGAGAGTTCAAGAAGTATTGGCGAAGGCATTTGATGAATTTTGCAAGAAAATAGGATATGAAAAAGCACTTCCAGTGATTGATGAATGGTTAAAAAATACCAATCCTAATACAAGTCGAGCAGAAGCAACACATTCAAAAAATCCGGATGGCGGCTTACTGCCGAGTGTCCACCGACCAAGACGAACAGCTATCAAGCTATGAGAACCAGGTTCGGTATTACAAAGAGTATATTCGGCAGAATCCTCTCTACGAGTTGGTTGATATTTATGCGGATGAGGGGATTTCAGGAACTAATACCAAGAAACGCACAGAGTTTAATCGGTTGATAGCTGACTGCCGAAAAGGCAAAGTAGATAGAATCATTGTGAAATCCATTAGCCGTTTTTCTAGGAACACGCTGGACTGCTTGAAATATGTTCGGGAATTAAAGGAACTTGGAATTGGAATTACCTTTGAAAAGGAGAATATTGACAGTCTGGATGCCAAAGGGGAGGTGCTCTTGACCATTCTTTCTTCCTTGGCTCAGGATGAATCCCGTTCTATCTCAGAGAATGCGACCTGGGGGATTCGAAAGAAGTTCGAACGAGGCGAGATAAGAGTCAACACAACCAAATTTGTAGGCTATGACAAGGGTGAGAATGGAAATCTCATCATCAATGAGGAGCAGGCCAAGATTGTCAGACGAATCTTTCGGGATTTTTTACAAGGAGAAACACCAGAAAGTATAGCGAGAAGTCTAAAAGAAGAAGGGGTTCCAGGATGGAATGGGAAAGCTAACTGGTATCCCACTACCATTCAAAGAATGCTTCAAAATGAGAAGTACATGGGAGATGCCCTCTTACAGAAAACCTATACGGTTGATTTTCTGACCAAGAAGCGCAGTGAGAACCAGGGACAGGTGAATCAATACTATATCGAAGGCAACCATGAGGCTATTATTAATAAGGAAGAATGGGACTTGGTTCAGCTTGAGGTAGAGCGAAGAAATCAGTATAGGCAGGATAATCACATCAATTTTTACATTATCCAGTGCGAACAAAACCCATTTACCTGCAAGGTATTCTGTAAAGAATGCGGAGGTCTATTTGGCAGAAAGAACTGGACCACGAGCAGGGGCAAGCGGCCTGTCTGGCAGTGCATTAACCGGTACAAGGTAAAAGGTGTTCAGGGCTGTACTAATCGCCATATTGATGAGGAAACGCTGCAGCAAGCTTTCCTTAGAGCTTTAGAAATTCTAAGGGAAAATAAAGAAAAGCTACGAGATAAGTGGGATAACTTTAGAGAAGAACAAAAGCTGGAGAGGTACCATGTGGCTAAATTAAAGGAGACACTTAATAGTAATCAGGAAGAATTCAATGGAAGAAAAATGTGCTAGGTTCTCGAGAAGATTAGTCTTGGAGAAGACGGTAACATCACCGTTAAGTTTTTAGAAGGAACAGAAGTAAATTTATGAGGCTGTAGTTACAGAATGAGATACTGTCACTACAGCTTTTTTTCTATTTTAATGTTATAATTAAAGATAAGTTTTAAATTTTTAAAGTCAATTTTACATATATAAATTAATTTGACATGGAATATGTTATAATGATAAGGCACAAATTGATTTTTGGAAAGGAGGGCACATGTTTAAAATAGATAATAAGATTAAACAAGAAGCTTTGAATTTTTCAACTTTGCAAAACTGTTTAAAAATGACAGATGGGAAATTTGAGCCAATTTTTGATTCATTTATAGAAGAATATAAAGGTAAAGAGTCATCTCCTATTTTAGATTATCTAGATTTGTATAGCGCTTATTTCAAAATCAATCAAGATCAATTAAATCATGAGTATGCGTTTGCTTTTTCTCAGTTTTCAAAATTGAAAGAAGCAGATGAGATAATAAAACGGGGGACCAGCGATTATCCAGATATGCTGGAATCAACAGAAAAATCACCTAGATTTTTATATATTAGAGGCAGAAAAAGTCTTCTATACGAATTACGAAAGGTTTCGCTTGTTGGTTCAAGAAATGCGACTGAAAAGGCTAAATACAACACAACTAGGCTAGCTCAAAAACTTGGTAAAAACGGAATTACTATAGTATCAGGCTTAGCAAAGGGGATTGATGTTTCTGCACATAAAGCAGCACTTGATTTAAGTTTAGATACTATTGCAGTAATAGGAACTCATTTAAATCAGTATTATCCAGCAGAAAATAAAGAAGTGCAGTTAGAAATAGAAAAGAAGGGCCTAGTAGTCTCCCAGTTCTCTCCAGCTTCTAAAACTCAGCGTTGGTTCTTTCCAATGAGAAATCGGGTTATGAGCGCTCTTTCGCTTGCAACAATTGTTATGGAGGCAGGGGAAACATCTGGCTCTCTTATTCAAGCTGATTATGCTCTTAAACAAGGGAGATTGGTTCTTCTACCTGAGAGTGCATTAGAAAATAAACATATAACTTGGCCAGGGAAGTTTGTTAAAAAAGGAGCCAAGGTGATGCATAATCCTAGTGATGCACTAAAGATTTTGGCAGAGAGTAGTTTCTTTCAAGGGGAGTTTGATATTGATGAAGAATTAGAGCTTATCCCTTTAGACTTTTCGTTAGATATTATCTCTGAGGAAGGGAGAGATAGACTTGCTTAGAAATGTTAGTGAGATAAAAGTTATTGTTTTCCATATTTCTGATTCTCCGATTTTATCAGCTAATGATTGGGAAGACGTTCAGAAGATCTATGAGTCAGAATATAATTGTATGTTTTTAACTGACTTGGATGAGTTACCTGATTTTATTGATGATAGTGATATTATAAAAGTTGGATCTCTTAAAATGGTTCTGTGGCCCTCGTTATCTCTATTTGACTACATTAAAGAGCGTTTTAACGCACAGACATCTGAAATTATTCTAGTTTCTAAAGATTCTCGTTTTACTAAACGCTCGATGAAGATATTAAGCGGGGTTATCTTAATATCAGAGAATATGGTAAAGTATGAACAATTAGATAATACCCCAGATGCTATTTTCCATAATTTTAACCAATTCTATGAGTTGGTTGTTCTTGATAAAATTGTGGGAAGGAACTATTTTGGTGAAAATCAGATCCCTTTGCCAACCTATCAATTTAGAAGCAGATATATCCATTGTCTATACCCTATTTCGGATTCAAAAAGAGTAAGACTGTTTTCGTTGGGAAGATATTATAGCTCTAAACATTACATGCATGAAATGCATTCGTACTCTAAGGCGATTGTTTCTAATAAAAAATCCAATAGTAAGTTATTCGGAAAATTTAATATAAAACTTTCAGACCTTATTATCCAAACAATGAGGTCTTTTCCTGATGCTATAATGCCTGATGCACTTTGTTATGTTCCTCCGCGCCCTAATGAAGAAAGTAGATTTAAAGAAATATTCGAGTACATTTTCTCTTATTCTGATGAAAGGATTCAACAAATTGAAGACCTTTCCCAATTTTTAATTGCAACAAGAGAATTCGAAAAGCAAAAGGATTTAGGTACTGAAGAACGTTTGACAAATGTGGCCAATGCTTTTACAGTAACAATAGATGTTTCAGGAAAAAGCGTTATGGTTATTGATGACGTTGTTACAACTGGTGCAACACTAAAAGCCTGCGCGGAAGCTCTTTTTCAAGCTGGAGCAGAAAACGTGTCTTTTTTTGTCTTTGCGATTAATCAACGTGAGCAATCTGGCTTATTCTCTGAATATAGAGCAGCCTGTCCTGATTGTTTGGGAGACTTATATCTAAATATTAATTCAACTACCTATTTACCTTTTTATAGTTGTTCAGATTGTCGACGCACCTTTGATTTCGACCCTGTCATGGAAGATTTAAATCGAAGAATTAAATAATTTATGATTTAAGTCGGAAGTTTCTGTCTAGTAAAGTTCAGAGTGTCAATTTATACCTTTAGAGATTCATTAAGAATTTTGTTTGTTAAATGATAGATAGTAGGTTCAATTTATGGAGAACAAAAATATTGGGGAAATAATAAGTGAATTGAAAAATTTCTTAAAAGATTGTGATTGGGAATTCAAAAAATATATTGCTTCAGACGTCTATAATTCTTTATTAGAAAATGAAGATACAATAATTGATGCTCTGAATACAGTTAGGGAGTTTTATGCGACTGAGTCACTTATTTTGACTTGTGGTAAAGATGTAGACGTAGTAGACTTGAAAGAGAGTATTTCTCAAGTTTCTGAATTACATGATTTATTACTCAAGTTAGAGTTTATCTACGTTTATAAATTGACTGATATTTTAGAAATACCAAATTGTTCTGACAATTCTGATAGATTATTGGAATTTATCATTCTTTGTAGAAGAATAGAAGAAATCTTATTTTTCTTGTGGGATGTGTTTGATAGATATTGGGATAATTTCTTCGAATATATGTACGAGTTTGATTGGTATTACTGGCGAACGAGACGAGATTTGAGAGAAAATTTGGTTCATGGTGTGCTTGATGAAAGAGGCATTGAATTTTTGATTTTTTTGACGCGGAACCTTTCTAAAGTATTTTCAGGTCGTATCAATGCACTACAAAACAGTATGTTATCGCTTGATGGTTCTCTTCATATTGTAAATATTAGAAATACAAGAATATTCCACAAAAGATTTCCTCAGAGAATAAAAAAGTATTTATCTAACCTAGATGATAAGATTTATAAGAAATCGTTTGAAAGTTCTAATATCTCATGTTATGCTACGATTGAGTTTGACGGTGAAAAGTATATCGCTGTTAATGGTATTGCTTTAGATGGCAATAAAAATAGGATATTAAATGAATTTAAAAAGGTACTTGAATCCTTTGGTAAAAAAAGTGTTAAGATTGTAGATATTGCTGATGGTGTTAGATATTATTTGAATGACCTAAAACGATATATTGAATATAAAGATTTTGTTTCACAAAATGTAGATAAGAAGAATAGGCGTATGTTTACTTGTTGTGAAAGAAAGTTATTTGCAAAACTTCGAGAAGAAAATAATGGAGTCGAAATAAAAGATATTTCCACCAGACAGAAAATTCATTTATCAACTACAAAGTCTCCTTGTGCAATGTGTCAAAGAGAAATTAAAGTTAATAGTTATAAAATAAGTACATCTACTCTAGATACTACCCCACAAAATATGGATTTAACAGCGTATGATACTATCGCTGAATGGATTTTTGATAGAATATGATGCTATCAACCGCAAAATAGAACAGATTTCAAATCTTGAACGGCAAATCAGTGATCTTTAATATAAAATGAGTAGCATGAGAAATCGAGAGTACATCAATAATATGTACCGGTGGATAGATGAAAAAAGCCAAGATTCAAGAATTTTTTTGTAAATAATGTGGAGGTCTGTTTGGCTGAAAGAACTTGACCACAAGCAGAGGGAAACGGCTAGTCTAGCAGTGTGACAACCACTATAAGGTGAAAAGTGTTCAAGGCTGTACTAATCGACATATTGATAAGGAAACGCTTCAGCAAGGTTTCTTCAGAGCTGTAGAGATTCTTCGTGAAAACAAGGGAAAGCTAGAAAAGTGTGCAAACTTTATGAATGGATTTTAAATGGAGGTATCATTTTGAATTTTGAGTTTGGAACAGTCGATAAGTTTATGAATGATTTTATTCAGAACAAATATAAACAGAAAAGCAATATATTTCTAAAGCTTAACGAAACTGATTACTATGAAGAAAATAAATCTGGAACGTTATGTCATTATCCTGGTTGTTGTGAGAAAGCTATAGAATCTCATACTTATCCAAAATCTTTTTTGAGAAGAATCGCCGATGGAAACAAGGTCTTTGCAACTAATATAAAACATATTGTAGGTAATATCTATGATAAAGGTGTCTCAGATTTGGTAATGGATACTTATATTAAACATTCTGGTGTTCAACCTTTATTCTGTAAAAAACATGATGTTGACCTATTTAAAGCAATCGAAGTAAAAGGTTTTAACACAGACCTTGAGACTTATCTTTGTTTGTTTCTCTATCGTTCTTATATATATGACTATCAATTGGAATCTGAAGTTCACAATCCAAGCGTCAATAGAAGAATAAATATTGAAAGAGATTACTCTAAAAAAATATCAAAAGAAGACGAAAGTCGGTATTTATTTGAACAGGAACTCTCGTCCAAGATTATAAGCGGAAATGCAAGTTTTCATAATTCTAATGTTTTAAAAAATAGATTTGATAATATATTTCTTGAAAAGAAATCACCAAATTATACTGATTTTTGCCAATATTTTGAATTGAAGTATTATGATTTAGAGTTCCTTCCTAACTTTTTTGCAAGTGGAACTATGTTTTTCTCAGCCAATCCTACTAGGAGTGAGAATCCCCTTCAGTCTATCTATGCAATAATTCCTGAAAAGAGTTTAAAGACAGCATATTTCTGTATTTTAATTCCAAACGAGTCAAAGGATTCAATGAAAATTGTAATTGAGAATATAGAAGCAGAATATAGTAAGAGCGACAAGAGTGACTTTTTAAAAATCATTGAATTTTTTTTGTTAGATGCATCTCAAAATATTATAATGACTGAAGCTCTTTACAAAAAATTACAAAAAAACAATGAGTATCAGAAGCTACTTAAAGTGTATATGTCTTTAGCATTTGCGAGACTAAACATTTTTCCTATACCAAGTGAATCATTTAGAAACTACTCTTACACATTACTGCAAACTTTCAAATTAATAAATAAAAACTAGATTTGATACCAAAATTCTCAAATGAAGATTTTGATAAATTTATGGCTTGGAAGGGTAGAAATGTTGACAAAGTTAATTTATACCTATTTAAATAATCCAAGGGATGAATTACAAAGTCCTATAGATTATGGCACGGTAATTATTGATATTGATAATCCCAATCGACTGGAAGCTAATTACTATACTGGTTGAAAAACCAGAGGGTCAATGAGATTTGAGACAAATAATCGTTCTGAGTAGTTGATTTTGTAAACTTGTAAATTGTGTATGTACATATCTTTTATAGAAAACTAAGGAGCAATTAGTCATGAGTTTTTCCAAGACTGCTATTATGGACCTGATTAGTCTAAAAAGAGAAGGCGAGTATTGGGATTTCAAAGAAAAATACCATCAAAATAAGGCTAAATTTATCCATGATATTTTATGCCTTTCTAACATACCTTCTAGGAATGATTCCTATTTAATTTTTGGAGTATCAGATCATGGGGAAATAAAGGGAGTCAGCAATGATGAAGGCAGAAAAACTCAAGCCATGATTGTAGATATGCTTAGGAATGCTAGTTTTGCTGGTGGAAATGTACCGTTTATAACAATTGAAACCATAACTCTTAATTCAAAAGAAATTGATGTGTTAATCATAAAGAATTCCGATAATACACCTTTCTATTTAGAAAAGAAGTATAAAGATGGGAAAACATGTATTCCAGCTGGGACAATATATACACGAAGGCAGGATACTAATACCCCAATTGATAGCGTTGCGAGTCAACAAGAAGTTGAATATCTATGGAGAAAGCGATTTGGAATTGATTTATCACCGTTTGATAGATTACTCCATTACATAGAAGATAAGGATGGATGGGAGAGTAATTCTGTTGGAAGATATTATAAGCAATTTCCAGAATTTGTTTTTGTAGAGGATAAGGATTCTGAAGATAGAAGTAGAGATGTGTACTACGCTCATAATATGATGAACAGTAGGCACTATTTCATGTCTTATCAATTCAAATACCATCAGACAATTCTTTATGAGGATGAGTTGATTGTGATGGATTCAGGTAGATATACAACTTCAAGTCCTAGGTGGGAGATTCTTTCAATTGATAAAGAACAAAAAATTGATGTTTCTTACAATTATTTTATAGATGGAAGTCCAGAATGGCTAATTCACAAATTTCTTCTTGACGAAAAAAACCAAGAAGCTTGTTCGGCTCAAAGAAGGTTTCTTGAGTTGATACTTGTTTTTGAATCAGTGCAAGAAAAAGAAGAATTTGATAAACTCATAGTCAAAAACCTAATATACGAAAATTTGGATATTTTTCGTAAACCTAAATTGAGTGGAGATACTGCGAATCGAACAAAAATAATTAATACCCACGATATTCAAGTGGCCAAGTTTTTGAATGCGAAATTAAGGGATTTTAGATCATATAAAAACTTTTAAAAGAATATCTATGAAGTATGGCGGCCAGTAACTAAACCAGCATAATAGTAAGAACGATTTCCTCAAAATTTTCATTGCTATTTTGTATGTCGAAGATGTACTAAGTAAACTGATAAGTTACGTTTAATGGTTTAATTCAAATATTCGGACGGTCTTTATTTCGTTTCATAGTATAGGAAGATAACGTCAGCACACGTCGAGTGTGTGAGTTTGTTAGTGAAACGTAGTTAATCCTCAAAAGGTTCCCTGAACCTTTTGAGTCCCACAAACGCATCATGTTGAGGCGGTATCACTGCTTGTACGAGCTGATTAAACATGGGTGTAGCTAGTGAAAGTCCTACAGTA
>ERZ773067.1285-NODE-1285-length-13693-cov-9.561813_pt1 | contig 13693 bp, 12 predicted proteins | sample MGYA00580622_ERZ773067 | MGnify/ENA primary metagenome ERZ773067 (study PRJEB29015, sample SAMEA2737998) | human oral metagenome | biome: human oral; feature: human-associated habitat; material: dental | place: China | collected 2113 ...
CTGTTTCGCGCCAGAGCGAAGCTCTGTTTTTTTGATTTTCTCGTCTTCGGCACCTGCCGAAGAGCTATTTTTCCGATTTTCACTCCGTCGGTGGGTGCCGAAACGCTGTTTTATAAACAGAAACAATACCATTATCTTACTTCTAAAGCCTTTATCTCGGCCATTAATGAGTAAACATGACTGACACTTTCCAAACCAAAGGATGAATCGGCCTCATATCGACCTTCAACCATATCGGCAAACGCTTTAATCTCTGAAAAGAAGCCCTGTGAGACGATTTGATGATTACCAACAGTCGGGACAAAACCATTTCTTCCGTATAGATTGACAACAGCAGTTGCATTATTTCGGTAGACTTTCTCCAATGGAACTCCAAATACAGCAGAGCGTCTCGGTGTGAAGTTGAGTCGCTCCATGTTGTCCAATACATACAATCCCTTGTCGGTGCTTATACTTAACTGTTCCAGTGCATCTTGCCACGAGTAATCTGTTGACAGTTCCAACATACCCGTTACATCCTGATGCTCTAACACAAGAAACAGGGTCTGTCCACCATCTTTGCTGCTTACAGTATCTGCAGCCCTCACCTTTGCTTCTCCAAATAGAAACGTTACATAGTCAAGCGGATGGATGAACAGGTCGAGCAAAGCATCACCCTCAGGATATAGCCCTGTCAGATAGCGATAATGGTAATGCCGTTTGCCTTCTCTTCGTAATCGTTTTTGCAGAATCTGCGTAGCCGGAGCAAATCGCCTTTGCAGTCCAACTATAATATGCTGTGAACCATACAGCTTTATCGCATCTACCAAAGACTTCAGTTCTCTTTCGTTCTCGCAAGGAGGTTTCTCTATGAAGAGATGCTTCCCCGATTTGATGACTTCGTTTGCTATCCGGAAATGCGAATGTGGATTGGCAGCTACAAAGACTCCCGAAATATTATCATCATACAGAATGTCGTGCAAAGAAGTGGTTCCTTTAACTCCCTTATATTTCTGAGAAATCAACGAGGATTTCTTCTCCGAGGTGCAGCAGATGTATTTCAGTGGCAGCTGAAGATACTGCATGACTGGCAACAGATTGCTGACACAATGATTACCTATACCTATAAGCGCATACTGCCGGGTGTAGATTTGATTCAGTTCCCTCATGCTGCGCATGCTCTTATATCTGCCTATGATGTTGTCTAAATATCCCATATCTGGCTATACTGTTATGTCCCTAAAATGCTTTTTATAGGTAGTATGCTTGTTATCTGTCCATTGATATTTTCCGTAAAACAATTCTATCAACCGCTTGGGAAAGATTCTTTCCAGGTTCCTCAACAATATGATGTCATACTTGCGATGATAGTTTATCCAGCATTGATTACATTCTTTGGAGTGCTGACACTGAATTTTGCATGTTTTCCGTGAATTGAATATCTCGTCGAGAGTATTCTCGTGGATGTTTCCCAAGACCACATCCAGATTCTGACACAAAGGTACATCACCATTTGAGTGGATTACCAACTCGCTGAAAATACTATGACATCTAAGTTTCAGTCTGCCGTTCTTCCATTCGTCATAGAGGGCAACGAAGTCAAAGTTCTCGTCAGTCTGATGTATGGACGACGGAATCCGGTTTATGAAGTCTTTATTATTGGCTTCCATCAGGTCTTGTGTCGTATCGAAAAAAGACATCGTACTGTAAATACCGATACGTACGTCTATGTCATACTTCCGCGCAACGTCTATGACATGCTCCATATCCTCAAACGAGTTCCATGGAGAAAGACAGAACATCAAGGATACGGGCACAATATCTTTACATGCCTCGATTACTTCAATAACCTTGTCGTATCCATCCCGTCCACGCATATAGCGATAAGTTTCCCTATTACCGTCAAGCGAGATATACAGGTGTTTGGGATGATGATTCCTCACGGCAGAAATTACTTTGCCCACTGCAAGGCAGTTAGACAGTAGAGTATAATTGGGATGATGCGTATCAAACCAGGCAAGTATCTTGTCGGCTTCAGGATGAAGAATAAACTCACCACCTTCTAAACCTACCACCGTGTGCTTGGTTACGCATTTGCTGTTCATGATATTGATGATGTCATCTAAACTTAAATTCTCCATAGGTTTCTTCCAAATAGAACAGTGCTTGCAACGAGACTGACAACTTGTGGTGGAATATATCATAAGGGAGGTGAGCTCCTTGTGTTGTCTGTGTATTACATTATTGGCAAATACTATCCCATTATGGATGTAGTCATAAATACTGTACATTATTTCTAGTTTATCTTTTATGATAAAGAGTAGAAATCAGTCAAAAGACTGCACAGTATTGATGACTTTCCCCTATTTGCTCATTACTTACCAAGTAAGTCTCAGACCGAAAGGTACCGTTATCATGAGCGGATGCTCTGTGCGGTAAGTCTCAAGACCACTGTCATTCCCGATGTAATAGAACATGTTAGGTTCAAAATACAGACTGAATGGCTTGAATATTTTGTACTGTACACCTACACCTAAGTTAACAGACCACTGATAACGCGCCTTGATGTTGCCCCTAAGTGTATACGACGAATCGGACGTAATGATATATCTCTTGTTGAGTGAACTATGGACAGGCATTTCAAATGTTACGCCACCTGTTGTATATGCGTTGAACCGCCCTTTGCTCCATATACGATAAGTCAATCGCAATGGTATGCCCACATAATCTATTTTCTGTGTCTTCAACAGTTTTGCTTTGTGATATTCACTCTCAAATTCAGACTTTAATCTGGTATAGAGTATACCCGTTCCGAAAGTCCAACGAGGACTTAGCTGCTTGTTGAGCGAGAAACCAAAGGTCTTCGGACGATAATGATGCGCCTTCTCGCCTAAAGATTTATTCCCGCCCATTGCATTATTCAGTGCTATCCAAGACATTTTCGCTCTCTCGATAGAATCCATCAAAGCACCGTTCCTTGTTAAGTAGTTTGCATAATCTTCCCAAGTATAAAGTTTCGCAGCTACACCTCCGTTAGCGTAATCTATTACAGACAGGTAGTTCAGATTGGACATAGCTCCATTTGCGCCGGTATTGGAAGAATAGCCAAAATTAAATGTCCACGGATATTTCTTCTTTTGTTTGATATTGATATTTACGCTTTCATTCAGCGCTATCATTTTATCCCCAGAAATATTTGGGAGGTTGTATAAAGAATCTTCCATGCCTATATCAGTTGCCAAGCATTTTTGCAAGGAATCCACATTGAATGATACTACCACCTGTCCAGATTCCGCACTGTCTGTTTTTACTTTTTCAGTAGGAGCAGTTATTTCTACAGGAACACTGCTATTATTACCACTGTTAATTGATGGCATGAAATATTCTGGTTGTTCTATACTTTGCATTCTTCTTTCATTTTGAATACGTCTGGAATGCTCCTTGTAAGTGTTCACTGCGGTCGGCTTGTTGTCGGTAATTTCGGAAGACTTGTCTCTCGTTGTAAGATAGATATATACGGGTATCAGAATTGGCAATAGAAGTAGCATCCAATAGTTAATCAGTATTGCACGCAGCATCTTCTTTGCCCTGAACAGCTGGGAAGAAGAGCTGTGAGGATTGATACCTAGCAATTCTCCTATTTCCTTATGTGAGAGACCGTCCAGAACCGAGAGTTTGAATATCTCCTGATTTCCCTCTGGCAAGGATTCTATTGCCGATAGCAACAATTCTAGTTTAATACTCTTTTCTTCATCACTATTCTCATCAGGAAGGTCTATTTCCAGACAAGATAAAGGGATTTCATCTTTTTCAGTGCTTTGCAAGTATTTCAAAGAAAGGTTCCTTACTATGGTTATCATCCATCCCTCAAATTTTGAGTTATCCTTCAACATATTTATGGAGGTGAAGATGATGATAAAGGCATCATGCAAAATATCTTCAGCAGTACTTTTATCTGTCACATAATGTTGGCATATTCTCATTAATCTATTGGAATATGCCTTATATAAATCTTCGAGAGCTTCTCGTTCTCCTTTCTTACATGCGTCTATATCGACATCTATATTCATAGATATATTTTTCCTTTTTATTAAAAGGAGTAGATTATGCCTAAATGACTGCATGGATTCTGGGACTTTTTTTGGATACTTGAAAAAGGAAAAACTCCATAATTAGATTCTTATTTTAAATCTGACGAATGAGGTTTGGTAACATCGGTTTCATTTTGAAGAAGGAAGAATATAAATTTAATTCCGGCTTCATGAAAAGCTTTTCTTCTTTTTTCATTCTGCTCAAATCTTTTTTTGAAGCCCGTTATTCAGATATTTATCTTTCTAACTTTGTGCACTGTTATGACGATTCAGGTGAAAAAGATTGATAATTCTTATTTAAAGTGTGAGGCTCGGAGATTGGGATTCGCTGCTTGTGGAATTGCACGCGCCGAACCGGTAGAGAAAGAAACTGCCGACAGATTACGTGCGTGGATATCTTCTGGTGGAGAGGCTAATATGCACTACATGGCGACACACACCGATAAACGTCTCGACCCACGGTTGCTAGTTCCGGATGTGAAGAGCATAGTATCGGTAGCTCTGAATTATGCACCAGCCCGAACATTTCCGGAAGAAGAATATCAATTGGCGGCCTATGCTTACGGACGCGATTATCACGACCTGATGAAAGGGCGTTTGAGAGAGCTAGCACTAACCATTTGTAATGCTCTCGGTGAAGGCACCGAATCGGTTCGCGTGTTTGTAGATACTGCTCCGGTGCTAGAGCGATATTGGGCATGGAAGGCTGGACTCGGATGGACGGGTAAGAACCATCAACTTATAATTCCTCACGGAGGCACGATGTTTTTCCTCGGTGAGATTTTCTTCCCGTTCGATGCTGATGCCTACGATTCACCGATGCCATCGCGGTGCGGTAGTTGCCGACGGTGCCTCGACACTTGTCCAACCGGTGCAATCGCCGAGACTAAGGAGTTCTGTTCGGAGAAATGTCTATCCTATCAGCTTATCGAAAACCGTGGCGAACTATCTGCCGAGGCCAAATCGGCAATGGGCAACATGATTTACGGCTGCGACCGTTGTCAGGAAGTATGTCCGTGGAATCGTTTCGCAAATCCAACCGACGAACCTCTGCTCCAACCCAGCGACGAACTAATGAGCATGTGCAAAACCGACTGGCAGAGACTCACTCCGGAAAAATATCGTACCCTCTTCAAAGGCTCGGCTGTTAAGCGCGTCAAGTTCGAAGGCATAAAACGAAATATCAATGCAGCAAATTCAAATAATAAAGATTTATGAAAAAGATTATTGCACTCGCCATCATCATTATGTTTGGCACAACGACCGTGACGGCTAAGAAGAAGCCGCAGTCCATTAAACCGCAATTCCGTATCGGACAAACGGCAAACTATGAGTTTATTGTAACTTACGATTATCGTAACTCGGAAACCGACAGCGTTATGAGAGGCTACTCGGACTACAATTTCGGCTGCAATCACAGCATGAGAAAGTTCGGCATGGAAAGTGGCGACACCATTATAAGCCGCTTTTCGCTTAAGGTGCTCGACGCGTCAGCCTACGGATATGTGATGGAGCTAAGGTTTCTAGATTTCAAGCAATCTTCCATAAAATTCGAAGACGATAACGAGGCCGCATTGTTCAATTTAACTTTGAGCATTTTCCGTAAAACGCCCCTCAACATTATGCTCTCTGCTGACTTGAATCAATATATGCCCATCTTTAATGAAGAGCTATACAACCAAATAATCGATGAATTAATATCAGCCTATCGGAAGAATCGGAAATTACTCGGAAACAAAGATGAACCTAAAAGAGAAGAACTGCTCGAGATGTTCAACGACATTGATAACACATTCCTCAACGGTATGCTTTCATATTTCATCCCCGGAATGGATTATTTCCGCAGCATTTATAGGCAAACGTTCTTACCGGGCACTTACACTGACGGACAGATGCCTGATTCACTTCACAAAGACAACATACTCTACACCCAAACAGCCATAACGGCTGGTGACGGGTCATTCACATTACAAAGCACCAAAGAGGCTTATGTACATGCTCAGATTGGCAGCTCGAAAGATAATGTAGATACTATAATGGATGTGGATTCGGTGGATATTGATTCATTAACTACCTACGACTCTGACTCCGTAGTAGTAGACACAGCGGAATTAGACGAAGATTATGACACCGCCTACATAGATAGCCTCGAAAATGCCGACCTGGTGCCCTCTACAATTCGAAAATCCCTGAAGCTCGACAAAGATTCATGGCCTGTATCCCAAGAAGAAACCTCTATTATTTACAGTAAAGATGGCGTTTGGACAGACCGTAAGCTACTCCGCAGAATATATGATATACACGAATTCTGAACAGGTTAGGTTCCAGCACCTATAGAAAAAATGTATTGAAACTCTCGAAATGCGACGTTCCCGGCCACAAATGGCTTTTGAAGTCCCGGAACGTCGACATTCCAGCGAAAAGAGAACCTATATTATTCCTGGATGAGCTTTTCCAGGGCGGGAATTACTATTCGACCTCGCGAGAGTGTGAGCAAATTATCGGCTTGTAGGGAGTTTAGTAGGCTGGAAATATTGAGCCGAGGAGCGTGTAGTTCGGCAGCTAAATCTTTCATTCGGATGTTTATTGTTTTTTCGCCTGCGGGGCGCATACAACGTTGCACTACGAATCTCACGAATTGTTCGCGCAACGTGGTTGGCTCATTATGCCAGAGAATACGCGACCCGCGTTGCGAACCCGTGGCGAGAGTACCGAGAAGATTGAGTTGGAAAATGAGGTGTTGGCTTGCGAGGCGAAGAACCTCGTTTTTATCGAGCGAGAGTAGGCTACAGTCTGTTCGGGCGGTGAATGTTTTGGTGTAGCGTTGCGAAAATCCGAAGAAATATTCGGCCTGTATGATGTTTGGGGCGTGGAATTGTTCAATAATTGAATATCGGCGATTATCTGAGTGCGTTTGAGCGATCATTTGTCCACTCATTAGGAAATATAGCAATTGACATTTTTGATTTTCTTCAACAAGGGTTTGGTTTGGTTCCAGCTTGAGGAATCCGAATCGAGTCTTATCGACAATCTGCGCAAGGTCTGCCCGGTCGATACCGAGAAAGAGTGGCAACTCAAGGAGCTTGTTATAAATCTGCAGCATTAAATATATGTTCGCAATTAATAGCCCTTGAATTTAAGAGGCAGGAACGAGAGATGAAAGTAAGACGGCAAAGCGAATTGAAGCCATTTCATGTATAAGTACATTTAATAATAAACATCTACTTAGTCAATTTGTTTTCCATGGACTTACTGTGCCATGTGTGTAGCTTTCCACCAGCGGAGTAGATGAAATAAGCCATCAGTTCAGGGTGTCGGTCGAGAACCTCTTTTGCTTTGTCTATCCCCATAACCATGAACGCTGTGGCATAGGCGTCGGCTGTGGCACAATCGCGGGCTAGAACGGTTGCCGAGAGGAGGGAATGCTGAACGGGCCGCCCGGTGCATGGATCGATAGTGTGGGCATATTTCTTTCCGCCCTTATAGTAGAAGTTGCGATAATTTCCGCTAGTTGCCATTGCTTTGTCGGTAACGTTGAGTACGGTTATTATATCTTGGTTCTTGTTTTGTTTATCGTCCACAGGCTTATTTATTCCAATCTTCCATGGCACTCGGTTTTCACTGTTCCCGCTGGTTACTATTTCGCCTCCTATTTCAATCATATAGTTTGTGATGTCATTCTGTTTGAAGAATCGCGCAACAATGTCGGCGCCGTAACCTTTTGCTATGGCCGAGCAGTCAAGTGTTATTCTTGGGTTTGCTTTTTGGATGGTTCTACCTTGAAGTGATACTTTCCGATAACCGATTAGTGGGCGGATACTGTCGATTTTTTCGCGTGTAGGCAAGGTCCCTTTTTTAAATCCGAATCCCCAGAGGTTCACTAGCGGAGCCACGGTTATGTCGAATGCTCCTTCGGTTTCGGACGAGATTTGCTGCGCGAGGTTAAACACTTCAATAAACATCCGGTCGGCTTTCACAGTTTCATTGCGGTTTATTCTGGAGATGGTGGATTGTTTATTGAATGTTGAAAGCGATTGGTCTACCAATTTGAGCTGTGCTTCGATTTCGGATTGCAGATTGCGGTCGCTTTGATACGTTATGTGATAAACAGTACCGAACACGAATCCATTATCGTGCTGATAGGGCATGGAATGCTGCCTTTTGATGATTAAAATTGTGCCTGCAATGAGAAGGACCAGAAAAGGCAACTGCCAATAGAGTTTTTTTCTATCCATAATCTCTAGAAATCTAAACAGATGTTGAATACTATACCTAGACGGGAGGTTGAGTTTAAACCGTAGCCTGGAACATACCACGGCGCACCGTAAGGACTGCTTTTAGCATAGAGTCGAGCTCTGTAGCGCACCGTCCACCCGAGATGAATAGGGCCCAATATCTTAGCGTTGACTCCGCCGACCAGTTCGGCCCACAGAAAGTTACACGGAACATTGGCAACGCTATAGTCAACAGGCCCACCCCAAATAGGGTCTTTTACGTTCGGGTTTCCGAAATCGTAGCTAAATGAGGTATAAGCCGCGCGCGCTCCAACGATAACACGATATATATCGTGTTTATTCTTCATTACATTGAAATCGGTGCCAATTCTGAAATATGGAGCTCGGGTGGTGAAGGTTGTACCGGTTATGTCGTCTTTCCTGTCGGCCTTTCCGATTCCGATTTCTATAGTTGGGAAATATTTGTCTTTCAGGTTCACCACGGCCACTCCTTCATATTGCCCATAGTCTGACATTACAGCCATCGCAGCGCCCACGACATCTACACCTACAGATATTCCTCGAAACAGAGGTACGGTGTCTTTCACAACTGTTGTCACAAGCTTTCGCCTTTGCGCGTTACCCGCAGTAGGAAACAACAAAAGCAGACTAATTGCCAGAATTGAAATAAATGAAGAAGTGTTTTTTATTTGCATCATAATCTACGTTAGGATTGTTGATGACGATGGAGTCGATTCGATGTCTAGTATGGTTCGTGCCGATGATGGTATGGAAATAGTTGGCCGGGCAATCAACGCTCTCGAAATGCGGGATATTTATTTTGCGAACAACAACCGTATCAAGTTGACTATTGCCGGCGATGTCGCTATAAAGGAACAGCAAACTGTCTACATCTTTAACGTAGCTCATCTGTATTTTGAAAGTTGTTTTCCCCACAAAACGATTCAATAGCACTGCATCGCTGCTGTCTGGGCGTAGGGCAATGATGCTTAGCGTATCTTTGAGCGTGTCGCCCTTCATCGTATATGATGAAAATACAGTGCTGTTGAGCGGACAGTTAATATCCGAACAGGCCGACAGAAGAATCGGAAACAGTAGCAAATAGAGCGTTCTTTTAAGCATGGGTTTATGATTCTTCGATATTGATTTCTTCTTCGATATGATAATCGTTGCGATGCAAACTACTTCGGCTAACTAGGTCGCCTATAAACCCGGCCAGGAAAAGCTGCGTGCCAAGAAGAATGGCAACCAGTGCGATGAAAAATGAGGCATGATTTGAAAGTAAATCACCGTAGACGCCATCGCATAGATTTATAATCTTTTCGCATCCCAGCCAAACCAAAGCCACAAAGCCGATAAAGAAAACCACACTACCCAAGAATCCGAACACGTGCATGGGCTTCTTACCGAAATTGGTTAAAAACCAAAGTGTGAGCAGGTCCAAATAACCGTTGATGAAGCGGTTTATGCCGAATTTCGACTTTCCGTATTTACGTGCCTGATGGTGCACAACTTTTTCGCCAATCTTTGCAAAGCCGGCCTCCTTGGCCAAATATGGAATGTAGCGATGCATCTCGCCATAAACCTCAATGTTTTTCACAACGTCGCGTCTGTAGGCTTTCAGTCCGCAATTGAAATCGTGCAGGTTGCGAATACCGCTTATTCGGCGTGCTGTTGCATTGAACAGTTTCGTAGGAATTGTTTTAGTCAGAGGGTCATAGCGCTTTTGTTTGTATCCGCTCACAAGGTCGTAACCATCTTGGGTTATCATTTCATAGAGTTCGGGAATCTCGTCGGGCGAATCCTGTAAATCGGCATCCATTGTGATGACAACATCGCCTTTCGACGCCTTGAATCCGCAGAAAAGCGCAGGACTCTTACCGTAGTTTCGCCGGAACTTGATAGCACGAACGTTCTTATCCTCTTTACCGAGCTGGGCTATAACGTCCCAGCTCTTATCGGTCGAACCATCATTAATAAAAATAATCTCGTAGCTGAAATTGTGTTCTTTCATTACCCGTTGAATCCATTTGTGGAGTTCGGGCAAGCTTTCCTCTTCATTGAAAAGCGGTATGATTACTGAAATATCCATGTATCGTTTTTGATTAACTCATTTCGTTTGCTTCCTACGAGCCATCACAGCCGCAACAGGAAAACTGACAATTGCGCCAAGCAGAAGCTCATAAATAAAGCCGGTTGTAGCAAGTGTCAACGGCTCGAAAATCTCACGTAGTGAGGTCAGATAATCCTCGGTCGAAAGTCCCATCTCTTTTATAAAATCTTGATATTGTGGCATCCCAAGCATCTTAGAGGCAATGCCGAAAAGTGTTCCGTTATCTAGAAACGACATGTAGGCCCATTGCAATAAACTAAAAAGGAAAGCCGAGTTCATGAAAACTTGCAGGCAATACATCAAAGCAAAACTGAAAGAAATTGTTCCCTCACGACCTTCTTCACGAAAAATGCGCAATCTGTAAGCAACAAAAAAAGGGGTAGAAAGAATCAATAAAGAACTGAATGTTCCTAAGAAAGATTGCCATGCACTACCCACGAAACATGCAAAACTTGCCGCCCAAAGAATAGCTAAATAAACGCCGTCATATCGGGAATAAGTACGCAATTGCTTGTAGTCTTCATAAATCATGCAACAAAATTAGTCATTAAATGAAATATAAAAATGTGGGGGTAGATTGAAATTATGGTTTTTTGTTAAGGGACTAAAAATTACATGGCCCATTTCTTAAATTAATCTTCCATTCAATACCTTTGCATCGTCTTCTTTCTTGAAGGAAGTCACAACAACACGGGCAAGTCTCTTACGGCCAGCTCCCTTTAAATCCCCCAGGGTGGGAACGCAGCAAGGGTAGGAGGTTGTAGCGGCGCGATAAGAACAGCTTGCCCACCCCCGCCTCTTTAGCTCAGTTGGCCAGAGCACGTGATTTGTAATCTCGGGGTCGTTGGTTCGAATCCGACAAGAGGCTCTATCAGAGGAAAAGGCTGAGAGTTTTTAGATGAATGAAAAAGGATACGCAGTTTCTTGCGTATCCTTTTTTCGGTATTATTGGAATGAAGAGCATTTACGGTGTGGGTTTTTTCTTTTCTTCGCCTTTCCACTCTTCCCACCATATTTTCTGGTTAACCATCGAGCGCGTAGCCACTTTATTGCTCGCCGTGCGCGTAGTTTCGGGAATGAACCTAACGCGAACGTTTTCAATTTGCGAAGCCTTCACATCTTCGGCCTTGCTCTGGCCCATTCCGGTGGCCACGATGGTGTAGTAGAACGTGCCGATGCCCTGCAGTTTCACCGTGCGACCTTCGGCCATGAACTGTCCCATCACCTGTCCCAGGTCTTTCAGGACGGCATACGTGTCGCCTCGGCTCACGGTAGAAATTTCGGCCAATCGGTCGGCCACTTCGTCGGTTGTCACCGGCTTACCAACAATCACCACTTCGGGATACCACTTACCGGTGATTTTCTTCAGTACTTTTTTAAAAAAAGCCATAACAGTAATGTTTTAAAATGAATAATTATGTTGTTTGAAATATGAATCTCGTTCTCTCTTTCCGACTGCCTCGCCACCCGGATGAAATACCCTCGGGTGGCGACTAAGGTACCCTTAGGTGGCGACCGAGGTACCCTTAGGTACGGACTAAGCCTTTTTCACATCCGTTATTCATCGGCTACCGGACGAGCCGCCAACCCATAAGAACGACCGAGGATGACCAGCGGCTTCACTTCGTTCAAGCGGAAGAACAGGTAGCTACCGCTGAGCCTGTCGCCCGGAAGCGCCGACCAATACCAACCGAAGTTGCCGACGTTGAGCAGCGAACCATAATCGTAGTAGCGAGCGCCCGAAGCAGGGAAGTTGATAGTAGCCGTCTTACTGCTGTTGGTCCAGAAATTATGACCGAAGTTGTTGAGGAAAGTCTGCCCATCTGATGTTCCGTCAACATTCATTGTGCCAGTGTATAGACCATTAGTCGTAAAACCTGTAAACGCATTGGAAGCTGGCATCTTAAAGCCTACAGGACAAGGATCGTAAACCGTCTTGACGACAGGATTGTCGTTACCAACATTCCAGCCACTAGTAACCGTGTTATCGGCTGACCAAAGATTGAGATAAACATAATTGTTCCACCAGCTACTACCATCTGTGAAATAATAATCAGGATGCTGAATACCATTTATGATAGACATGCTATTACCTGCATTCTGCCTGAAATGGCTATTTGCAGCTAATTTAGATGGTTCAACACCAGGGAAGGCATCCTTACGCCCCCACTGATAAAGGGTGGTAGCTCCCCTCTTTACGCTACCAGGCTTCTGAGTAATATTGATGACGGTATACGCCTTTGTGCCGTTGTTAGCAACAGTCTGTTCGACCTTTACCTTCACTGTACGAGCACTTGAATAAGTGGAACCACTCCACTGCGTTGGCTTCCAACCCAAGGTCTCCTTGGTGAAGTTATAGACCTTACCTTGATGGTTAGTAACAGGAATCTTATCAAGCGCGTCCTTAGGAGCAAACCACAAATGCCATGACCAAAGAACTGTCTTTGAAGCACCACTACCTTTGGTAACTGCAACAACGGCATTGCCACTTTGGATGTCGGCTGCTGTAACCTCGAAGTCGAGGAAGCCCTCACCACCAACATGTGTGATAGAAGGAGAATGAACGAGGTCGGCAGCATCTGCCCAGACAACCTCAGCACCATCGACACTCGCATTGGCACCGCCGTGGGTCTTCTCTATCCAAGGATCATCTATGGCGTGACCTGCATGGTCTTGGAAGTTGCTTAGGATATAGGTGCCTGCATTGCTGGTTTGGTAAGAACTTGGATTATTATTACCATTCTTAATGGCATTACCATAAACAAGTGGGATGCGATAATGACCAGGAGCTGAGATTACATAACAGTTGGCAGTGCTACGATTTACGCTACCACCCTTGGTAGAAAGGTCGTAAGGAGCAGAAGAAGAACCTAAGGCGGTTGCATTCTTTAATCCGTCATTGCGTTGTTTTAAAAGATCTATCAGTTCTGCCTTCTTAAGTGTAGCCGTACCTTGGTAGGCAGCAGTACCACCATTGCCCTCTGTCTTGCTAAGGCTGGTGAGCCAAGCAGGCTTCTCTGCCATAGAGAATGTACCATCGTTGTTATTATCGTAGCCTACCACTTTCCATGCTACCGGCCGTTTCGTGCCGTCGGGGGCTTGTCGGTAGCTGGTGATGCCGTAGTTGCCGGTTTGCGTTGCATCATAGGCAACAGCCGTAGGACTGGTGGCTTGAATAATGTAGTTCCAGTTGCTGTTCTTTTCGGTTATCATATACGTCTTGGTGGTGCCGGGCTTCCATTTCTTGCCTTCTATCTTGGCGGTAATGCTGTTGC
>ERZ773067.1286-NODE-1286-length-13693-cov-9.419270_pt1 | contig 13693 bp, 8 predicted proteins | sample MGYA00580622_ERZ773067 | MGnify/ENA primary metagenome ERZ773067 (study PRJEB29015, sample SAMEA2737998) | human oral metagenome | biome: human oral; feature: human-associated habitat; material: dental | place: China | collected 2113 ...
ATGGGGCAATAAATCGCTCGCCCGAATAAGAAAACATATTGAAACAACCTTGCGGGAGTTCCGCAAATGAAAAACCAAATGGTTTGGGCCTCGCGGAAGTTCCGCAGATGAGAAACTAAACGGTTTGGGCCTCGCGGAAGTTCCGCAGATGAGAAACTAAACGGTTTGGGCTCCGCGGGAGTTCCGCAAACAAGAAACTAAATAGTTTGGGCTCCGCGGAAGTTCCGCAAACAAGAAACTAAATAGTTTGGGCCCCGCGGGAGTTCCGCAAGCGAAAAACCAAATAGTTTGGGCTTCGCGGAACTCCCGCAAACAAAAAACAAAATTGAATAACCCTCGCGGAAGTTCCGCAAAGAGTAAATATTTCAAACTTAAATCATTCAAAATCATGGTTAAACAGAAAATCATTTCAAGTACGGTAAATGTCGCCGAAATCGATAATCTGGACGTGAATCACCTCAACAACGGCGCGCATTACCAGTTCATCAAGGACGTTTCGACGCGCATCGCTACCGAGACCGCTCTCGTTGCTAATCCGGTTGTGAAGGCTGCCGCCGACCGCCTCGCAAACGCCCTGAAAGAGGAGGATAGATGCCTGGTTCTGTCGCAGAAAAACCTGTCGACCGACGACATCCGTGAGCTCGACATCGAACGCGATAAACTCTTCGCCGGCTATCGTTCGGCCGTGAAGGGGTTCCTTCGCATGCCGGTTGCCGACGTCGCGCAGGCAGCCAAGGAGCTCGCCCAGCATCTTAAAGACTACGGCATCAATCCTCAGATGCAGCTCGAGCGCGAAACGGCTCTGATTGCGAACCTCATCGACGATTGCGAGACGAAATTCGCCGCCCAGGTTGCTCGCCTCGGCATCCAACCCTACGTCGCCGCGCTCAAAACGGCCAATACGAAGCTGGAAAGCCTGATTCACAGTCGCACCGACTCCGATTCCACCCGAATTCTTGGCGCCTTGCGAATCGCCCGGCGAGAAAGCGATTCGGCATATTTTTACCTGATTAAGGTTGCGAATGCCTTCCCGATATTCGTTAACCAATCGGACGCCGCGGCGTTTATCGACTACATGAACGAGCTCATCAAGCGCTACAAAGAGCAGGTTCTCACGGCCCGGAAAAAGAAGTCGGACGGCAATGACCCCAAGAAACCCGAAGGCGGAGGTAAAAAGCCCTCCGACCCGAAAAAACCCTCCGACGGTAAGAAACCCGATGACCCCAAGAAGCCGAATGACCCGAAGAAGCCCGGAGGCGGAGGAGAATCTCCCAAACCCGGGCGCGAAGAAGACCCCGGCGAAGACCAGGTATAAGATAAATTCGTTTATATATCAATCAAAAGCCCTGCACGCTCCGAGATGGATTCGTGCAGGGCTTGCCGTTTTATTATATCATGGATTCGGTTTAAGAGAAATTATCCTGTCCCCTTGACGAGCAATTGGCCGACAGACGTATCGGCATGGGTATCGGACAGGCATGTAGGGACAGACACGGGGTCTGTCCCTACATGCGGCCTATCGGCCGAGTGGGGAACCGCCTCGTGTTTACCTTTAATAGATATTAGTTCAGGGATGGGGTAAGACTTATATTGAATTAGTGGGATTATTCGTGGCTTTTTTCGCTTATGGTTAGTCGGCGACATCCGTCGGGTAGCTCTTCTATGCTAACGCTTACGGCATCGTTGGGCAAGATTTCTTCGATGAGTTCGGGCCATTCAAGGAAGCAGAGGTTGTGGCTGTAAAAATAGTCTTCGTAGCCCATATCGTACACTTCTTCGAGCTTTTTGATTCTGTAGAAATCGAAGTGGAATACGGGCGAACCTGTGGCGTCGGTGTATTCGTTCACAATGGCGAAAGTAGGCGAGGTTATCACGTCTTCGACACCCAGAGCCCGACACACAGCTTTGATAAAGGTTGTTTTACCGGCACCCATCTTACCGTAGAAAGCGAATACTTTTCGGGTACCGATATTTTGGACGAATATTCGGGCGGCTTGCTCGATTTGGTCAAGACTTTTGATGATTATTTCCATGTTATTGTTTTTTACGGGGAGTAAGGCCTATCAGGGGCACAAGCATCTCTTCCATTGATATGCCACCGTGTTGGAAAGTGTCGCGATAGTAGGACACATAGTAGTTGTAGTTGTTTGGATAGGCGAAAAACGAGTCGCCGGTTGCGAAGACATAGCTTGTGCTGATGTTGGGCGATGGCAACTTGGCTTGGCGGGGGTCGCGAATAACGAAAACTTCACGGGGATTGTAACTGAGATTCTTGCCGAGTTTGTAACGCAGATTGGTGTTTGTGTTTCGGTCGCCAATGATTTTGATAGGATTAGTTGTACGTATGCAACCATGGTCGGCGGTGAGGATTATTTTGTAGTTCGATTGCGAGAGTTCGCGTATTATTTCGGCCAGTACGCTGTGATGGAACCAGCTTTTAGTAATCGAGCGATAGGCACTTTCGTTATTGGCCAGTTCGCGAATCATTCGCATTTCGGTGCGCGCGTGCGAAAGCATATCGATAAAGTTCACCACTAGCACGTTTAGATCGTTGTGTTCGATACTGTGGATTTTGCTAATGAATTTGTCGGCACCTGCGGAGTCGTTAATCTTGTGATAGGAGTAGGTGTCGTGTCGGCGATAGCGCTCGATTTGTGTTCCGATGAGAGGATGTTCATTGAGATTTTTCCCTTCTTCCTCGTCCTCATCGACCCATAGTTCGGGGAACATTTCGGCAATCTGCAGCGGCATCAGTCCGCTGAAGATTGCATTGCGGGCATATTGCGTTGCCGTTGGAAGTATACTCATGTAGAGGTCTTCGTCGATGTCGAACATGTCGGCAATTTCTTCCGATAGCACTCGCCATTGGTCGTAGCGCAGGTTGTCGACAACGATTAGAAACACCTTACTACCGTTGTCGATTTCGGGAAACACTTTGCGTTTGAATATATCGGGACTCATGAGTGGACGGTCGGCGGTTTGAATCCAGTCGAGATAGTTCTTCGCAACATATTTTGCGAAGCCGATGTTAGCTTCGGCCTTTTGCATTGTGAGTGTTTCGGCCATGCTGCTATCGGCGCTACTAAGTTCGAGCTCCCATTTCACGAGTCGGCGATAGACATTCTTCCAATCGTCGAAGTTGCGAGCTTCGCTGATTTGGGAGGAAATTTGGATATAATCTTGCTGATAGCCGCTTTGCGTTACCTCGCTAACAAGTTCTTTGCGATGGATATTCTTTTTGAGCGACAGAAGAATCTGGCTCGGGTTAACGGGCTTAATAAGATAGTCGGCTATCTTCGACCCGATTGCCTGATTCATTATGTTTTCTTCTTCGCTCTTTGTTACCATAACCACTGGCGTTGCAGGCTGAATTTCCTTGACGCGCTGTAACGTTTCGAGACCGGAGAGACCGGGCATTTGCTCGTCGAGCAGGATAAGATCGAAGGTTTTGTTGCGACATTGTTCAATGGCATCGGTACCGTTGCTGGCGGTAACAAGTTCGTAGCCTTTCTTTTCAAGGAAGATGATGTGAGCTTTGAGTAGTTCGATTTCGTCATCGACCCAGAGTAATAATCCGTTGTTCATGTCCATGTTTTATTTTCAGAAGCCGTCGAGGTCGTAGTATTCGTCCTCCACCGAGCTATCGGTTTGTTTTTTCTTATCTGGCGAATCAGTCGGCGTAGTTGGGTCGTCGAAATAAATCATCGGGTCGTCGGCTGGTTCAGTTGGTTCGGGAGTCGTGGGAGGTGCAGATTGCGGCTCGTCGAGAATAATCTCGCTGTTGCCAGCGGGCGGAGTGACCGGCTCCTCCTGTTGAAGTTCCAGCTTATTGTTCGTGGCTGGAGAGATAGTGTCATTTTCGGGCAGCGCAAAGGTGTTCGAATCTGTCGGCTGCACGGATATCTCATCGGCAGGAACAGATAGGCGGTCGTCGTTGGTTGGTTCAGCCTCTGGCCTTGCTATCGATTCCGGTTCACGAGGCGAGGCGATTTCAGCAGGTTCGTTCAACAAATAACGCTTCTCAATGTTGAGCGGCGCGAAGTGTTGTTTATAGAACTCTTCATAGTCCTTATAGCTGAACGCTGAACCGATGAGTTGAAGATTGCGGTCGCTGATTATGACGGTTCGCACACTTCGATGTAACAACTCGGTGATAGCTTTCACTCCAGAGAGTCGACGGGCATATTGCAGAGCTTCATCGAAGTTTCTGAATCCAGAAACCTGCATGCGATGTAACATGCCTAGGCTTTCAATTTCGATGTCGAAGTTGCGCACCGGAAAACTGGTGAAGTTGAAACGCGCTATTTCAAAAAGCAGTTTGTTTTCGCTCACCGAGTCGGGATTATAGACGAGCATGAATCGGAAGTCGATATTACGCTCATCCGACAGTTTAACCTGCCTTATGCTGTCGCTATCGTTAAGCACGTCAGAACGATAGCTCCAGACGTCACCCAGGTCGAACTTAGCATTACGCAGTTTCTTTCCGGCCTGCACACCGTTGACAATCATGCCGGCTATCTCGCTTATTCGACTTTGTGGAAACTTCTCAACTACGGCCTTCATATCGTTCACACAACCATCGGCATCGCCCTCATTAAGCTTGCCGAGTGCACCGATGAACATGAATTTGTCACGATTGGCACCAAGCGGGAAACGTGACTCTGATATTCGCGTATTGCCCTTTACCTCCACATATCGGCCTTGCTTGAAAGCCTCGTAGGTTGCAGCGTAAAGCGAGTCTTCGATGTGCGTGCCCAATAACGCGTTTTCCTTGAAATAAGGGTCGGAGAGGATAGTTGTCCACTTGCTGTCAGGATAATTAGTCTTGAGTTTATCGAGATATGTTTCGGCTGTTACGGGCTGATTCTTCCGCATGTAGAGCAGATAGAGATGGTAGAGCACATCATCGGTTTGCTCGTAAGTTGGGAAATTGTCGTTGAGCCTACGAAGGGCTTTCTCGGCCAGCGGCAGATTGTCGAGCCGGTCTTTGAAAATAACTCCAGAGTGATGCAATCCGTCCATCAGAATCTTATTACTGGCCTCAAGCTGTTCACTCGTGAAAGGAATTTGCTCCAAGTAGTAGGCTCGCTGGTAGGGGTCATTCTGTACCGAGTCCATGCGTTGTTCAATAGAGTCACGACGAGCTTCTGCCTGGTCGATTGAATCGCGTTGGGCGTCGGTAATCTCAGGTGTCATGCTACCCACAACCGTTTTATTTATTCGCTGCCAGTTGTCGATGTTTTCGCGTTTGCCCCACTGCTGCTGGAAAGCCAACTTGCCTTGCTGAACGGCCGTTGGATTATAAAAATACCATGTCCCGTCGCCCGTCCGACTTTCCTTGCGTGGCTGCGGCATACCGAAATTATTCTGTCCCGCATTCTGTGCCTGACGTTGTTCGGCCTCTTGCTCGGCTTGCTTACTACGTTCCTCCTTTTCTTTCTTTTTCAACGCTTCGATGACACGGTCAATAGCGGCATTGCGTTCGGCCTCGGAACATTTGGCCAGATATTGCAGCGAGTCTTGAAGCTGAACAGCATCTGTGAACGGCACTAGCTCATCGAGCACCTTGGAACGTTTGTCGAGCTCGGCATAATCCTTACGATCTTTGTCGAGCAGTCCGATTGCTATTCCGTAGCATCGCCGCGCATCGGCAAAACGTTCTCTGTTCCAATAAATATTACCGAGTTTTAGCAACAATACACCCTTCTCGATACCGTTGCGCGTAGCTTTTTCGTTTCCCGTTTCGTAAGCTGCAATGGCTCCAAGGGTATCACCGCCAGCCAAACGAATATTTCCCATGGCATAATAAACCTGGTCGAGATAATCCTTATTCTTGTCGGACGCTGCCATGCGTCTCAGCTTATTTACCATTTGCCGAGCCTGCGCAGAGGCAGTCACCTCGGTTTGTGCAATTCGTGCATTGAACTCCAGTTCGTAGGGTGGATTAGCCCGAACAACTCTTCCAAAACATTTATAAGCCTCGCTGTTGTTTCCAAGTGCAGCTTGAATCTGTCCCATCAAGAACCATTCGCGAGCCTTTTGTTTACGACGCATTTCATGACTGATAACCCTCCTTAGATAGGGAACCGCCTCTTGCAGTCGGTTCGCCCGGATGTAATAATCGGCCAGCGTGTAATCCCACTCCTTCAGTGCATGCCGGTCTATCGAATCGCGCCGCATATCGCGAATCACATCTTCGGCATCATAAAGCCAGCCTTCCTCTACATAACATTTGGCCAGCCAAGCCCGTGCCTTACCATAAATAGCCGGCTGATTCTTGTAGATTCGGCTCATATAAGAAAAGGTGGCTGCTGCCTCATCGAACGCTCCCTTGTGGAACTGCGACCGGCCCATAAGCATCCACGCCTTCCAGAGAAACGGATTATATTCACGACGTGAAAGCCACTCAACATCGCGCGCCGTTTTAGCGCGCTTCTTGTTCCACTCCGGACGCTTTTTTATGCTATGTTTCGCAATGGCTTTCTCGGCCTTTTCGATGGCTCGGTCGAAACCGCCGCGCCCCAGCTCCCGACTGCTTTTGTTGCCCACGACATAGAGTGGAATTAGCTCGGTGAAGTTGTCACGATTACCGTTTTCTTTTTCCAGCGAACCGTCGATATATGCTTGGGCGCCGTTGTAATAGGTATTGTAACGCGCATTGAAAGCGTGCCACCATCGCGAACTCGAGGTATTTTTACTCGTAGAGCAGCCTGCCAACACGACAACTACCGCCGAAAGGAATATGAATGTTTTGAGAATGATTTTCACTATAGCATTAACTCTTTATCACGCCGTTTTATTGTGTCGGTTCAATTCGGTTCAATCCTGAATCATTGCGATAAGGTCGTCTTTGATTTGATTCGGTACATTGATTCCTCGCAGAATCAGACTTCTGTTCCAGTCCTTAACCTCATCGGGATGCATGGTTTGCATCACGTCCATGAACTCCTCTGCTTCCTCCGATGTATAATCTTCCGACGCGCGCCCGATAAACCTATCCAGTTCCTCGTCGTCGTAATATTCAATCGGTTTTGTGGCCGCCTCCATCATGCACACCTGTTCGCATGTCGGATCGTCGCCATTGCACGAGTAACAGTCGCCCGATGCCGGTACAACCACATCGTCATCGTTTCCCTTGCGAGTGAGAACGGAAGCGACCCCTACAACCAGACCGAGGGCGATGAGAGCTAAGAAACCGAGCAGAATTATATTCATGCTATATCTTAGGGTTGAATCAGTTCGCCCATGAGGAGTTCGTCTATTTCGCTCACGCCGTTCGAGCGCAGCATATAGCGATCGTTTTTGAATTCTTCGCGCAGACGCACGATACCGGCATCACTGTCACCAATAAATTCGCGGAAGCAGCTAACGGCTTGTTTCAAGTCTTTTTGAAGCCAATGGGAATATCCGGCGTTGAGATAATCCTCTGGTGTTGGTTCATCGTTCAGGAGCGATTCGTAAATGTTGGCTGCCTTAGTTATGTCGCCATTACAAAGTTGTGCCCATGCTATAAGACGCTTCAAACTTTTGTCGTCGGGGGTAGAAAAATATTCTTTGTAGAGCCGTTCAAGCACCTGCTTCACGCGGTTTGTCTTCAAGAGAGCCACGCAATAGTTTATGAAGAAATCACGCCTATCGGGTTCAAGTTCTTGCAGAACGGTATAGATTTCGGCCGACAGCCCAAAGTCTGATTTCACCATTGCGGCTCGTGCTTTTCCTTGCAGGGCGTGAATATTGTCGGGCACAATTTCGAGGGCTTTATCGAACTCTTTTATAGCTCCATTCGGGTCGTCATTATAGAGTTTTGCGTATCCTGAAAGGATGGCATATCCCGGGTCGGGCGACTGGAATGTTTCCAGAAGTTCTTCGAGCTCCCCGTACTTCTGATGTTTATAGAGATAGTTTGCCAAGCTGAGCTTCTTGGATTCGAGTTTGGTGCCTTTGAATATTTGATATTTAAAGAAGAAAACGCTCAGATTGAAGGTACATTCTCCATTGTCATCAAACGGATTCACAAGTTCTCTCGCAAAAGAATTGAGCCTATAGAAACGATAGATATCTTGAAGGTATGTACGGCGGATGACTATCGGGTTATTCCTGTCGAAATCCTGACCCGCCATCTGTTTCTGGGCCTCTTCCGATTCGAGCATCTCAATCATATCCTTCGGCATTCTGTCGACTACGTCCGACAGAATCAGCGCCAGCGAATACTTGTCTGAATCGCACAGTTGCGCCAGCTCAACCATGGTATTCAGAAACTTTTTGTTTTTGAACTTCATCGCGATGTCAATCATATCGGGATGTTCGAATCTGAATGGTGTGAACCAGTTGCACACGGATTTAAAGAAGAAAGGGAATTCTTTCATCTTGCCGAAGCCGCTGAAATATATGTCGGAGCCCTGACGTTGCATGTTTACCATCCGACGCACGCTTTCTTCCATTTTATCCATTCGTTCGTCTTCGGCATTTGGGTTCAGAATATTTTCAGTGATATCGTCTTCACGCTCTTCGATTCCGAATTTAGTCATTGTGAACTTTGAGTTGTTCACGATGTCGGGCATTATATTATTTTGAATTTCTTGGCTGTCTTTCTCGGTATCGAGCGTTGCGAAAAGCTGGCGTTGCAAGCTGTATAGTTCACGAACCGTAGATTCGTCTTCACACAGTTTTATAACTATATCCTGCTGTTCGGGCAGGAAGCTCATTCCGTCGTGCAAGCTTAGCACCCATCCCACAAACGCGCGTTCTTTCACTCGTGAGTCGTCGGTCTTGATGTAAACATCTACAAGGGTTTTGAATTTGTTTATGTCGAAGTGGTTCATGTTGGAAATCGAGATTGCACTCACGAGCACTAGCTGGTCGTTCTGGTCGATTGTTGGCGAAAGTAGCAGTTGCTCGTAGAAGTTCTTGTCGGCCAACTTCCATTGAGGCGAAACAATCACTCCGTTGAACAGCCTACGAATAGTGGTTTGATGGGCGGCATAGAGTGTGTAGGCCTTATTGAAATAGTTGTCTGTCCCTTCTTCGAGCGAGAGCAAGCCGACGTCCGACACGAACTTTTCCAGATTCTCGAGTATTTCTTCATTGTCGAGTTGCAGCCTGTCGGATGTATCGCTAGAAACCTTATACAAACCCAGATTAGCGCACTTCCATTCAAGAAGCAAATTAGAAGCCACACGATAGGTACGTTCCAAAAGCGCTCTGTATTGCTCCTCGCGCTGCGGGTCGACAACGCCCTGAAGAATATAGTTCTTCATCAACTTATAATCTTTCTCGATGGTTTCGAACTCATCGTAGCCCGTCACCAGTTTCTCTTTGCTGTAGACGAAGCTAATATGGTTGAGCGCTGCCTGCAGTCGGCCCTCGAGCAGCAGACCTAAAATTTCTTCCATATGCTTTTCCATCATTCTTTCCTCACCGCTTTTTCTGTTTAAACCGTTCCAAATAATATTTTGCCTCCAGAATATCCGAAGGTCTCGGTGCTTGCACCTTTTCATATTTCAATTCCGGAAGAGCAGCTATCGTAGCGTCGTCGGCCTTCATATATTTCTTGATAAGTGCCGAATATCTTTTCACGCCGTTTTTGTTAATCGAATCTACAGCTCTGTTATATGCCTCCATCATTGCGTTCTGCTGTGCTATTCGGTTTCCTTTTTCCACAAAAGCAACCACGCCCGGGCGAAAAGCGTTCTCCTTCGAATCGTAGAGCACTTTATTTCCTGCCAACCTTGCCTGTGTTGCCTGTGGTTCGGCAAACCAAAAGGCGTCGAGCTCGTTGTTTTGTAACATCTTCATCCGAATGAACACGTCGTTAATCTGCGCCCTGAACACCTGATGTTTCGGTTTTGCGTCTTTGATTATTTTATCGGTCAGCAAATCGGTTATCGAATAGCGTGTCATAGCCACTATCTTATCGCTCAAATCCTGAAGTTTCAGAATCTCCGATTTCCGATTGGCAATTAGTTGCCATGTCGCCCCGGTTCCGGTCATATAGGTTATGGGCACTCGCCTGCGTTTTAGTCGTTCGGTGCGCACAAGGTCTGAAACTGCAGCCTGCACGCTTCGCCCAATCATAGCCGTATCGCAATCCATTTGTGCGTTGAACAGTTTGAGTTGCACATCAATCCGTGCCGAATCATACAGCAAACTGTCCTTGAGCAGAAACATTGGCAAACAGTCTAGCGTTGGCATCACGGCCACCTTGAACGCCGCTTCATAGGCTGCCTTTTCGAGCCTGGCCTGCCGTGCTTGCTCTTCTTTCAGCTCCTGTTTTGAAGGACCGCATCCCAAAAGGAGTAAAAGGCTTAAAATAAAGGGGAAAGAGGTTCTTTTCATGGTATGCAAAATTAAATATACTTTTCCGTAACCCTCATTTCCGCTCCCGAAGTTTAATTCTTTATAAAGTATGATAGCGAAATCCATCCTATGGGTATTTTTATGTCGTTCTTCCATGGAAGAAATACATAACCGGGTTGTTTTTGTCGTTCTTCCATGGAAGAAATACATAACTGGGTTGTTTTATGTCATTCTTCCATGGAAGAAATACATAATTAGATTGTTTTTGTCATTCTTCCATGGAAGAACGACATAAAATAGGATTAGAAATACATATACATTTAATTGTTGGCATCTACTTATCTTTGCGCGCGTCATAAAACCCATCTTTCACCGCGATTATGAAATGGATTGGACGACAAGACACCGTCCTCGGAAACAAAAGATTTTTTTATGGAACGCAAACAACATTATGAAGGACTGAACGAACAGGAAATTCACGATAGCAGACAACAACATGGCACCAACGTGCTCACCCCACCTGCACAAACCCCACTATGGAAACGATTCGCAACAAAATTCAGCGACCCGCTGATTGTTATTCTGCTGGTTGCAGGACTGCTATCGGTGGGAATATCGTGTTATGAATATTTCGGTATGCACGAGGGATATAGCGTGTTCTTCGAACCGGTGGGAATCTTCGTGGCCATACTGTTGGCTACCGGACTTTCATTCTTCTTTGAAGAGCGGGCAAACAAAGCGTTCTCGATACTCAACCAGGTGAACGACGACGAACCAGTGGAGGTGATACGAGACGGAAATACAACTCGAATTGCAAAACGCGATGTAGTTGTGGGCGATGTGGTTGTGCTCGACACGGGCGCCGAAGTACCAGCCGATGGGGTGCTGTTGGAATCGGTTGGATTGAGCGTCGACGAATCATCGCTCACGGGTGAACCGATATGTCGGAAGAGTACGCACGAGGATGATTTCGACCCCGACGCAACGTTCCCAACCAACCACGTGATGCGCGGAACTAAGGTAATGGAGGGGCATGGCGTCTTTCGGGTTGAACGGGTGGGCGATGCAACCGAAAACGGACGGGTGTTCGTGGCGTCGCAAATCGATAACAGCGTGAAAACTCCACTTACCGAACAGCTCGAGCGACTCGGACGGGTTATAACATTGCTTAGCTATAGCTTCGCGGCCTTGATTCTCGTGGGACGCACAGCAATGTTCTTCACCAACTTCAGCTTCGAATGGGTTCATTTCGTGCAATATTTCTTGGATACGATTATGATTGGCGTAACGCTCATTGTTGTTGCCGTGCCTGAAGGACTGCCGATGGCCGTAACGCTGAGCCTGGCTTATTCAATGCGTCGGATGCTGAAAACGAATAATCTGGTTCGGAAAATGCACGCGTGCGAAACAATGGGCGCAACAACGGTTATCTGTACCGATAAAACAGGAACGCTCACACGAAACCAAATGCGGGTTCATGAAATGAAAGCCAATACGACCGACGAAACTATGCGCGCACTCTTCATGGAAGGCATTGCGGTTAACTCGACAGCGTCGCTCGATTTTTCTCGACCCGAAAGCCCAACCGTGCTGGGTAATCCAACCGAAGGCGCACTGCTTCTCTGGCTTCACGAACAAGGAATGAACTATCGGGAAATACGCGAATCGGCGGAAGTGCTGGGCGAAATTCCATTCTCAACCGAAAATAAATATATGGCAACGTTGGTTCGGTCGGCTCTCGTTCCAGGAAAAACAATACTATATATAAAAGGTGCAACCGACATCATTCGAAACTTCTGCTCTCCGGTTACCAACACGTCGTGGGACGAGATTATGAATCAACTCCTGGCATGGCAGAATCAGGCCATGCGTACACTCGGTTTCGCTAGCAGAATCGTAGACGACAGCACAGATACATCGCATGGAAAAGAATCGCTCGAAAAGATTATCGCCGGCGAACCACGTTTCGTTTTCCAGGGAATCGTTGCCATATCCGACCCCGTCAGACCGGAAGTTCCAGCAGCAGTCGAAGAATGTATAAAGGCCGGTATACAAATAAAAATCGTCACGGGCGATACCCCAGGAACTGCGCGAGAAATTGGTAGGCAAGTTGGACTGTGGAATGAATCGGACAATGAGAAAAATATAATCACTGGTCCGCAATTCGAATCTCTAACCGACGACGAACTCGAGAATCGAGTATTCGACCTGAAGATTATCGCTCGGGCTCGACCAATGGATAAAAAACGCCTGGTGGAAACATTGCAACGCAAAGCACAGGTGGTTGCCGTAACGGGCGACGGAACAAACGATGCCCCGGCTCTGAAAGCAGCACACGTAGGACTCTCAATGGGCGACGGAACAAGCGTAGCTAAAGAAGCGTCAGACATAACCATAGTCGACAACTCATTCAGCTCCATCGGAAGAGCCGTGATGTGGGGGCGGAGTCTTTATCTAAACATCCAACGATTCATCCTCTTACAAATGATGGTGAACGTAGTAGCTTGCCTGATTGTTCTTACCGGTGCATTCATCGGTACACAAAGTCCGCTCACCGTGACTCAAATGCTGTGGGTGAATCTCATCATGGACACCTTCGCCGCAATGGCGCTGGCATCGCTTCCGCCGTCGGAAAGCGTGATGAACAATAAACCGCGCAATCGGCATGAATTCATAATAACTCGAGCAATGACCTTGCAAATAACAATCATCGGCGGAATATTCTACATCATTCTCATGGCTTTCTTCCACCTTATGGAACATACCGATATAACCAGTCTGTCCGCCATTCTTCATCCCAACTTTACCCAGCATAAAGAAATAACTCCCTACGAACTAAGCCTTTTCTTCACCCTTTTCGTGATGCTCCAGTTCTGGAATATGTTCAATGCACGCGCCTATGCCAGCAAACAGAGCGCACTGTCGTTCAAACAATGTAAAGGTTTCGGGCTTATCCTCCTCCTTATATTATTGGGACAAATAATGATTGTCGAACTTGGTGGCGAAATGTTTAGTGTCACTCCACTTCATCCAATCGACTGGCTCATCCTTACTGTTGCAACCTCCCCAGTCCTCTTGATAGGCGAAATCATACGTTTTATAAAGCGTAAACTCTAGCATTCTCCTTCCTACCCTCTCTTAAAAAACCGTTAGAGTAAAAATTTTTTATGTAAGCTTTCTTATCAAGAATCTTCTTTCTTGCGGCGCCATCCCACCTCTCTCTTTCTTTATAACACCCAAACACTTCTTTTAACGCGCCTTATGTCACTCAAACCATCCCACTTCATCACTTGCAACATGAAAAAAGTTGTCAGAATGTTTTGGAGGGATTTATCAAACGTATATCTTTGCACTCGCTTTTCCGCTTCGCGGCGGTGTTTTTTTGAGACAGAGCAGT
>ERZ773067.1288-NODE-1288-length-13689-cov-3.069385_pt1 | contig 13689 bp, 10 predicted proteins | sample MGYA00580622_ERZ773067 | MGnify/ENA primary metagenome ERZ773067 (study PRJEB29015, sample SAMEA2737998) | human oral metagenome | biome: human oral; feature: human-associated habitat; material: dental | place: China | collected 2113 ...
TTTAGTGAATTTTGCATTTTATCAAGCGCGCTTATTCGTTTTATTTAATAATTCCCTTTATCTGTCGCTTTAAATTACTAAATCAATCTTTGTTAATTTTATATAAATATTTTCTTAAATTTTGTTTAAGATTAACAAAGGTTAAATCTGACATATTATACAATCATCCTATAAAGTGCCTGACTAAGTCCATACTCCTCCATCATCCTACAAACCTCATCCATTGCTTTCTCCTTTACTTCCTTCGCCTTATTAGGGTTCTTTACGGCTCTGATTAGTATATTTTTAGGTGTATGGCTGAGGTCTACAAATTCAAGCAGATTTACATTGTAGCCCATATATTCAAGTAAATTTCCCCTTATTGCATCTGTTACAAGGGCTGAGAACCTCTCCTTTATAATTCCGTATCTGATCATAAGTGAAAATTTTTCACTTTTTATCTGAGAATTTAACTCATGTTGGCAACAGGGTACTGAAAATATATAGTTTGCACCCCAGTTAATAGCATTGTATAGCGCAAAATCCGTAGCCATATCGCAGGCGTGCAGGGTAATTACCATGTCCACCTTAAATGGTGCGTTGTAGCCGTTTATATCACCAAGTTCAAAAGACAGATTTTCATAGCCGTATTTTTCTGCTGCCTTATTGCATTTTTTAATCACATCTTCTTTGAGGTCAAGCCCTATCATATTTACCTTTATCTTTTTAATTGCAGTAAGATAATAATATACTATGAAAGTGAGGTAGGACTTGCCACAGCCGAAGTCTATTATATTTAAATGAGTTATGATTTTCTTTTTCAGCTCATCATCTATAATCTCTATAAAACGATTTATCTGCTTGTACTTATCATACATTGAATTGATAATCTTACCCTCTTTGGTAAATATACCCATATCCACAAGTGGCTCAATTACACTTCCTTCTGCAAGTATGTAATTTTTCTTCCTGTTATTAGTCTTTACTTCCTCTGCCATCTTCTTGTTGTCAGCCTTTTTTACATCAAACAATACTTTTCTTTTCCCGGTAAGCTTTATCTGAGCTTCACTTGATATCATCCAGGCATTTAACTGAAGAAAATTCTCATTAAGACAGGCTATACAGACTCTTTCAAGTTCATTTTCATCCACGTTTTTATGAAATACCTGTTTCTCTGTAAACTCAGCTATCTGATAGTATTTTTCCTTCTTTTCTATCTGAATTTTCTTTATTTCCTGTGTCTTGGTTACGGCATTGCTGATTATTATTTTAATCGGAAAAAGCCCTATCAATTCTTTAACCGCTTCTTCTATGGTTATATCTTTGTTTTTCATCCTCATTTCCTCTCTGCTTCTTATTTATCAGGCTTAAGTGCAGGCCGCACCTTACCTTTCTTATCAGAAACTGTTTCTTCTGCCGTCTATATCTGTGATTATATTGTATCTGTCATTAGAAATAATGTTTAACTCTTCCGGAGTTAAATACTTAAGCATATTTCTAAGCCTTCTCCAGCCCAGTCTTCTTGCAAAGCTTATTTCTTCTTTATAAAGCGGGATTAATTGCAGACTGTCTTTGTCCGAACCTTGCAACACCGGTTTAAATAAAATAAATCCCGTTAATTTTGTATCATAAGATAACGTTTCTCCACCTTCTTTTTCAAAAATTCCGCCTTCTTCTGCTGTAATTTTCCCCAACTTAATGAACTCCTGAATTTCTTCAAGAAGTTTTACAGGCCAGTTCCACTCACTGCTTTTCAAAGAAGCTTCATCAAGCTTCCAATCAAGCGGAAGATTAATGACAAATTTTATCCCTTCAAATTTTTCTACCATTGTAGAATAACGCTCATGTTTTTCTATTTTAATCATAATTCCTGCTTTCATTTATCTGACTGACAAACCACAAAATATATGCTATACTTTACGGATAGGATAAATCCCTTCTTATAGAATTATAACATGTTAAAGGATAAAACCAATATGAAAATTTTAAGAAAAATTATTTTTCTGCTGCTTATAATTTCGGGTATAATACTGATTCTTCTTCCTACCTACAGCAAAATTAAACTTAGAGATGAAGTACAGACTGCCGTAAAAGTAATCGAGGAAGTTACTCCTGAAGAAATTAAAGAAAATGAAGAAAAGGAACAGCCTGAGGAAATTTTTGATTTTGAACAGGTAGAGGAAATTTCTCCCACATCTACCTTTTTAGACAACAGACCTATAGATAAATCTCTTCTCATAGGACAGCTTGTAATTCCTTCTCTTGAGATGAACCTCTGCATATTCAAGGGTACAACTAACTATAACCTGCTCAGAGGTCTCGGCACAATGAAGGCAGATGATAAAATGGGCGAAGGAAACTATACCCTTGCCGGACATAATAACGGAGATAAGAAGCTTCTTTTCGGTTCGCTTATGGATATAAAGAAGGGTGCAATAGTTCGTATTACAGATAAAACCAACATATATGAATATAAGATATATGATACCAAAGTAGTTGAGAGCACCTCTTTGGAGCTGCTTGAAAATGCTGAGGCAGATAAGGTAGGCAAACCTATTATTTCCCTTATGACTTGTGACAAGGGTACTTGGACAAGCAACCGTTTTTTTGCACTCGGAAAATATGTAAAAAAATACAAATATGATAAGGAAACGATGGAATCCAAGGAATAAATCATTAAGGCCACCGATTGGTAAATGTAGACGATTTTCCGATCAGGTGGTTTTTTATCTTTTCTAAACAGCTTGATTATGCTATAATTGAGATGTTGCGTACAAATAATACCAAGGAGAGATTTATGAATATCTACTCAATAATTACGCTGTGCGGCGGGCTTGCTTTCTTCCTTTTCGGAATGCACGTTATGTCGGGAAGCCTTGAAAAAGTCGCAGGCGGCAAGTTAGAGGACATACTTAAGACACTTACCTCAAATCCGGGTAAAAGTCTGATTCTTGGAGCAGTAATCACCATTGCCATCCAGTCCTCCTCAGCACTTACCGTAATGCTTGTAGGTCTTGTTAACTCAGGAATCATGAGCCTTTCACAGACCGTAGGTATAATCATGGGTTCCAATGTAGGAACTACCCTTACTGCCTGGATTTTAGGCTTAAATGGTCTTAAGACCGATAATATTTTCCTATCCATGTTAAAGCCCGAGAATTTCTCCCCTATCATAGCCCTCATAGGTGTAATTATGATAATGGGAGCAAAGAGTGCCAAGAAAAGAGATGTCGGTACGATCATGGTGGGTTTTGCCATACTTATGTTTGGCATGGAGCTTATGAGTGACTCTGTTGCTCCACTTGCAGATATGCCTGAATTTACAAATATTCTTACTGCCTTTAAGAATCCGCTTCTTGGTGTACTTATCGGTACAGTATTTACCGGTATTATCCAGTCCTCAGCGGCCTCTGTGGGTGTACTTCAGGCACTTTCACTTACCGGCTCAATCACATACGGAATGGCGATTCCTATTATAATGGGACAAAATATCGGTACCTGTGTGACTGCACTTTTATCTTCTATAGGAGTAAATAAAAATGCAAAAAAGGTATCTGTTATACATATCAGCTTCAACCTTATCGGAACCATTATCGGTCTCATAGTTTATTTTATAGCTAAAGACCTGATTAAATTTAACGGATTTGACAGCGCCATAAGTTCATTTGCTGTAGCAGGCTTCCACTCGATATTTAACATAGCTACCACCTTAATACTTATTCCGTTCTCGGGTCTGCTTGTAAAACTTGCCAATCTGGTTATCAAAGAGACAGGTAAAGAAGAAAAAACCGTCCTCCTTGATGAGCGTCTTCTTATCTCTCCAAGTATAGCCTTAGGTCAGTGTAAAATTAAAACCGTATATATGGCTGAGCATGCAAGCAAAGCCTTTATTGACTCTATCAGCGATTTTGATAATTATGATGATGACAAAAAAGTTAAAATAAAGACTGTAGAAAACGAACTGGATGACCTTGAGGATGAGCTGAACGCTTACCTTGTAAGAATATCCGGAACAGATGTAAGCGATGTTGACGGTAAGAAAATCAACGGTATGCTCCACAGTATAGTCGATATAGAAAGAATCAGTGATTATGCAATGAATATGATAATTCTTGCAGAAAATATGCATAAGATGAAAGTTAACTTCTCCGATGCCGCAAAAAAAGAAATAGAAGTCCTTAACAGAGCTGTCTCCGAAATACTTGTAAATACTCTTGACTGCTACACAGAGGAAAATATAGGGCTTGCGGCTACAGTGGAACCTCTTAAGAGCATTATAGACAAGCTGATACTTAAGATGAGAGACAGACACGTAGCAAGACTTCGCACAGGGGAATGTTCAGGTGAACTCGGTGTAGTTCTTACCGACTATATAAACTACTGTGACAGGGTTGCAGGGCATTGCTCCAATATAGCTATCAATGTAATCCAATCCGGAAATATGATATTCAGTGAACACGATTATTTTAAGGAACTTTCTGAAAAAGAAAAAGACGAATACGAAAAGAACAGAAATATTTATAAAGAAAGATTCGCTCTCCCCGAATAATCTTCTACTATTACAGACTGTTAAAGCAAACTGCTGTAAGTCTATAAACAAAGACTTACAGCAGTTTTTATATTTATTCCACACTCTTAAGTGATGTGGTCATGTCTATTTTCTTAAGTATGAAGTACATAGCCCAGTTTACAAGTACCGAGAAACCTATGGTTATCAAACTGCTCATAATGTAGCTTGTAAGGCTTATAGTTCTTCCAAACATCATAAGATCAACCTCTACAGTAACAATTACATACTGATGAAGGATGGTTCCAAACACAAGACCTGCTATTATTCCAAAAAGTGTAAGCAGGATATTTTCCCTGTATACATACTGTGCTACCTCATTATCATAAAAGCCAAGCACCTTGAGAGTTGCAATCTCACGTTTCCGCTCCAATATATTGATACTGTTAAGGTTGTAAAGCACCACAAAGGCAAGGAGCCCTGCTGCCAATATAAGTACTAAAGTAACCAGGTCGAGCACCTTTAACATACGGTCTATATTTTCTTCAAGCTTATCTACAAACATCACTCCGGAACAGCCTGCATAAGACAAAAGTTTACTGCCCAAATCCTGCTCATCCACCTTTTCTCTGTCAAACTTCAGGTAAAGAGTGTTGTACTCAGGTTCTTCTCCGTATAATTTCATATAAAGCTCAGGCGAAAGAAAAAGATAATGCAATACATAGTTTTCTACTATCTTATCTATCTTGACAGATACCTGCTTCTTTCCGTCCCCGGTAATATTTACACTGTCTCCTTCTTTTACATCCAACATTTTCGCTGTCTTTTCCGAAATATAAGCCCCATCACCTGTCGGAAAAGCATACTCTGCTCCTGTAGTCCTTTTTTTAAGAGTCAGAAAATCTTTTATTTTCTTTGTATCCTCAGGTACAAAGAGGATAGTATTTCTTATATTATCCCCATGTGTCACATCCACAGCGAGGGATTTTATTCTGATAGTTTCATCCACTCCGGAGTAGTTTACGGCAGCCTTTATTACTTCATCTTTTTCAGTTTCATTTGATTTAGAATTAAGCGTCATACTTGCGTCATATGTAAATATCTTGATATACTGCTTTTTTGCTATCTCATTTATAGAGTCGTTTAGACCGAAGCCCACAAGCAAAAGTCCCATGCAACCGCCTATGCCCACTACTGTCATTATCAGCCTTTTCTTGTATCTGGCAAGGTTTCTGACAGTAGCCTTCTGCGTAAATTTAAGTCTCTTCCAGATAAATCCTATTCTCTCTAAAAGCACCCTTCTGCCTGAACTTGGCGGAATAGGACGCATAAGCGAAGCCGGATTTTCAAGAAGCTGTGAAAGTGCTGAAAACAGAGTCGCCGCAACTGTACTTGCAGTCGCCGCCAGCAAGGCCAGGAAGGCCTGCTCATAATTTATAGGAGTCATACAGTAAGGCACTCCCGTAAATAAGGTACCATAGGATTTGATAATAAGCAATGGTAAGAACCTCTCACCTATGGCTATTCCTATGATTCCTCCGCTAACCATAGCAAGCAGTGCATAAGCCAGATACTTTCCGGAAATAGCAGAACTCCTGTATCCCAGTGCCTTAAGTATGCCCATACTCATCCTGTTCTCATCTACCATCCTGGTCATTGCGGTAAGGCTTACAAGGGCGGCAACCAGGAAAAAGATTACAGGGAATACATTGCCCAGGCTGTCCATACGGTCTGCATTCTGCTTAAAGCTTACATATCCTTCCATCATGTTTCTGTCAAGCACATAGAAATCCGGCTCTTTAATATCTGCTACATCTCTTTTTGCTTTAGCCAATTTCTTTCTGCCTTTTTCAAGCTTCTTGTTTGCCATTGGAAGCTCTTTATTGTATTTTTTCTCAGCCTTTTCTAACTTTTCTTTGTTCTTTTCAAGTTTTTCTTTTGCCTTAAGAAGCTCTTCCTTGCCATCCGAAAGTTCCTTTTCAGACTTTGTTAATTTATTCTCATTCTCCCATATCTCTTTTCTTCCGGATTCCAGTTCAGCCTTCTTGGTTTTAACCGTATCCTTGCCCTTTTCAAGTTCTTTTCTGCCACTTTCAAGCTTTTCCTTAGCTGCCTCAAGTTCTTTTTCATTCTTGGCAATCTCTGCCTTGCCCTCTTCAAGTTTAGCTTTACTCGCCTCAAGAGTTTTTTCAGTCTCACTGAGGGTGGTTTTTGCCGCATCAAGTTTAAGTTTGGCCGCATCAAGTGCGGCTTTTTCTCCCTCTAGCTTTGCTTTAGCCTCAGGCAGAGCCATCCCTGCCTGTTCTGCCAAATCAAGCTTAGCCTTAGCCTCAGTATAGCTGTTTAAGCCTTCTTCATAAGCTTCGAGATTTTTTTCGTACTCAGCCAAACCTTCATTGTACTTAGAAAGACCTGTTTTGTATTTATCTTCACCCTCATCCAGCTTGTTCTTTGCTTTGTTTAATTTGGCAAGTCCCGAATTGTACTGTTTTTCTCCCTCTTCAAGTTCTTTTTCTTTTTCCTTTAAGAGGCTTTCGGATGACTCAAGCTTTTCCTCGCCGTCTTTTAACTTGCTTTTTGCCTTTAAAAGCTCATTTTTACCGTCAGCCAGTTTGCTCTCTCCGTCTTTTATTTTCTTTTCTTCCTTGGCAAGCTTTTTTTCACCTGTCTTTATCTTTTTCTTTGAATCATCTATCTTATTTTTAGCATCGCTTAGCTTTTTCTCACCATCTTCAAGCTTCTCTTCCGCTTCTTTAAGCTTTTTCTCTGCCTCAACCTTTACTTCTTCATATCGTCTGCTGTTTACCTTGGTTTCAAGACCTTTGATATCATCCTTTATTACCTTAATCTTATCTTCATAAGCTTTAGAATAAGTAATCAGACCTCTCACATCTTTTGCCGTAACATAGGCTTCCGTATAAATATCTGACTTAAAGTTCTCCTTTGGTATCATTATAAATGCATCAACGGAGCCGTCTCCCACTGAACTTGTACCTCTAACCTTTTCCTGGTAGTAAGGCAGATGACAAAATCCGGTTATAGTATAGGTGACATTTTTAAGATCAGAAGAAAGATCAGAATCATCATCTGAGGAAACGGTTATCTTATCTCCTATTTTATAGTCCTCAAACCAAAGCATCTGAGTATCCACCAGACATTCATCATTTTTTTCGGGAAGCCTTCCTTCTGTAATATAAGGCTTATTTATCTTCTCTGAAAAGCCTATGAGTTTAATTACTGCCTCAGCTTTTTGGGTACTCAGAACCACATCTTTAGTCCGTCCTCCCTCAACAAGCTCCACATCTTTTATTTTTCTTATGTCTGCCAAATCTTCATCGGTAAGCCCAAGTGTACTGAGTATCTTAAAATCCATAAGACCGGTATCATCATAGAACTTATCTGCAGATATTCTCATGTCACTTCCTGAGGAGCGTAATCCTGCAAAAAATGCCGTTCCAAGCATTATGATAAAGAAAATGGAAATAAACCGTCCAAAATTGCGTGCTATTTCTCTGAAAAAATCCACTGTCAGTTTGTTTTTCATATTGTCACCACTATCTTACCACTCTATATCGCTTACTGACATAGGGTTCTCATTTATTTCTGCAGAACTTACCTTTCCGTTTTTAATATGAATTACCTTGTCCGCCATAGGAGTAAGGGCTGTATTGTGAGTAATTACAACTACCGTCATTCCCCTTTCCCTGCACATATCCTGTAAAAGCTTGAGTATCTCTTTGCCGGTAACATAATCAAGCGCCCCTGTCGGCTCATCACAAAGCAAAAGCTTCGGATTCTTGGCAAGTGCCCTTGCTATGGCTACTCTCTGCTGTTCTCCGCCTGAAAGTTCTGCAGGAAAGTTATTCATTCTGTGCGCAAGCCCTACTTCTTCAAGCACGGTTTTGGCATCCATAGGTTCTTTACAGATTTGGAGTGCCAGCTCTACATTTTCAAGTGCGGTCAGATTTGCCATCAGATTATAGAACTGGAATACAAAGCCTACATCTTCACGTCTGTAAGAAATAAGTGCCTTGGGACGAAGTTTGCTTATGTCAGTGTTGTCAACAACCACAGAGCCTGATGTAAGGGTGTCCATACCACCGAGTATGTTTAATACAGTGGTCTTTCCCGCTCCCGAAGGCCCGACTATAATCACAAACTGCCCCTTATCTATATCTAAGCTCACTCCGTCACAGGCATTTATAGAATTGTCTCCTACCTTATAAGTCTTTACCACATCTTTTAGCGAAATATAGCCGGGCATAATATCTCCTTCTTTCTATTTACAAATACAGCATTTTGTTTTCATTTCTGTTTTATTTTTATACATATCTTCATCAGCTTCAGACAGTAGTTTTTTCATCGTGCAACCGTTTCTTCCGTTCGAAAATGAGCAACCATGCGCATAACTGAGCTGTAGTTCGGCATTTTCTTTATTAAATATACTTACATTTTCATCAATTCTGTCAAAAATCTTTGCCAGGGCGTTACAGTCAGCATTATGAATCACTGCAACAAACTCATCTCCGCCGTATCTTCCTACAAAATCCTGTCCTCTAATCGATTTTTTTAATACATCAGCGAAACCTTTTATAAACTCATCTCCCGCTATATGTCCCTGCTCGTCATTTACAATTTTAAGGCCGTTTAAGTCAAACATCACAACACAGATATTGCCGGTTACAACCTTATTGTTATTAAATATTGCCTCACAACGGCTTTTATTGGGTAAGCCTGTGTGAGCATCTATATACGCCTTATTTCTAAGCCTGTTATTCTGTTCCAAGAGAAGTTTTCTGTCTGCGTAATCTATAATCATTAAAGATATTATACCTAAAACCACGGCTCCTAAAACCAGCTGAAAAACACTTAAATAATTCGCCAGTTTCTCAGCATAAGCTTCCACCGCATTTACAGTATTATTTGACAGATTAAAATACTCTTCACTCTCTTCAAGTACCTTTGCCTTAAGTTCTTCCTTCTTCTCCCCTTCCAAATCCTCCATAGTTTCGACCATATCATACAACTTAATCCATTCTTCTCTTTGCAGTTTAAGACTGTTCCTAAAATTTTTGTCATTAATTTTAGGTAATCTTAATTCCCTGCTCCCATTCCACAGTCCATCCAAAGTTTTATTTAATTTGTCTATCAGTTTCTGATCATGTACTCCAAACAGCTCCAGCTTCACATATCGTTGCGCTCCACCTCTGGCAATACCTGCATAATTTATCAGCCTGCCTGCATCCGAAAACCTTTCTACTTCATAAAGTATTATTAAGACCATAATTAAAAGTATACCAAAAAGAATATTCTTTATCCTGTTTCTGGTATTTTCCTTCGTCTTCCCCATATAAATTTTCCCTTCACATTATTTCTTCATTTAGCTTTTAAATAATATACTATTTTTTATATATATAATGCAAGTGTCAAAATATGAACCTGACTATAAATTTTCTTTCTTAAGTAATTCTTCTGTTATTAGTCACTAATTGTTCACTTTTTTTGTGTATAATAAACTTGTAATGTTTGATTATGTGCAGAATTATATATCATTTATTATAAACTGTCCCTTAACAAATAATTATCGGATTTGGAGATTTTTTTTATGTTTAACGATTTAGAAACAGCTGAAAATAATGAACTTATGAATGTATTCAATAATCATGAAAAAGAAAAAATAGCAAAAGCAATCAACGGTCTCAGCACCCTTGATTTAAGCAATATACCGAATGAAACCAAAGAAAAAATTATAGAACTTTTCAAAGAAAATACCCTCCCTGTTGAGAGGCTTTTTGCCAATTACCGCTGTGCCATTATGGAGGTTGAAACCAAGTTTAAAGTGCTTAACGAGGAATTTTCCCTTATATATGACGGTAATCCTATAGAAAGCATAAAATCCCGTATTAAAAGTAATGAAAGTATTTTAAAAAAGATAATACGTAAAGATCTTCCTTTGGATTTGAAATCAATAGAAGAAAACCTTGAGGATATAGCCGGAGTAAGGGTTATCTGCTCATTTATTGATGATATTTACAAGCTTGCTGACTGCTTTTTACGTCAGGATGATGTTACCCTTATTAAAATGAAGGACTATATAAAGAACCCTAAACCTTCGGGCTACAGAAGTCTCCACCTTATAGTTGCAGTTCCTATCTTCCTTGAGAATGAGAAAAAGCTTATAAAGGTAGAGGTACAGTTTAGAACCATTGCTATGGACTTTTGGGCATCTTTGGAGCATAAACTGAGATATAACAAAAAAATCGCACCCGAGATGATGGACGACCTTTCAAGAGAATTGAATGAATGTGCCACCGAAAGTGCTGAACTTGATTACAGGATGCAAAATGTGAAAAATACCTTTCTTGGGAAAGGGAAAGATATTTAATTTTCATAGTTTCTTTCTCATAAAAACTTCTTTTCCGGTTATCTCTTACGGAAAGTAACTCACATTCGTGAAACCGGGGGCTGCCGCAATAAGAAAAGTATAACAAGATACAGTAAATTTATCATCAAATTATCAATGTATTTTGTGAATCTCATTCTTAATGCGACAGCCCCATGATTTCGCCAATTTCTACTTACTTATATATTACCTACTTAGAAAACATAACCTTCTCTGAGTCAAACATCTTGGTAAGTACCAGTACCAGAATTCCTGTAAATACAATATTTACTACAACTGAAATAAGTACATTCATACTTGAATAAGAAAACTTAAATATCTCATTCATACAAATTACACTGTTGTATAATGGTATGAAAAACATTGTAACAGGTGTTTTCACATCTCCCTTGCTAAACATAGGCAATAAACTGATTACCATAATTACTATCATAAGTGGAGAGATGATGGTAGCAGATTCCTTTACGCTTTTTGCAAATGCTGAAAGCACCGATATAAGTGCAACCATAAGAATGGTTGTTGATATAATTATTACAAATAAAAGAGCAAAATCTTTGCCACTGTAGAAGGCTGTATTTATATTACCACTACTCATTCCCTGATACATGGCAGGGAGCGACGCGAAGGTACCGATAGAGCTTGATACGCCTGAAAGAAAGGCGATTATGCTAAGTGCAAATATCTTGCCGAGTGCAAGCGCCTGCCTGCTCATAGGGGTTACAAGAAGGGTTGCTATGGTTCCTCTTTCCTTTTCTCCCGCTATCGACTCCGGTGCAACCGCAACACAACCCGACCAGATAAATATCATAAGGAGCATAGGAAGCATACTTCCAAACATTTTACCTGTCATATCCTCCTTACCGGCAAGGTCATAGCTTATTTTTTCATCAGCATTTACATCAAATTTATTGCTGAGTTCAGTCTCATAATTACTAAGAACTTCGGTAAACATTGTATAAGCGGCACTTGATTCTGTTTTTCCCGAATTATAAAAAATTTCAACCTGAGGGGCCTTGCCTTCACCGGTCTTATATTCCTCTACCTCTTTATCAAAATTCTCCGGAAAATTAACCGCAAGGTCAATCTCTTTTTCAGAAACGAGTTTTTTCTCAGCTTCCAGGTCACCTTCCACAGGCTTTATCTCAAGCTTTTTCTTGTCAAGCTTTCCGGCTACGGATTCAGGCATATTTTTTACATATACCTTCGCCACATAATCATCTGCTACTGTAAATTGCTGCTTCATCATATTACCCATAAAGGTATACATGACAAATATCATAATACCCGGAAGCAAAAGTGTTGTAATCACAAGTCTTTTATCCTTAAAGAACCTTGCCATTTCTTTTCTGAATATTGTATAAATATTATTCTTCATTACCTGCCACCTCCGAATAAATATCAAAGAACCTGTCCTCTAAGCTCTTTCCGGCTTTTATTTCATCTACAGAACCGTAAGCTGCTAACTTACCTTCGATAATTATAGCTACACTGTCACAGATTTTTTCTATCAGGCTGAAAATATGCGATGAAATAACTATAGTTTTGCCTTCCTCTTTTAATTCTATAAGGAAGTCTACAACTGTCTTTGCGGTAATTACATCAAGTCCGTTGGTTGGCTCATCAAAGATGATTATTTCAGGATTGTGAGCTATTGAAATAACAAGTGAAACCTTCTGCTTCATACCGGTTGAAAGGTCGCCCACTTTTACCTCTGCAAACTTGTTTATACCAAATTTTGCAAAAAGCCTGTTTTTGCGTTCTTCTCTTACCTTCTCATCAACTCCATGTAAATCCGAGAAAAAATCAAAGAGATAATTAGGTGTAAAGAAATCCTCTAACTTAAGTTCACTTGTAAGAAAGCCTATAGTACCTCTTACTCCGAAAGGATTTTTCACTATGCTTTCACCGTTTAGCACCGCATCTCCCGAATCAGGCTTTATAAGGGTTGCAAGCATTCTGAGTGTGGTGGTCTTACCCGCTCCGTTAGGTCCTAAAAGTCCGAATATCTCACCTTTTTGTACAGCAAAGGAAATATCGTTTACTGCTACCTTCACCTTTTCTTTTGTCTTTTCAATCTTTTGTTGTTTTGCTGACAGCTTAAATGTCTTTTTAAGGTTTATTATCTTGATAATCTCTTCCATACCTTCTCCTTTCTGATAACACTGAATTTTACCACATAATCTCACACAATTTCAAGCCCTTAGTTCTCAAACTGGCTGTTGTAAAGCTCCGCATAGAAGCCGCCTTTTTCCATAAGTTCGCTGTGATTTCCGCTCTCTATAATATCTCCGTCCTTCATTACAAGGATTAAATCCGCGTTTTTAATGGTTGAAAGCCTGTGCGCTATGATAAAGGAAGTTCTGCCTGCCATAAGCTTATCCATTGCCCTTTGTATTTCTTCCTCAGTTCTGGTATCTACAGAGCTTGTAGCCTCGTCAAGTATTAGCATAGGTGCATTTTCCACCATAGCTCTGGCTATAGTTAAGAGCTGCTTTTGACCGGCTGAAAGATTTGCATTTTCATTCAGTATGGTATCGTAGCCTTCAGGCAGAGTCTTTACATAGTGATGAAGCCCCACAGCTTTGGCAGCCTTCTTTACCTCCTCATCTGTCGCCTCTGTCTTGGCATATTTAATATTATCTTTAATGCTTCCCTCAAAAATCCAGGTATCCTGAAGCACCATACAGAAAAGCTCGTGTACTCCCGACCTCTTAAGCTCGCTTATAGGTGTTCCGTCTATTATAATCTGTCCTTCATTAAGCTCGTAAAACTTCATAAGAAGATTGATAAGGGTAGTCTT
>ERZ773067.1290-NODE-1290-length-13682-cov-11.027519_pt1 | contig 13682 bp, 10 predicted proteins | sample MGYA00580622_ERZ773067 | MGnify/ENA primary metagenome ERZ773067 (study PRJEB29015, sample SAMEA2737998) | human oral metagenome | biome: human oral; feature: human-associated habitat; material: dental | place: China | collected 2113 ...
TCCTTTCTATATTTATAATTGTGAGTAAATTTCTTATTTCTTTTCGATTGCAAAGTTATGCATAAAATCCACCGAGCCCAAACTTTTCCTTCTATTCCAGTATAGAATAATTCTATAAGTGTTTGAGTTTGGTAAGGACATAAGCTGCTAAGTTCGTGAGTTTATGAGGAAGTGAGTATTTCAAAGTTCATGAGTTGGTAAGGACATAAGTTGCTAAGTTGGTGGGTTTGTGCGGGGCGAAGTCTTTTAATCTACCAGTTTGCGCAGGCCTTTTCCAACTTCTTTCCACACCACCCCTTATGTTAAATAGCACATTTCACTACCATTTTTCCGATTATTTTGCTTATCTTTGCCCCATAGTTTATTGTGCGCCGCAATTGCTCAAAGCCTCTGCACTATTGTTGCAAAGGCCTATTAGGAGGGCTGAAAGGCGCACCAGTTTTAGTATTAGAGACAGGATTAACAATGAAGAAATTTATTTTAGCAGCAGCGATATGCGTCTTTTTTGCTGCCTGTGGAGGAGACGACGGACTTACGCCCACACCACAAAAGCCACCAACACAAGGAGAAACGACCGAGGTTAAAGCCGCGGACATCGTGAAATACTTCAATCTCGACAAGCAACTTAACGTGTACCAAGCCATAGAAAAGGCAAAAGCCGACCTGGGAAAGAAGACCATTGATGGCAAGGAAATTGAAGTTAAGGCTGTGAACGAGGTGAAACGCGACGAACAAAAAGGCACGTTCACGCTTAAAGTGACGGGCGTTGCAGGTAAAACGCCTTTCGGATTGGACGTGGATTTCACCGGTTTTGCACAGAAACCCGCAGATCAAGACATGGCCATGCGTGCTGTGGCCAAATGGAAAGACGGCGTAGACTACCTGTCGGAGTTCGACTTCGATACGCTATTCCGCCTGAACAAGACCGATAAGTTCACCGCTGAATATCTCTCAAAGCTGGTAGACCTCTCCGCTTCTGCCGCAGATGGAAGTAACCATTACACCTTTACGCCCGACGATTGGGCCAAAACCACCATCAGCGATGTGCGTTATGTACCCAGTAACAGCCATTCGGGGAGCATCATGTTTACCGTTACCTACAACGGAATAAAAGGAAAAACGGGCAACAATGGCTCTCCAAACCTTACCATTGATAAGAATGGGTATTACGCCAAGCAGTTTACCGTTGACACCGAAGCCGCAAGTAAGTTCTACATGCGTGGAGTTTACAAGTATCTTGATGTGTTCTATGGTTCTTTAATTAAGTACGACGAAGTAAAGTTTGCCCCACTTATTGCAGGAAAACAGAGGAACAATGGCGACAACTCCATCGAATTAACGATTAAACTCACGCCCAAGGATGGCTCGGAAACCGAATTGGCACAGTTCTCTTTGGCGTTGAAAGGCTTTAAACCGCTGTCCGACCTCAACAACGAGTGGAACATTGCCGGCGGAACTGATGTAAACGAGTTCTTCGGCAAGAAGTTTAAGAACACCCCCGACGGCGATAAGACGGCACAAGTGAAAGCCATCGACACGAGAGTGTGGCTTAAACTGGTGCAGATGACCGTTAAGCGAGGTGGTAATTTTGTTAGCTTGTCTCCCGAAGAAGTGAAAAGCGAGAACGGTAACTACAACGTAACGGCATGGATTCCAAAGGGCGGAAAGGCCGAATACTTGGACATCTACCTCGAAGAACCTAGGATTGAGGTGATTGCAGCCGAGAAAAAGGGTAATTTCCTCTATATAAAGTATAGACTAACATCGGTTAACGAGACGGCCGTTGCCGGCGTTGAGAAAAGGATAGAGGTGCATCTGATTATGCCCTAACACGCAAAAATGCCCAAGCCACGCATGCTGTGTGGCTTACTTAAACGCCCGTTGCGCTAGCCATTGCGCAACGGGCGTACTTGTATATGGGCTGCACAGGCGCGCCAGATGCCATTCGTGGCCCATCGTTTTAAAACCCATTGGGCTTTTAGGTTAAGTTTGTAAGATAGTCTTCGGCGGCCGATTTGGGTTACACCCAAAACAAAGAACGGCTTAATTGCATCGCTTTTCATGATTATTTACTAACTTTGTCGCGATATTTCAAAACACAAGTTCATCCACATCACACCTTATATATATGGAGAATGTTTGCAGAGCAAGAGGAGAGTTCGACGATATACGCCCCTATAACGACGACGAAGTGGCACTGGCCATGCGGCGAATAGCCCAAAGTCAGTGGCTGCCGCAGTTGGCCCACTTCGTATTTCCCGAACAAAGCGCGCAAGACGTGGCACGTATGCTGCAAGACATAAGCACAGCACGCGAGTTTCAGCTCCGCGTGATGTATCATTTCAACCGAGAAGTGATGCGAAGAAGTACAACCCAATTTGTTTGCGAAGGGTTGGAACAGCTACAACCCGCCACGCCTTACCTCTTTGTAAGCAATCATCGCGACATTGTGTTGGATGCCTCGCTGCTGCAAAACGCATTGGTGGATGCAGGACACGAAACCTGCGAAATAACCTTTGGAGCCAACCTCATGACCCACCCAACCGTAGTAGACATCGGCAAAAGCAACAAGATGTTTCGCGTGGAGCGCGGCGGAAACAAACGCCAGTTCTACGAAAGCGAGCTACACCTGTCGCGATACATCAGGCATGCCATCGTAGATAGGGGCTCGTCGGTATGGATTGCACAGCGCAACGGCCGCACAAAAGACGGACTAGACCGAACCGAACCTGCACTTGTAAAGATGTTCGCGCTTTCTGGAGTGGGCAATAAGCTCGTTTCGTTGGCCCAACTGAACATCGTACCCGTGGCCGTGAGCTACGAATACGAGTCGTGCGACTTGCTTAAAGCACGCGAAATGGCGCAGTCCGCACACAAACCCTACGTAAAACAGCCGGGCGAAGACATCAACAGCATCATTACGGGCATCAGTCAGCCCAAGGGAAGGGTGCATTTCCGCGTAACAAAACCCATTGGCGCGGCCCAACTTGAACCCCTTGCGCACCTGCCCCTTAACGATGCCGTGCGCCAAGTGGCACAGATGATAGACCATGCCATTATTGATGCCTACCAACTGATGCCCACCAACATGGCCGCCTATGCCATGTTGCACCCCGAAGAACCGCAGAATGCCCAATGGGATGAGGCGAAAGCGTGGCTAAGCCAGCGTTTAAGCCAGCTAACCACCCACGAAGAACGCCGCCACCTGCTGCACATCTATGCCAATCCTGTTGCGGCCAAACAACAAATAAAGCAAAGCTGACATGATTGCACAATGGCTTATAAGGCTGTACGACTGGTTTGCGCAACATCGTCTGCTGCGCCTTGCCCTGCCCATTGCTATGGCTTTGGGCGCGTTGGCGGGTGCATCGCAACTGCGTTTTAAAGAAGACATCACCGACTTTCTGCCCAACGACCACAACTATCGTCGCTCGATGGAGATTTACAGGCAGACAAACGCTGCCGACCGCATCTTTATCGTGGCCTCGCCCACCGATACCACGCAGCTTAACACGCCCCTCTTGATGCGCGCCATGCAGATATTTCAACGCGAAAGCAAGGCGCGCGGATGGCAACTAACGGCACAAGCCGACTTCGAGAGCGTGATGCGCATTCCCGATTTCGCCTATCAAAACGCGCCTTTGCTGCTGGGCGATGCCGATTTTGCGCGCATACGCCGCATAACCAGCACCGACAGCATGGCCGCCGCACTGCAACGCAATCGCGAAATGCTGCTTTTCCCCACGGGCGGAATGGTTACACAGAACATCGAACGCGACCCCTTGGGCCTTTTTACGCCCTTGCTAAGCCGACTGCAAGCTAGCGGCAACACCCTGCATTACGAGCTACACGACGGCTATATCTTTACACCCGACGACCGCCACGCCGTGGCTATGCTCACATCGCCATACGGAGCAAGCGAAACAAACGGCAATGCGCTGCTCGTTAAGCAAATAGACAGCGTGGCGCGAAGTGTAGAAACGCGCGTGCCTGACGTGAAATTCGCCGCTACTGGCGCGCCCGTGATAGCCGTAGACAACGCCTCGCAGATAAAAAAAGATAGCATCTGGGCCATATCCATTGCCGCAACGCTCATCGTTGCGTTGCTGGTGTGGGCCTTGCGGCGCGTTCGTCACCTGTTTCTCATCGTCGTTTCGCTGGGCTTTGGCTGGCTTATGGCTATGGGCGGAATGGCTTTGGTAAGCAGCGAAGTGTCTATCATTGTGTTGGGTATAGCCTCGGTAATTATCGGTATTGCCGTAAACTATCCCTTACACTTCGTTACGCATCTGGCTCATTGCGCTTCGCCGCGGCAGACACTCGAAGAGATAGCCTCGCCGCTTGTGGTGGGCAACATCACAACTGTTGGTGCTTTTGCCGCCTTAATACCCCTCGATGCCACCGCATTGAGCCATTTGGGCATCTTCGCAGCCCTGATGTTGGTTAGCACCATCTTGTTTGTTGTGGTGTTCTTGCCCCATTTTGTGGGCAAAAAAGCCACTTCTGTTAAGGGCGCAACCGCCAACGAACAAGACGAAATGCCCGATGCCGCCCCCGTGTCGGCCACATCTGGGGTTACTGCTACTGCCCCTTCGCCCCATCATCGCAGGCGAACGGCCATCGTTAGTGCGGCTTTGGTGGTGGTGACCCTTGTGCTGGGCTATTTCAGTTTGGGCACACAGTTCGACACCGACTTGCGAAACATCAACTACTTAACGCCACAGCAGCAAACGCTTTTGATGCAATTGGCGCAGATGCGCGGCGAAGAACATGGCACAACGCAAGTGTATTTCGTGGCCGAAGGAAAGCATGTAGAGCAGGCTTTGCAGGCTGCCGAACAGCCACAATACCCGCTTTTGGTGGCTAGTAAGGCCGAACAAGAACGCCGTTTGGCGCAATGGCGCAGTATATTGAAAGAACGTGCGCCGCAATTAGACAGCTTGGGACTTTTGGCAGCGAAGGAAGGCTTTGCTGCCGATGCCTTCGCGCCCTTCCAAAAGATGCTCGCCACACGCTTTACGCCGCAACCGCCCAACCATTTCGCACCCTTTTTGCAGGCCTCTCTGGGCAATCGCATTATCGGAAACACGGTGGTTAACATCGTTAATGTGCCTTCGGCGCAGGCCGATAGCGTGGCGGCGGCCTTCTCGCCTACGCCTAACGTCCAGCGTTGGGCGTTCACCCTGCCCAGTCTTAACGCCACGATAGCCAATTCGTTGTCGCAGCATTTCAATTATATCGGTTGGGTTTGCGGTGCTATTGTTTTCGCGTTTCTTTGGCTTTCGTTCCGCAAGTTTAAGCTTGCACTCATCGCCTTTATGCCCATGATTGTGTCGTGGCTGTGGATTTTGGGCGCGATGCACCTTTTAGATATGCGTTTCAACCTGGTAAACATCATCTTGGCCACCTTTATTTTCGGTCAGGGCGACGATTATAGCATCTTTGTTACCGAGGGATTGATATACGAACGGCGCCACGGCCGCCCCATGTTGGCGGCCTATCGCAAGGGCATTTTGCTCTCGGCAGCCATCATGTTCATCGGTATGGGGTCGTTGGTTGTAGCCCGTCACCCCGCTTTGCATTCACTAGGGGCAATAACCATCGTGGGCATGGGTGCGGTTGTGGCCCTCACCTATGTTGTTCCGCCATTGTTGTTTAAATGGTGGGTAAGGTAGGTGCGGCCTTATTCAATCCCTAAGATGCACCTTGTTTTGTCCACTTTTCAGCAAGAATTTTAACATGATGAGTGCGATTTTTGCTCGCAATCGTCCGCCTTGCCGCAAAAAATCGATTCTCGCGGAGGTTTGTTTGGCAACAAAATGGGGTGGCATGTGAATGCTTACAAAATGAATATTTATTTCAAGAAAGCATCATTTACACCGCTTTGGGGGTCGTTTGCCGCTAAATGTGGTGCGTTTTGGTGCGAAATGACCTGCGTTTTGCCGCTAAATGCAACGCGTTTTGGTGCTAAATGCAGTGCGTTTTGGTGCAAAACGCAAGGTAAAATGGTGCTAAATGCAGTGCTTTTTGATGCTAAACGCGAGGCAAAAAGCATAAATATCCACAGCAATTGTATAAATAAAACCTCTTAGAACCATGAGAAACAGGACTAAAAAGGGCAAAATAGTGGTTAAAAAGTAAGGTTTTAGGGTCTAAAAGGGGGAAATTGGGAACAAAAAAAATGCGAGTTGGCGGCCAAATAGAGAGGTAAAATGGTGCAAAATGCAGGTTATGTTCTTAAAAATGGACTAAAACAGAAACCCGTAAGGCAGCAATCCGCGGAAAATTGCTTGCTTTTTAGCCCTTTTTCCCGCTAGAATGGTTGGCCGGAAGAATGTATTTTGTAAAGTCTATCGTAAAAATTTAAGGTTCTGAGTGGATGAGTTTGTGAGATAGTAAGTTAATGAGTGGGTAAGCTTGTGGGGTGGTAGGTTTGTAAGATGGTAGGTATATCAGTTGGTAAGTTTATGGATTTGTGTTACTTTTAGCGGGATAACCGCGTTTTGCCACTGATAAATAGGACAATATTTCAAATTATGTCGTAACTTTGTGTAGTACTTCGTACAGGAGCGGAGTGTTTATCTTAGTTTGCTTTTCGCAACACGAAGATAATAAGTATCACGCTATTGATGGAGGCCTTAAAGGTAAAGACCACTTCAACTCGCGAACTGAATAACTCACAAACTAAAAACATTATTGAGCTTTGCGTAAATTAAAAACCATAGAAATGCACCGCTTGACGGTGGACGAATTTAAGGCATCCAGCAAGTTGCCGCTAGTGGTGGTGTTAGATAACGTACGTTCGTTGCACAATGTTGGTTCGGTGTTGCGTTCGTGCGATGCCTTTCGCGTTGAGGCCGTCTATCTTTGTGGCATCACGGCAACACCGCCAAGTGCCGAAATACATAAGACGGCGTTGGGCGCGGAGGATAGCGTGACGTGGAAATACTTCGCAGAAACCACCGATGCCGTTGACGAATTGCACGCCCATGCAACCAAAGTGCTTGCCGTGGAGCAAGTGGCAGGCTCTACCATGCTGCAAAATCTGCAAACCAACGAGGGCCAACGTTACGCCGTTGTGCTGGGAAACGAGGTGAAAGGCGTACAACAAACAGTGGTAGACCGCTGCGACGGCTGTCTGGAAATACCCCAGTTTGGCACCAAACACTCGCTCAACGTTTCGGTTGCGGCTGGAATTGTGGTGTGGGAGTTTGCAAAGAAGATTGGCAATAAGTGAGTTTGCTGGTAGGCAAGCTTACGAGTTGACAAGCGTTTGGTTGCCAAGTAGGTGGCAATGGCATTTCGTTGCCATGCTCATGTGGGGCTGTTTAGTTTGTTTTTGTATCGTATTTCTTAACAAAATACTGCTCGTTAGCCCATTAACGCTGCTTCTTGTCAACATCATTTTCTCTACTCATCAACTAAATTTAGGCTGCTTGTTAACCCCATAACTGGTTAATTTGTCAACTGGACAACTGGTAAATTGTTCCATTTATCCACTCTTCTACTTGTCTATTCATCAACTTCTTAGCCCGTTAACCCGATAACAAGACTTTTCTTACAAACCGAACACTAGTTGTTACAATCCGAATAATCTACAACTCGCTTTTTATCCAATGTAGATTTTTAACATAAGGAGCAACAGAAAAAGCGCTTCTTTTCTTTTTTGGTTACACAAAATGTCGTAACTTTGCAAACGATAAAAGTATTTATTAAACATATCAATCATGAAAAAAACAACATTTGACAAGGCCCTGTTGGGCTTTCTAGCCCTAGTGGCCATCCTTTTTATGGGAATTACCTTCTCGTCATGTTCAAGCGACGACGACGAAGTGCCAGTTAAGAAAAAGAAAGAAGTTAGTGCCATCGTAGGAACTTGGAAACAAAACATCGCAGAGAAAGTTGGCGAAGAGAATGGTGAGGTAGTACCTGAGAAACCCGTTCCCGTTTACGAAGTCTACAAAGAAGACGGCACTTATTTAAAGACCAACGACCTCAACAAGAATGAGGCAAAAGTGGAAGAAGGAACGTTTACCGTTAAGAACGACTCATTGTTTGTTGAAGTGAAAGAAGAAAATGCTGTGCGCAAAGACGCCTTCAAGTTCGTAATTAAAGAAAATAAACTGTCTAAACAACAGAAAGGAGAGGAGATAGCAACTTACACCAGGTTTAAAGTGACCCCCTGACCAGGGTAAATACAAGAAAAGCATGATACGCCGACTGATGCCGGCGGACATTGGCAGTGCAGACATCGCGAGATGTCTGCCTGTTTGCCATGATAAGCGTTGAACATCTGCAACCAATGGCATAAACAAGCGTTGATGGGGCTGCATAAAAGCGGGGTAAACCCCACATGAGAGTCCCTAAAATACGCCTTTGAATATGAAGAACAGGGCTGCACAAAGCAAGGGCAACCCTACGCGAGAGCAACCCAAAAACGCCTTTGAATATGAAGAACAGGGCTGCATAAAGCAAGGGCAATCCACGCAAGAGCAACCCAAAAACACCTTTGAGTATGAAGAACAGGGCTGCATAAGGCAGGGACAACCTTACGCAAGAGCAGCTAAAAGACACTTTCGAATATTAAAATCAGCTACTTATCATAGCCTCTTTGCCGCAAACCATACCACTTTTATTCGTGTTTCTCGAATTTCTGCACTAACTTTGCACATTATATATATAATTGTAAACAACAAGACATGTCATTAAAATGTGGTATAGTAGGGCTGCCCAACGTGGGCAAGTCCACCCTCTTCAATTGCCTTTCAAGTGCTAAGGCACAGGCAGCTAACTTCCCTTTCTGCACCATCGAGCCCAATGTGGGCGTTATTACCGTGCCCGACGAACGCCTAACACGCCTCGCCGAGATTGTTCATCCTGGCCGAATAGTGCCAGCAACGTGCGAAATAGTAGACATCGCAGGCCTTGTTAAGGGCGCATCAAAAGGCGAAGGACTGGGAAATAAGTTCTTGGGAAACATCCGCGAAACCGATGCCGTGATACATGTACTGCGTTGTTTCGACGACGAGAACATCACACACGTAGACGGAACCATCGATCCCATACGCGATAAAGAAATAATCGACACCGAATTGCAGCTGAAAGACCTCGAAACCATCGAGGCTCGACTGGCCAAAGACCAAAAGGCTGCGGCCGCAGGAAACAAAGATGCCAAGCTGAATGTTGCCGTACTGACGGCCTACAAGGAGGTGTTGGAGAAGGGAATGAACGCCCGCAACGTGACATTCGAAAGCAAAGAGGAGCAGCAAGCCGCACACGACCTCTTCCTACTTACCGCAAAACCCGTGCTGTACGTCTGCAATGTAGACGAGGCCGCGGCCAAAACAGGCAACGATTACAGCCGAAAGGTGGAAGAAGTGGCTAAGGCCGAGGGTGCCGAAGTGCTGGTTATTGCAGGCAAAACCGAAGAAGACATCGCCTCGCTAGAAAGCTATGAGGACAAGCAAATGTTCCTCGACGAGCTGGGTTTGGAAGAAAGTGGCGTTAACCGACTTATCAAAAAGGCCTACGCCTTGCTCAATTTGCAAACCTTTATCACGGCTGGCGAGATGGAAGTAAAGGCTTGGACCTACCACCGAGGTTGGAAAGCGCCCCAATGTGCAGGCGTTATTCACACCGATTTCGAGAAAGGATTTATCCGCGCAGAGGTTATTAAGTACGACGATTACATCGAATATGGTTCGGAATCGGCCGTGCGCGAAGCCGGAAAGCTAGGCATCGAGGGTAAAGACTACGTGGTGCAAGATGGCGACATCATGCACTTCAGGTTCAACGTATAGTTATCTTGCAGGGCGAAATGGGCTGCAATCATACCCGATATGCGCCTATCTCTCGCCCCGCATCTTCGTATATGGCCCGCAAAAATCCGTTTCGCAGTACGCCGAACGGTGCTTTGTGGGTGGCGATGTGGCGCGAACCCATTTGCACCAACAAGGAGTTATTCGTCTAAGATGGCAGCATACAGCCGCTAAAATGGAAGAAGACAACCGCTAAAATGGCACAGAACGCGTTGCGCAACCCCCCCATTGCGCACGCCTAAAATCTAAATAAAGACAAATGTTATCACACCTTAACTACATCCTTTGGAACCCCGATGTAGAGGCTTTTCACCTCTTTGGGTTCTCCGTTCGCTGGTACTCCTTGTGCTGGCTCATTGGTCTTGTGTTGGCCTACTTCATCGTACAGCGCCTTTACAAGCAGCAAAAGATAAAGGACGAGTACTTCGACCCACTCTTCCTTTATTGCTTTTTCGGCATACTTTTGGGCGCACGACTAGGTCATTGCTTGTTCTACCAACCCGAATACTACCTAACCAGCTGGCAACACTTCATCGAAATGATTGTGCCCATCCACTTTTTGCCCGCTGGAGGATGGAAATTCGTGGGCTACGAAGGGCTGGCATCGCACGGCGGAACCATCGGACTCATCGTCGCCCTTTACCTTTACTACCGCCGAACGCGGCTAAACCTGTGGCAAGTGCTCGATAATATCGCCATTGCCACCCCCATAACGGCCTGCTTTATCCGCTTAGGCAACCTCATGAACTCGGAAATCATCGGCAAAGTAACCGATGTGCCTTGGGCGTTTATCTTCGAAAGGGTGGATAAGATGCCGCGCCATCCGGGGCAGTTGTACGAGGCCATCGCCTATTTCGTGTTCTTCTTCGTGGGTCTTTGGCTCTATCGCAAGCATCCACAGCGTGTGGGTACGGGTTTCTTCTTCGGACTTTGCCTCACGCTCATCTTCACATTCCGATTCTTTATCGAATATACCAAAGACATACAAGTAGACTTCGAAAGCGGAATGCCCCTCAATATGGGTCAGATACTCTCGCTCCCCTTCATCGCCATCGGCATCTATTGCATGCGCAGAAAAGGCAAGGGGTAAGCTGCAAAATAACGAAACCACAGGGCAAAACAAGCCCAAACTACGGCAATGGCCAAGGAAAAGACCTGCCGTAGCTCACTCCATAAACCTCAAAAACAACAATGAAACAAACGCTTATCTTAGCTTTTCTTGCCCTCGCATCGGTTGCGCAGGCGCAAATCAGACAGGAACGAAACCTCGACAAGTGGCAATTCTCGCGCGACGGAAAGGATTGGCAGCAGGTTGATGTGCCGCACGATTGGGCCATAACGGGGCCTTTCGACCGGAAATGGGACATTCAACACCTAGCTATCGAGCAAGACGGACAAACCGAAGCCATAGATCATACGGGGCGTTCGGGTGCTTTGCCATGGATTGGTAAGGGAGAGTATCGTACCACTTTCAGGCTACCCGCCGGCACAAAGCATACCACGCTCTATTTCGATGGAGCCATGAGCGAACCCGTTGTTTATGTCAACGGGCGCGAGGCAGGTCGTTGGATGTATGGCTACAACGCGTTCCGACTAGACATTTCGCCCTACGTGAAGAGTGGCGTAAACGAAGTTCGCGTGCTGCTGAACAACCAAGAGGAAAGCAGCCGTTGGTATCCGGGAGCTGGTCTTTATCGTCCTGTAACGCTCATAACGGCAGGCGATGCCCGTATAGACCCCTGGGCAACCATCTTTAAAACGCTAAATCTTGCCGGAGACAAGGCACAGCTGTATGTAGAAACGCAGACCACAACGCCCAAAGGCAAGGCTGGTACACGCCTTGCAGTGAGATTGCTCGATGCAAACGGCCGTGCTGTGGCGCAGAAAAACCTTACGGCCAACGCCCAAGGCATGGTAGCAGCACAGCTAAACATAGCCAATGCCAAGGCGTGGAGCCCCGAACAACCCTATCTCTACACGCTTGAAATAGACCTGTATAAAGGCAACAAACTGGCCGACCGCCTGCGCCAACGCGTGGGAATACGCACGGTGGCCGTTAGTAAAGAGCATGGTTTCCAGTTAAACGGCCAGTCGCGCAAGTTTAAGGGCGTATGTTTGCACCACGATTTAGGTCCTTTGGGTGCAGCCGTTAACAAGGCAGCCATCATTCGTCAGATACGTTTGATGAAGGATATGGGCGTGGATGCCATTCGTACCTCCCACAACATGCCGTCGCAAATGCAAATGCAAGTGTGCGACTCGATGGGTATGATGGTGATGGCCGAGAGTTTCGACGCATGGAAAGAACCCAAAGTGAAAAACGGCTACAACCTGTTTTACGACCAATGGTGGCGCAAAGACCTCGAAAACCTGATACGCGGACATCGCAACCACCCCTCTATCGTGATGTGGAGCATTGGGAACGAAATTCCCGAACAATGGAACAAAGAGGGCGCACAAAGGGCGAAAGACATGACCGACTATTGTCATCAGCTAGACAATACACGCCCCGTAACCTGCGGTGGCGACAATCCTAAGGCCAATACCGAGTGTGGATTTTACGCCGCTCTCGATGTTCCGGGCTTTAATTATCGCGTAAACCTTTACGATGAACTTATCTCCAAGCAGCCTCAGGGCTTTATCCTCGGCTCCGAAACCACCTCAACGGTGAGCAGTCGTGGCGTGTATAAGTTCCCCGTCGACGAAAAGAAGATGGCTACTTATAAGGATGGTCAATGCTCTTCGTACGATGTGGAATGCTGCGGGTGGAGCAATTTGCCCGACGATGACCTGATAGCGCAAGACGATCGCAGCTTTACCATCGGCCAATTTATATGGACGGGCATCGACTATTTGGGCGAACCCACTCCTTATTACTCGTATTGGCCCTCGCGAAGCAGCTATTTTGGCGCAGTAGATTTGGCCGGATTGCCCAAGGATAGGTTCTATTTGTACCGCTCGGTATGGAACGAAAAGCAACCCACCTTGCACCTTTTGCCCCATTGGACGTGGCCAGGACGAGAAGGACAGCAAACACCTGTGTACTGCTACACCAGCTATCCAGAGGCCGAACTCTTTGTAAACGGACAGAGCCAAGGCCGCATCAAGAAAGACAAGGCATCGCGACTAGACCGCTACCGCCTGCGTTGGAACAACGTGGTGTACCAACCTGGCGAATTAAAAGTAGTTGCTTACGATGCCAATGGTAAGCCTGTAGCCGAACAAGTGGTGCGTACGGCTGGCGAACCCCATCATTTGGTGGTGCAGGCCGATAAGTCTTCGTTTGCCGCCGATGGTCAAGACCTGCTTTATCTCACAGTGTCGATGGTGGATAAGGACGGCAATCTATGTCCCGATGCCGACGACGAGCTAACGTTCGACGTTAGCGGAGCAGCTAAATTCAAGGCTGTTTGCAACGGCGATGCCACTTCGCTCGAAATGTTCCACTTGCCCCACATGCGCCTTTTCCACGGTCAGTTGGTTGTTACCGTGCAAAGCAACAAGGCCAAAGGCAAGGTTAAGCTGGGTGTTAAGGCGCCTGCACGCAACATTTCTACCCAGTGGCAGAACTAAGAAAAGGGCCGAATATAGCCCGCTTCTGGGCGGCAACGCACGCGGGTTAGCCTTGTTGGGCGTATCGGTTCTTATGGGTTTTCCTAGCGTTCCTAGGTTTATTAATAAGCCCATTGTTCCCCTTCTCCTAGATAGGCTAACCATCTAACAAACAAAACGGCAAGCTACTGGCGGATGTTCGCCAATCGCTTGCCGTTTTGTTTACGCCTTGTTAGGTAGTGAAGAGCAAACTTAAACCCCAATCGGTCGTTATACCGCTTACCTATTATTTTAGGTTGTTTCCATCGCTTC
>ERZ773067.1292-NODE-1292-length-13671-cov-7.164365_pt1 | contig 13671 bp, 6 predicted proteins | sample MGYA00580622_ERZ773067 | MGnify/ENA primary metagenome ERZ773067 (study PRJEB29015, sample SAMEA2737998) | human oral metagenome | biome: human oral; feature: human-associated habitat; material: dental | place: China | collected 2113 ...
GATTGGGCAGGGGATAACAACCTAAAAGTTCAGCCTCGGTGTATTTTCCTTCCACTACAAGTCCCGTCATCAATAAAGCAAACTGTTTACAGCTACCGAACATATAAAAGCTAAAGCGGTTATATTTCATGCCCATCAACGGATCGCCTTTATCCGGCACTGGAATGACAAAAATTTTATGAAAGGCCTGCATATAAATGACCCGCTCTTTACGGTTAAGTCGAATTGAGCGGTGGCGGGGGTAGAAAAAGAGTATAAATACCAAAAAGATTGGAATTAGATCAAAGTAAAATACGTGTGTTCGCCAAAAATGATTTTCTATATATGGTTTTCTGTATTCTTCATAGATTTCTATTTTTTCATCTGGAAAACTTTTAATAAATTCAGGAGTGCTTCTAATCTTTATATGTTCTTCATATAAAGGTTTAATTTTTATATCTGGATTAATAGCCCAAATATAATCATTTTTAATTCCTTCTAATATTCCCGATAGAGGCGTTTCTTTGTGTTGGTAATCTAAAAATGCAATTATAGAGAAAATGCTAATAATAAGAATTCTGAAAAAACCACGTAAATAGCCATCAAAAGTTGAGTTTTTAATTTCAATTTCATCCTTATTGACTTTGCGTATTGAAAAACCTAAGTCGCGATATATTTTTTTTAAATTCATATTATTTCCCAACCATATTTAATGTATGTAAATCTGACTCGATGTTTTCGCTTGCGTGATCGTGACGTGGGAGAGTCGCTTTTATTTCTAAGCTCACAATATCACGCTCATCAATAGGTCCTGATTCACCAGTTAACGTATCTACGATCTGCCAATTTGGAAAATATAGTATTGCTTGTCCAGGCTCGCTGTCATTAAAGTGAATTTGTGGGCTGGTTTTGACCCTGAATGCTTTACCTGTACGATTAATTATCGCTTTATGTGAAATGGAAATCCCTTGAGCAATAGCTAAATTAGTGATATTGGGATGAATCATTCGAACGTGGTGTTTATCCATCGCTTCAAATTTAATTTTTTCAGTTATAGAAAAGAGTCTTTGCATTTCAAGCTTATAAGCTTTCAAAATTTTACTCTCTTTAGAATTAATGATACTTTTATTTAGTTGGTCTAACATTTTTTCATCTCTAGTATTACTCCAACCATAAGCCCCAACAGCTTCTCCCCAATAATTATCACTATCTCCCCAAAAGCTATGCTTGATCCAAAGTTCCATGTCGCTTTTCTTAAACAATGCTAAACCAACGCCGATTAATAACAATATTGCCCCAACATAAGGCAACGCCATTGCAGCTATACGTAATGCTGCACCGGCAAGTGCCACGTTCGCTGATGTGGATGCCATCATGGTTAATGTTGTGCCTAAAGCTGCGTGAGATAACGCCATTAAAGCAGAACCAGTACCTCTAGACACCGCCCCCCAATAGTCTATTTCATCGCCTTTGTATTTAGCTTCATGGGCATTTGCCACTTCAACTAACACGCCAATACCTGCCAGGGCTGTGCCGAAATTAAACAACCCCGCCCTTGCAGCTTGCCAGCCGCTTGAGAATGTTGCTCCCGTTGCATTATTAATTGCTGTTAAAGACATGCGTTGACCGGCAACTTGCCTAAATTCAAACCCTAACTCACTGTCTGGCGCGACTTTTTCTGTAAATGCTAATAAAGTAGCAAATGCGGCATTATTTGCCCAGCGCCCTTCTTTGGTATAACTGGAATCTTCAGTAAAAAAGCCTAATATAGCTGAAAAAGCAAACAGTTTTGCTGCACCATCAAGTTTGGATGAGAGCTCAGTTACCCGTTTAAAGTCTGAATCATCTACTTTTAAGCCTTTAGGAAGTTCTGTTCTTACAGGAATGAGCTCTTCTGTAGTGAGTTTTTTTCGTGATGCTTTTAATTTATTCGCATGACTAAAAATCTTTTTTTCGGATAATAATTCCGCTTGCCCAAATACACCGGTTTTTCGATAAACTTCTTCTATATTCCGAATGATTTCAGTTCGTTTATAGTACCGCTTGCCATTTTCTCTATAACTACCTGCTAGCACTACTTCATTACTGATAACTTGAACAATTCGATCAAAAGAATAGAGATTGAAGCGATAAAAATTCCCCATGTTGGCAAGAGAACTTAAAAAATTTTTAAAAGAGTCTAATAAATTTTTTAATGATTCTGCTGCTTTTGTTAAAATTTCTTTTTGCGTTTTTGTCACTACATCATTATTAGAGTTGAATGCTGTAATTAAAGCTTGCTGCCCCAGGGATGTATAACTTAAATGTCCAATAAGCCCTTCAAAATATTGACAGCATAAACTTGCCATAGGCTCACTTTTGTTTTTCTCATATAACTCAAATAAATTTTTTATCCTGTGAGTGTTTTTCGCAATGTGATCACAAATGCTATGTACTACATTATCTATATGTGCATTAAATAAGTTGGGTATTTTGGCAATTTTATTAATTGTATTAACGCCATTAATAGGTTGAGCTATGCCTAATTCATTCTTGAGTATTTCAATAATTGAGTCTTCACTATTGTTGAGGTGAGAGTCGTCAATATTTAATGTGGCATATGCTCCAGCTATTGTCATATCCATTTTTTTATCATATGGCACATATTGAGAAACGGCTCGACGTCTTTTACTATTTTCTGCCATTTGTAATTGTGCTACATGCGCATCAATTATCTGTGCAGTAATAAACGCATATTCATACTTGGATAAGACCTCTTGACGTTTATCATCTAAATAATAAACGTAATAGTCTAAGTCTCTTGCGATACCAATAGGATCATCTAATGCAACAACAACCCCTTCTGAATTGGTTATTTTCTGTAGTTGTTCTTTCCAGGCTCTAAGCTTTCCTATGGGATGACTACGATATAAGTTACTGGCATAGTTTCGTACATAATTTGTTATGCTAGCAAAATCATTAACTATATTTTCTGTCGTTTTTATATCTAATGTGAGGCTGGAAGGTGCGTTCGTCGGAATTTTCTTCATCCAGAACATCTTAACTAAAGGATCTCTTTCTATTGCCTGCAATAGTTCGTATGGCAACTTAAATTCCGAGTACATGATATATGCTGTTTCAATTGCCCGATTTAATTCTATAAATGCAGTACGTCGAGTTCCTATTACATTAACTTCAGGTATTTCCGCTTGTTGAGGTGCTTCCCTAGTTGCGAGTTCTTCATTGTTGTTTTTTTCAAATTGTTGAGAATTATCTTCTTTTACCTCATTTGATGTATCGTTTTGAGATATATCCTTTTCAGATGTATCCTTTTCAGATTGTTCTTTAACCCATTGCTCAAAAAAATTCTTAGACCATTTATGAAATGTTTGTTTATCACCATCACTATTGCAGTCATAAATATACCAAGCTTCACCATTAGATGCTTCAGTAGTTATTTTAAACTTTTGACATTCAGCTTTAGTCGCCAAAATATAGATATAACCATCACGCAAACGGCGGAGATCATAATCACTATTCATTTCGGCTATTTCCTTTGGAGAAGTTGGTGTTGTTCCTGTGTTTTTAATTTTTTCAAATGCGCTGTCTGTTAACGCCCATCTTGTGGGATAGAGTCGAATAAATTCTTGGCACTGTTTGGTTACTTCATCGGCAGGCTCTGCTTGTGGTTCATAATCTTGTTCTTTATTTGCCATTTTCTTGCTCCAAATTTAAGAGATTAAATAATTGTATTGCACGGGCTAAGGGTGCAGGGAACTTTTGTTCTAATTGTTTTTCAAGTGTTGCAAAATCTCGTCTATTTTTTACCGCACTTTGTTTTGCTACGGCATATTGTACGATTGCTGTTTCGTAAATATAGTTTTTGTTTCTGGCTTCATCTAAATTGTTAATTAATTGTTCTTGCTCCTGAGGGGAATAAACGTGCGGATAAGTTTTAAAAATATACCGAACCATTTTTTCTCTCGTTTCCAACCATTTTTTATCTTTAAATCCATTCACCTCAAATTCCGTTAGGAGAATCGGGATGTTTTGGGTGTCTTCCGGTAAGGCTTTAAGTTGGTAATAATGAAAACTATCGCCAATGCCTGAGGCAAAAGCATGAATAATGCGTTTTTCATAGCCGAAAAACTTATTGAGTTTTTCCGGGCTGGTGGCAATGACCTCTAAATAATTGCGTAACACTTTCGGGTCGTAAAAACGGAAGAAGAACCACTTGCCGTTTTCGTCTTTCATCACAGGAAAGTGGCGAAGATGACGTAACACGGTGTCGAAATCATAACGGGAATGAATAAAGACGCCCAGTTCTTCATGCCAATTGAATCTAGTCATTGCCCCTTCATCACTAAACAAGCCCATTAATTCGCTTTCTGAGCTGTCATCAGGATAAGGAATCACTTCTACCAAATAAGGCGCAATGTCTTTGGTGATTTCAGCGAATTCCCCTTGAAACAGGCTTTCAATACGGCAATGAAAATTCTCAGGTTCTAAATATTTATGCTTATTGGCATCTAAGATGAAATAACATTTTAATTCGGGCAGCGGCTCGCCAAAAAGTGCGGTGTCTTTTTCCAACGTTTTTTCATCTAAAACCGGCATGAGAAAAGTCGGCTCCTGCCAATTTTCTGACCAACTCGGTTGAGTTATATCGGGCGGAATCGGCGTGTTAGGGAAGAGCAGTTTGAAAATCTCATCAGGTGCAAAGACTTTCGGGTGACGACCAAACTGCCTATCCAGCAATTTCACATTGTTGATTTGATGACAAAGCAAGTAATTAGTCTCAGTAGCAAACTGTTCCTTGGGTTTCTCACCAACCAATTCGACGACTCGTACTTCACCTTCTTTTAACCCATTAGCCTGATATGCCAGCCATATTTGTCCATGCCGTTGAAAAAAGATTTCAGCCTTTAATGGCGCCAGTTGATAATAATGTGCCTTTTGCGTGCTAAAGGTCGTTTTGACAAGTTGTTCAAATGTTTCTCGGCTATCGGCAAAAGCCAGTAGCGCGACGAATTGGTCAGAACTAGGCGGCTGTTGTAGATACGCAGTAGAAATCCAAAGAGAGGTGGACATAATTTTTTTGTTAACTGATGAAAATACTTTGCGGAATCATAACAATAACCAGTCAGAAGTTCAAAAAAAGTGTGGTTACTTTTTTACTATTTAATAAATATCTAAAATTTCCACCGCACTTTTGTTTTAAATTAGTTTATTTTACTTCGTTGTTTAATTCTTCCCGCAGATGGCGTTCATTGATGAGTTTTTGTGTTGCGCGGCGTTCGTTGAACCAGCCTTGTTTTTGATTCGGGGTTTTCTTATTCCATTCGGCAAGTGCCAGTTCAATGGCTCGGTCGGCTTTTTTACGGCTAAACGGCACGCGCAGTGCAAAGGCATTACATAAAGCAATGTTAAATTTTAAGCCGAAGTTTTTAAAATCTCTGCCTACATACTTTAAAAATTCCGGATTATCTTCCGTGAGATAGGCGCGAATAGCACGTAGGATTTGGGCATTGTGTTCAGAACTTGGACTCGGATATACGCCGAAAAGCGCAGTAACACGACGTTTGGAAAGGTAGTCGTCAATCCACAGTTGCAATGAAAAACGCTCATGACTGCCAAACGCATATAAGCCGAAACGGCTGTAATTGATTCCGCCTAGCGGGTCACCTTGTTCCGGTACAAAGGCGATGGCATGGCTACCAAAGATAGTTTGCCAATAAATCACCCGTTTTTTGCGGTTGACACGAAAACCACGTGGACGGGGGAGGAAAAAGGCAAAGACCACAAAGGGAATTAAAATGATATCAAGGATAAAATCTTTTAGTGGTGATTTGGGGGAAATTCCATATTTATATTCTGCATATGGAGTTATCTCCAATTTATTTTCTCTAAACTGATTAACTTCCTCCATTCTATCTTTGTAACTTAAATAATTTTCCATAGCTGGCTTATCAGGATTGAAAGCCCATTCATAATCACTTTTTGCCTCGAGATATTGGCTATAAAATGGAATGCCGGATGAACCATGAAATACGTTAATGAGTGTCATGCCAATTAAAACAAAACGAATAAATCCACGAGCATAACCATCAAAAATGGAATCTCGAATCTCGATCTCATTATCGCCTCGTTTACGAATAGAATAGGCAATGTCTTTATGTTTATTAATAAAAAATTCACTTATTTTATCAATCAAATCTTTTTCTCTTTGTTGTTCTGGCATATTCTATTCCTTCTTCGAATTTTTTAATCTTAGTTTGGTTCGTTTTGATGTCTTATAATATTTATTTCCTTGATAGTTAGGTACGCTAACACTCAATTCAATGCTTGATAATTCATCATAAGAAATTTCCTCTATTCCCATAGCATGATTACCATTAATTGTATATAAGTAAGGTAATTTTTCATTGAGAATAGTTAAACTTGCAACACCTTCCATTTCTAATTTTTTAATGACATCTAATTTATTGAGTAAAAGTTCAAATCGATCATCATTACTTTGATAGTACAGACTTCCTTTATTATCTTTATATCCCACCATTGTTTTAATCTTTATTTCTTGGGCATCACGCTCAGTATAAATGCCGGGGTAATTAACCAGTATTTTTCGTGGATTAGCCGAATCCAAGGAGATAACTACCTCAGCAACAGATTTTAAGTAACGTTGCATTTCAATGCGGTAATAATGAACTGTCTTTGTTACATTTAGTTTGCCTTCACTATAGCTAAATTCACTCGCATCAAATATATTTTGTTTAAATGGTTCTGGTCTTTTTTCAAGCCATTCATAGGCTTTTTCCTGATTAGGTCCTCCCCAATAGTTATCACTCTTACCCCAAAAACCATTTGCAGCCCACAATTCAATATCTTCCGGGGCAAAATAGTTATAAATAATTGCAATGGTAATCAGCACAATCCCAATGCCTAGGGTCGCATAGGATAGGCCGGTGAGTAATGTCAGTGTGCCGGCAGACAAGGACGAACCTGCCAACATACCTAATGAACCGATTGCGCCTTCAATGGCTAATCCACCTCCCATGCTTAATAAGGCTGCGGTTTTGCCCACTTCATCACTTTTATAATCGGCCTCCACCCAGTTAAAATATTCAAACATCGCACCGATCCCGGCCAATCCCGTATTGACGTTGATAATTGCATTTCGAATACGGGTCAATGTCGAACCGGCGCCTTTTTGTTCAAAATAACTTATCCATTTGCTTTGTTGCAGATTCTTGCGAGAGGTTAACTGCTCAAGTTCCGTTAATGCTTGGGAAGTGTGTTGTTCTAAACCGCCTTTCGGTGCATACATTCCGGCGATCACTTGCATAGAGGCTAAAAACGGATCATTACCCAGTTTTCCTAATTCGGTTTCAGCTTTGTTTTGTACAAAGAAGCCCAATCCAACGGAAGCACTCAAAGCTTTGTTTAATCCCGCCCATCTTTCAGTGATTTGAAATAAGTCATATTGTCTTGGTGCCTTCTCTACTTTCAGTGAGCTGATATTTTCCCGTAGTGCTTTTATATGCTTCGGTAAAGGTGCTTGACTTAGATGTGTCGGTAGGATTTTCTCAATCTCTTTGGTACTTAATTTAGCTTGATATGTTGACCTAATGATTTTGGGCTCATTAAACGATTCGCCAACATAACTCTTATGGCTACTGTTAGCATAGCGTATATAGATTTTATCAATCACCAGTTCAATCACCAAATCATAGGTTGCTATGTTGAGATAGCCTGTTTTTGCGACTTTTTCAAGTGCACCTAAAGCTTTGGTGAAGTCAGCAAAGAATTTTTTCAGAGACTCCACTGCCGATGTGGCTTGCTGTGCATAAGGTGGGGCTTTATATGCGTCCGCATCTTCAATCGGTAAGGCAGCAATTAAAGCGTTACGACCGTAAGGTGAAATATCCAATCCATGCAGAAAACCATGCATATAACAGCACCAGGCTTTTGCTGCTGTGCCGTCTAGGGGATTGCTTGTATATAAGCTATAAAGCTTAGCGAGTTTATCCCTATGCGCACAAATAAAATTACTGTGTGCACTAACGAGATGTTTAAAAGACAGCCCGAAACGGGTCGGAATATACGCCATTTTATTAATCGCATTGACGCCCGGCAGTTCATCTTCCAATTGCAATTCGGCTTTTAATGCATTCAGTACATCGGAATCGCCATTGGTTTTTAAATGCTCCGAGTCAATATAATCAGAAAAGACCTTTTGATATTGTTGGGAGAATTTGATGAGGGGAGGTTCTATCGTTACTGAGCCGACACCAGAAGTGCGCATTTCTTCATTAACATATTCCCACCGCTTTTGGGCATTTTTCACCTCTTCTTTATATTTATGTAGTGCGTGAGCATCAAGAATGCGGGCGGTCGAAATAGCGTATTCATATTTCGCTAATACGCTATCTCGCTCTGTCGTCAGATATAGATGATATCCTGATAGATCTCTAGCGGTTCCTACAGGGTCGTCCAATGTCACAATCACGCCTTTTGGGCATTGAGTCAATTGATTAACAACATTTTCCGCCTCTTTCGGTTTACCAATAGGTGTAAAGCGATAGGCATTTGAGGTTAACTCCTGGTCAGTCATCATTTTGGTTTGTGGTGAAAAATCTTTAACTGTTTGTTGTACGGTGGCTATATCTATCGCGTAGTCTTGCGGATTTTTTAACTGAATATTTTTCATCCAGTTATCTTTTACTGGGTCTTTTGTTTCGATTTCTCTGAGCAAACTTATTGGAAGTCGTATGTCACTAAACATAAAATAAGCGCTTTCAATAGCCTCATTAAGCTCAATATACGGTTGAATGATGGTACTGGTATAGTTTTTGACTTCGGGATTGTAATCCTCTATCAATGCAAAAGAGCCAGCCCAAACAGTATCGCCCAAATCCATATCTTCAGGATCATAGTGATAAATATACCAAGCTTGACCGTTGGCTGCAGACGCACTAATTTTAAAAACTTTATCAACTTCGGCATTCATCGCTAAAATATACACATAACCATCACGTAAACGGCGCACATCATAATTCTCATCGCCAGATGCATTCTTCGGAAGTGGTGGCATTTCCCCTTTACTTTTTATGTTTTCAAATGCCTTGTCGGTCAGGGCGAATCTTGTCGGATAAACCCGAATGCCTTTTTGGCATGGGGCAATGACTCCGTCAGCCTCTGTTGCTGCCGGTTTCTTGAGCTGTTTGTTTTCAGACATGGTTGAGTACTCTAATTTTTATTCTATATTTAACAATGAACACAATTTGATAGCTCGTTCTAGTGGTGCGGTATTGTTTTTTGTAACTTGTTCTTCCAATGCAATAAAATCTATTCCATTTTTGACCGCACTTTGTTTGGCTAAAGCATACTGCAATATTGAAATTTCGTAAGTGTAACCTTTTTTATAGCCTTCTTCCAAGTTTTGGCATAATTCATGTTTATTTTCTTCCGAGTAAAGTTGCGGATATTCCTGTAGAGTATATTCCATTAAATATTCCTTGGTTTCTAACCACTTATGCGTTTTAAATCCGTCTATTTCCCAATCAGTCATCACGATTGGAGATGGAAGCGTTTCTTCGGGCAAGGTTTTTAAGGTGTAGTAATAGAAACGGCTTCCTAGCCCTAAGCCAAAGGCATAAATAATGTTGTTATCATAACCAAAAAACTTATGTAGTTTGGCTGGGCGTTTGGCAATTATTGCTAGATAGTCATGTAAGACTTTGGGATCGTAAAAACGGAAGAAAAACCATTTTCCACGTTCATCCTGTAGCATAGGAAATTTACGTAGATGTTGATAGACCGTTTCAAAATCAGCGTAGGAATGGATAAAAATACCGAGGTTATCTTCCCAGTTAAAATGATGTTGTGCTGATTTTAAGCTGAATAATCCCATCATTTCACCGGTATGAATATGGTTTTCATCACGAATTATTTCAATTAAATAGGGCGCAACTTTTTCAGTATCTTCACCAAATTTCCCTTGAAATAAGCTTTTCATTTTGCCTTTTAAGGAGAGCGTATTCAAAAAAGGTATTTTTTTTGCATCTAAAACGAAATAGACTTTGAGTGTAGGTGATGTATCGTTATCATTCGTGTAGTGTTCAAGATGGCGTTGCTGCATATTTTTATCGATTTGAGGCGCTGAATTGCGAGTGTGCGCCGATTCATTTCTCTTTTCAAAATCTAATTGATTAGGTGGAATAGGAAAGTCAGGCCATAATAACAGTGCGATGTCCTCGGGTGCAAAAAGAGCCGGCATTCGGTCAAATTGCGCATCGAGTGGCTCGACATTATCGATCTTGTGGCAGTGTAGATATTCAATATTTTCTTCAATAGCAGGCTGTGGCATTTCATCACTTAAAGGAATTATGCGTATTTCATCTTCTCTGAGTGTTGATGCCTGATGTAGTAAATAGGTTCGTCCATGACGTTGAAAGAATACGTGAGCGGGAATAGGTGCGAGTTGAAAGCGAAAGTGGGCTTTTTGTGCAAAGTGAACCCGTGAACGCTGTTCAAATTCCTCAGCAGTTGTAGCAAAAGCGGCCAATGCAACAAATTGGTCTAATTGTTCGGCTTTTTGTATATAAGCAGTAGCAAGCCAAAGGGATTTTTCCATAAATAAATCTCAAAAAATTAACCTAAAAGATGACCGCACTTTGTGAATGAAAGTCAAAGTGCGGTCAAGTTCTTAGATGTTTTTCATCATGAATTACGCAATATCAACTTGGTATTCACCCTCTTCAAAATTGATTGTGATATTTGACATTTTCTCACCACGAGCGATGCGTTGAAGCAAAGCTAAGGAAAGTGGTGGTAAAAGTTGCCCTTCAAGAATCGCATCGACCAAACGTGCACCATTTGTATCAGCTTCACATTGTTGTTCAATGTGTTTAAGAATGTTTTCTGCGATAGTAACGGTCGCTTTATAACGCTCAGCGATTAATTTCTCTAATTTCGCCAATTTAGCTTTCACAATGCGCTGCATTACATCTGTGGTTAAATAGTGATATTGCACAATTTGCATGCGAGCCAGTAACGCCGGTTTGAAGAATGTGAGAAGCGAACGACGCAACTCTTCATCACTTTTCACGGCAAACTGATCATTTGCAGCATCAAAACCACAGTTTGAGGTGAGCATAAAGAGAATATTTTTACAGTCAATTAAACGCCCTTCCCCATCTGCAAGTTCGCCTTTATCAAAAGCTTGATAGAACAAGTTAAGCACATCTGGATGGGCTTTTTCTACTTCATCTAATAGCACGATAGAATAAGGTTTTTGGCGAATAGCTTCAGTCAGTAAACCACCTTCACCATAGCCCACATAACCTGGAGGCGAACCAATTAAACGTGAAACAGTATGTTTTTCTTGGTATTCAGACATATTAATGGTAGTCAGGAATTGTTTGCCACCAAAGATATGTTCGGCAATTTGAATTGCCGTTTCAGTTTTACCTACACCACTTGGTCCAACAAGTAATAATGCGCCCAATGGTGTGCCGGCACGGCGTAAATCTGCCATAGCAGTAAGCAAGTTTTTGTGAATTTGCTCAATGGCTTGAGATTGACCTTTAATGTTGTCGTTAAGAATATCAGGAAGCTCAGTGAGTTTTGTAAGTTCATCACCTGTCATGCTATTTACAGGAATACCTGTTAAATCAGCAATTACTGCAGTAATTTGTTTGCTTCCCACTTCAGCATGAATTAAACATTCTTCAGGTTTGATTGCTTCATATTCCGCTTTTTTCGCTTGTAATTGTGCGATCAATTCTTGACGTTCTTCTTCGGTATATTCTGTTTCAGAATCAGAGAGCTTGGTTCGTAAGGATAAAATTTCTTCCACTAATGCTTTTTGAGATTCAAATCGAGAAGAAAGCACATTTTTTTCTTCGGCTAATTCAGTGAGTTGATTTTCTAGTTTTGTTTTCACTGTATTATCAACTGTTTCACCTAGCTGATAATCACGATCAAATTCAGCAATGGCAACATTGATTTCATGGATCTTATTATCTAAGTAGCTTAAGCGTTTTGGTGGCGTGTCTTTTGCTGTAGAAACGCGAGCGCAAGCCGTGTCTAAAATATCGATGGCTTTATCCGGTAGCTTTTTCGCCGCAATATAACGCGCAGATAACTTTGTTACTGTTTCAAGTGCTTCACCTGTGATATAAACACCATGCGCTTTTTCGTAGAGTGGTTTTAAACCACGTAGAATAACAATACTTTCTTCAATAGATGGTTCGTCCACTTTCACTAATTGGAAGCGACGGGATAGCGCAGGGTCACGTTCTACATATTTTTTATATTCAGACCAAGTCGTGGCTGCAATTGTGCGAAGCTCACCTCGAGCAAGAGCCGGTTTTAAAAGGTTGGCTGCATCGTTGCCACCTTCGCTGCCACCCGCACCAATAAGTGTATGGGCTTCATCAATAAAAAGAACAATTGGCGTTGTGCTATTTTTTACAAAATCAATCACCGATTTTAAGCGTTTTTCAAATTCCCCTTTGATTGATGCGCCAGATTGTAAAGCGGCAAGATCTAGGCTCCAAAGTTCAACATTTTGTAAATGTGGAGGAACTTGTTTATTGACGATGCGTAATGCTAATCCTTCAATTAATGCACTTTTACCGACACCCGCATCACCAACTACAATCGGATTGTTTTTTCTTCTGCGTGAAAGAATATCGATCATCAGATCAATTTCTTTGTCGCGAGCGAGAACGGGATCAATATTACCTGCAGAGGCTTTAGCCGTTAAATTTTCAGCAAAACGTGCTAAATCAGATTGGTCTGTATGTACGGCTGAAGGTGTAGCGGTATTTTCTTGTGTGGTTTGTGATTCAGCGGAGCCTTTAGCAAATACCAGTAAAGATTGGCGTAATGTTTCTTTGTTAATTTGATTTAAGTAGCTCGCAACAGCAGTTGGCAAATAGCGCGATGCATTCAATACCAATGCTAAGAAAATGCTTGCACTGCGAATTTGTGTTTGTTCAAATTCAAGTGATCCGAGTAACCATGCCTCTTGCAACATTTCAATCAATAACGGCGAGAAGCTTGGTACAGAGTCAATATTGGTGTGAGATGTTTGCGTTTTGCTGAGTAAAAGTGCGGTCAATTCTTCGTGAGAAATGTTAAGTTTATTTAAAATAAAGCGAACGTCTGAGAATGGATTTTCCAATGATTTGAGTAATAAATGGGCTGGAAGCACTTCCGATTCACCACAACTAATTGCATAAGCGGCAGATTCTTCTAGCATTAATTTAGAAACGTCATTTAATGCACCTAATGTCGCGGCTAAGTTAATTTTGATCATTATTTGAGATCCTTATGTTTAATAAAGCATTTGAAAGATAAATAAACTTAGGTATTTTATTTTTTTATATAGAAATTTACTACAACTATTTTTACTATTTAGAAATAGATGAAATTACATTATACTAAGCGATATTTTACGCGTTAAACAAAGGACAATCATGGCTGTTCAATCCGACTACCGTTACACCCTTGATGCCGGTGAAAAACATACTTTTGATGTGATCAGTTTTAAGCTGACTGAAGGGCTTTCAGAACCATTTCGGTTAGAGCTTATGTTATCAAGTTTTGATCCGAATATTTCATTTTCAGCATTAATGGATCAATCCGTGACCTTCACTTTTTGGCAAGGAGAACAACCGGTTCGTTATTTGAATGGGATTGTGA
>ERZ773067.1296-NODE-1296-length-13646-cov-4.411228_pt1 | contig 13646 bp, 14 predicted proteins | sample MGYA00580622_ERZ773067 | MGnify/ENA primary metagenome ERZ773067 (study PRJEB29015, sample SAMEA2737998) | human oral metagenome | biome: human oral; feature: human-associated habitat; material: dental | place: China | collected 2113 ...
GTAGATGACCTGCGCCGCGCCTTCCTGCTGATAACCGCTGATGGTGACGGCGCGCATATTGCCGTCCGCGCCGGTCACCTGCATCGCTGCGGTCGGCAGAATATTGGCGATTTCCACCGCCTTGTCCTTGTCGGCATAAAGCGGCAGACGCGCGACCGGATAAAGCGCCTTCGCATCCGTCGGGGTGTGTGCCGCGAGCTCGCTGAGGTGCTTGGCCGCTTCATTCGCACCTTCAGTAAATTCCGGCGGGAAGTGGGCGATGCCACGGTGGCAGTCAATACAGGTCTCGCCGCTGTCGCGCGCCGCGCGGTGGCGTTCCGCCGCCTTCTCGCTTTGCGCAAACAAATCCATCGCGCCCGGCGTGTGGCATTGGCGGCAAGTCGCCGAATCATCGGCCTTCATCCGCGCCCATACCTGTTTTGCCAACTCGCCGCGTTTCGCCTCGAAAGCGGCCTTGTCCGGCATCCCGCCGCGCATCTCGGCGAACACATCCTGCAGGCCGGTAGTTGCTTTCGTCCAGGCGTAGTTCCTGTCGCTATCGTGCGGGATATGACAATCGGCGCAGCCCGCCTGAATACCGTACTTATTGGAAAAATGCTTGCTGCCCTGCCACTCCAGCTTCGGCTGCTCCATCGAATGACAGCTCACACAAAAGCCGGTGGTACTGGTCGCACGCAACGACCAATGCGTGCCGTACAACGCGCCCGCACCGAGCAGCGCGCCAATGACGAGCAGCTTTAACGCCCGCCGTTTGCCGGATTTCTGGTTCATAAAAATTGCCTCACATTATTTTTATCAATTTTCCCCAGTATAAAACGTGACATTCCTCAAGACAAATCCTAAAAAAACGATAAAAAAGGACTGCAACCGTCTGATTTCACAAAATAGCTGGTAAAACAAAAACGCACACAAAACCACATGCGGGCGGTTACAATGCCGCGCCATGCGATACTCCCAGCAAACCGCTTCCCTGCGAAATATCGCGTAACGACAGTCGCCTCAAAACCACCACGCCTTCAAGGAACCCCATGCAAACCCTCGACGAACTAAACGCGCAAATCGCCGCCACACTCGCACCCATCGCCCGCACCGAAACCGTCGCGCTGGATGACGCCTGCGGCCGCGTCCTCGCCGAAGCCATCACCTCAAACATCGAACTGCCCGTCGCCGACGTCTCCGCGATGGACGGCTACGCCTTCACCGCAAACAGCGGCGACACCCTCACCCTCATCGGCGAATCCATCGCTGGCCGTCCCTTTGCCGGCACCGTCGGCGCGGGCGAATGCGTGCGCATCATGACCGGCGCCGTCGTGCCCACAGGCGCGAACACCGTCGAAATGCAAGAAAACACCACACGCGACGGCGGCCGCATCACCCTCACCCGCCCTACCCCGCCGCGCGCCAACATCCGCTACCGCGGCGAAGAACTACAGCTGGGCGAAACCGTGCTGCAACCCGGCAAAATCCTCAGCGCCGCGGACGTCTTGCTCCTCGCCGCGCTCGGCTGCGCACGCATCCGCGTTGCCGCGCCGCTCACCGTCGCCCTGCTTTCCAGCGGCGACGAACTCGTCGCCCCCGGCGAAGCGCTCACCGAAAGCGGCCAAATCTACGACAGCAACCGCGCCCTGCTGAAAGCACTACTCAAAAGCCTGCCGATACACGTGCACGACCTCGGCATCATCCGCGACGACCCCGCCGCCATCGAAGCCGCCCTACAACAAGCGGCAAACAGCGACGCCATCATCACCAGCGGCGGCGTCTCCGTCGGCGACTACGACTACCTCAAAACCGCCGTCGCCAAACTCGGCAGCGTCCAGGCCTACAAAATCAAAATGAAACCGGGCAAACCCTTCGTCTTCGGCAACATCGGCACAGCCGCCTACTTCGGCCTGCCCGGCAACCCCGTCTCCAGCTTCGTCGGCTTCAGCCAAATCGTCCGCCCGGCGCTGTGGCAGTTGGCGGGCGCAAACCCCTTGCCCGCACCGCTCACCCTGACCGTACCGCTCGCCGCCCCCGTGCGTAAAGCTGTCGGCCGCCGCGACTTCCAGCGCGGCATTCTGGAAAACGGCAGCGTCCACCCGCAAGGCGGGCAAGACTCGCACCGCGTTTACGGCCTTGCCCGCGCCAACTGCCTCATCGACCTGCCTGCCGACAGCGGCGACCAGCCCGCAGGCGCAACCGTTACCGTCTGGCCGTTCCTTGCCAGCCATCGCGGGGGCGACTGATGCTGATAGACCCCTTCGCGCGCCGCATCGCCTACCTGCGCCTCTCCGTTACCGACTTCTGCAACTACCGCTGCGTCTACTGCCTGCCGGACGGCTACCAGGACTGCGGCAGCGCGGACGAACTCAGCCTTGCCGAAATCCGCACCCTCGTTGCCGCCTTTGCCGCCTGCGGCACCGAAAAAATCCGCCTCACCGGCGGCGAACCCACCCTGCGCGCCGACATCGCCGACATCATCCGCATCTGCGCCAGCACCCCCGGCATCCAAAAAGTCGCGCTCACCACCAACGGCCACCGCCTCGCACAACACTACCCGGCGCTGCTCGACGCAGGCATCGACCAAATCAACCTCTCCGTGGACAGCTTCCGCGCCGCCACCTTCCAGCGCCTCACCGGCAAAAACCACCTGCCCGCGCTGCTTGCTACCATCGACGCCCTGCTCGCGCGCGGCTACCACCACCTCAAACTCAACGCCCTGCTGATGCGCGACAGCGCCACCGAACTCTACGAAGACACCCTCGCCTACCTCAAAACCCGCCCGCTAACCATGCGCTACATCGAACTCATGCAAACCGGCGACAACGCCGCGCTCTACCAACGCGCGCACATCAGCGCTGCGCACATCACCGCGCGGCTGCTTGCCGACGGCTGGCAAGAACGCGAACGCAGCCCGCTTGCCGGCCCCGCGCGCGAATACCACCACCCCGACTACACCGGACGCATCGGCATCATCGCCCCCTACGAAAAAACCTTCTGCACCAAATGCAACCGCCTGCGCGTTACCGCCCGTGGCCAAATGCACCTCTGCCTGTTCGACAGCATCAACTACGACCTGCGCCCGTGGCTGCGCGCGGGCGACACCGCAGGCCTCATCGCCCAACTGCACCAACTCATCGCCCACAAACCCGAACGCCACCACCTGCACGAACAAAACCCCGGCATCATGCGCCACCTCGCGCAAATAGGCGGGTAAAATCAGGGAAAACAGGAGAACACCATGCAAACCAACATCACCATAGACGACGAACTCATCAACCAAGCGATGACCCTCAGCAACATCACCAACACCCACGAAGTCATCGAAGAAGCGTTGCGCCTGCTAGTCGCACAAAAACGGCAGGCAGAAATCCGCCAACTGCGCGGCAAACTGCCCTGGGAAGGCGATTTGGAAGCCATGCGCGGAGCACCCGGTGCTGATCGTTGATACCTCGGTCTGGATTGACTACTTCAATGGCAAACAAACCAGCCTGACCAACATCCTTGATCATCTCTTGACGACAGAGCGGATAGCGATACTGGACGTCATCGTGCAAGAAATCTTGCAAGGCTTCCAAAGCGAAAAATCCTACCGCATCGCACACGACTTCCTGCTCGAACGCCTTACATGCCATGACTGCCTTGGCAAAGAAAACGCCATAAAGTATGCCCAGTATTACCGCTTACTACGCAAACACGGCATCACCATCCGCAAAAGCAACGACGTGATGATTGCGGGCTACTGCCTGCTACACAATACCCCGCTGCTTTTCGCCGACAAAGACTTCAATCCCTTTGTAGAACACCTTGGCTTGCAGGATGCCAAGACCCTCTATTTCCAATCCTGAAACGCTTAGCCCTGACCATTTACATACACCATAGGCGCTACCCTGTATGTATCGCTCTTACCACCCAACCGGAAACCCTCATGAGCCACAAAGCCCCCAAACCCTTCTACCCGCTGAACATCGCCATCCTCACCGTCTCCGACACCCGCACGCTCGCTGAAGACACCTCCGGCCAATACCTCGAAGACGCCGTGCGCGCCGCCGGACACCACCTCGCCGCGCGCACCCTGCTCACCGACGACAAATACCACATCCGCGCGCAAGTCGCCGCCTGGATAGCAGATACCAACATCCAAGTCGTACTCATCACCGGCGGCACCGGCTTCTATGGCCGCGACAACACCCCGGAAGCCGTCGCCGTCCTCTTTGACAAAACCATCGACGGCTTCGGCGAAGCCTTCCGCGCCGCCTCCATCGCCGAAATCGGCATGAGCACCCTGCAATCTCGCGCCCTCGCCGGCATGGCAAACCGCACCGCCGTCTTCTGCATGCCCGGCTCAACCGGCGCCTGCAAAACCGCCTGGGAACACGTCTTAAAAGACCAGCTCGACTCCCGCACCCGCCCGTGCAACTTCTATCCGCACCTGACGCGCAGCGAAGAAACTTCATAAAAGCGCTTGAGCAAAAACCGGTATCTCCGCTGCACACCTGCCACGAAAAACAGGATACCCATACCCATGAATACAGAAATCAAAACATTATCCAAATCGGCGATTGTTACCCTGACAGGCATTGCAACCGTACTAGCAGTTCCCTTTCTGCTTTTTACCATCATCGAAACCCTCGTCTATTTCAACATTATCGACGGCGAATTCGTCAAAGAAGTGCTGAAATCAAATGGCGTCTGGACATTCATTACCTTGCTCTTTTCTGCGCCGGTTGCGCTGGTCATATGGCATTTCCGTGACAGCAATGCCTCCCAACAAATTGAAAACGGAAGGCACGATATCAGCCTGAAAGAATTTCACCAAATTGCCGAATGGATTAGCGGCATCCATTTGGATGGAGAAGCCCCCGATAGCGCACATACCAATAGCCTTGCCATCTACCGTAAAGAAGAAGGCGCTATTGGCCTGCAAATCGCCTCAATATACAGCATGCTGCCCTATTACCGCGGCGATTACGGCGCACGCTTTACCGTCCCGGCACTGAACATTCTCAAATACGCCTGGCAAATGCTACATTACCGTGATTTGGAACAAATCAAAACCTGTACCGGCGCAGAAGAAAAAACGAACCTGATGAACCGTATCAGGGAACGCGCCCACAGCGCCCCCGGCATAGCGCTGATGCAAGTCCTCTTCGCAGATGACGGCAAATACCTGCTGCAACATCCAGAAACCCTGCCTGCCGCTATCTTAGGCGGTATTGACCTGTATCTGCCGGGGCTAGGCAGCGGCATCCGGGAAAAACTCTTTGCCACACACAGCAACTATGCGGGCATACAACTGCAGGCGGCAAACCTCGGCAACACCGTCTTTCAGGAAGCCAATCTGGAAAAGGCAAAATTCCAGGCGGCACAATTAGAAAAATCCCGATTTTGCGACACCAACCTCAAGTACGCCAACCTTGCCGATGCCAATATAAACAAGGCAACCTTTACGAAAATCCAATTAAGAAAAGCCATCCTTTCCGATACAAACGGCGCTCATGCCTGCTTTATAAACAGCAAAGCATCTGGTGCAAATTTTAGCCATGCCAACTTGCATCATGCCACCTTTGCAGAAACCATCCTGTACGCCGCCCAATTTGTCTATGCCAACCTGAATAACGCCACTTTCCAAAATACCTGCCTCGCTCATGCCAACCTGCAAGGCGCAAACCTCGACAACGCCATATTGAAAAACGTCAATATGAGCAAAACCAACCTGCTGAATACCAAAGGTATCAGCGCGTTCACATTGAAAAATATTGAATAAATATCCGGCAGCATTATCAACTTTAGCAGTCGCCATAATGCGGAAGACATGGAAATACTAAAAAATAAAGGCATGGTGTTCATCAAGGGAACATTCGCACCATTAAAAACCAAAAAAACCAGACTGCTTATCACCAACCCGGAAAAAAACATATCGCACGAACACCAAATTGCATTCTTCGACATAGACCTGCAAGAAACCAAAACCTTTAATCCGGGCTGGATATTCATGCAATCCGATAGCGAAATCCCCTCAAAATAACCATGACCACTAACCTCACCCTCCTCTGCGGCGGGCAGTCGCAGCGCATGGGGCGCGACAAAGCCCTACTCGAATACCACGGCGAAACCCTGCTTGCCCGCCATCTGCGCCTTGCCGACGCGGCAGGCATGCGCGTTTACCTTGCCAGCGGCGGCAGCGATTACCCGCATCCGCCGCAGGTGCAAACCGTTGCCGATGCACTGCCGGATCGTGCCGGGCCGTTGTCGGCGCTCGCGGGCGCCTTGGCAGCGATTGCAGCGGCAGGCGGCACGGAAACGCTGCTGTTGCCGGTCGATACCTTGGTCACACCCACGATGCTGCGCGATGCGCTCGCCGGCGCGCCGCCCGCGCCGTTCGTCTGCATCGTGCAGGATGGCCAACCGCAGCCGCTTTTCGCTCGTGTATCTACCACGCTGTTGCCGCGCCTGCACGAATGGCTCGAAAGCGGTCTGCGCCGCATGATGCCGCTTGCCGCGCTATCCGGCGTGCGCTACGTCGTCATGCCTACCGACTGGCCGCAGCCCATCAACTTCAACACCCTCGAAGACTGGCAAACCTTGGAGAACAGCGATGCCCTTCACCCATCTTGACCGCGACGGCAACGCACACATGGTGGACGTTGGCGACAAAAGCGCCAGCCGCCGCGAAGCCGTTGCCAGCGCGCGCGTTTCCTTCCCGCCGGACGTCTATGCCGCGCTGCGCGAGAGCGGCGGTGAGACGCGCAAAGGCTCTATAACCGCCACCGCGCAAATCGCGGGCATCATGGCTGCGAAACAGACCGCCAACCTCATCCCGCTCTGCCACCCGCTGCCGCTCGACAAAGTCGCGCTTGAATTCGCCTACGATGACACCGCCTGCGCGCTCGACATCCGCGCCACCTGCCGCGTGACCCACAAAACCGGCGTAGAAATGGAAGCGCTCACCGCTGCCAGCGTCGCCGCGCTCACCATATACGACATGTGCAAGGCGCTGAGCCACGACATCATCATCGAAAGCGTCCGCCTGCAAGGCAAAAGCGGCGGCAAACGCGACTTCAACCGCGAAACCGGAGCACAGCCATGACCCTCACCATCCTTTATTTCGCCCAACTCGTCGAAGAACGCGGCGCGGCGCAAGAACGCCTCACAGGCGACTATGCCGACCTTGCCGCCCTCTATAACGCCCTGCACGCACAACATCACTTCAGCCTGGCGCAAAACCAACTGCGCGTCGCCCGCAACCAGATGTTTGCCGAGTGGACAGACGCGCCGCAAGACGGCGACGAAATCGCCTTCATCCCGCCGGTATCGGGGGGCTAAACCATGATCTTCCACATCACCGAAACCCCCATCGACACCGCCGCCGCCCGCCTTGCCCTCTGCCAGCCACAATCTGGCGGCTACGTCAGCTTTGAAGGCTGGGTGCGCGACCACCACGCGGGCAAAGCCGTCTCCCACCTCATTTACAGCGCCTACGTGCCGATGGCAGAGCGCGAAGGCACGCGCATCATCAGCGAAGCCAAAGCACAATTCGACATTGACGCCGCTGCCTGCATGCACCGCATCGGCGCCTTGCAAATTGGCGAACTGGCGGTGTGGGTCGGCGTTGCCGCCGGACACCGTGGCGATGCCTTTGCTGCCTGCCGCTACATCATCGACCGCATCAAAGAAACCGTCCCCATCTGGAAAGACGAGTATTACAGCGACGGCAGCCGCGCCTGGGTGCTAAACCACCACTGCGGCTAACCATGCACACCCCCGATTTCTCCCGCCAGCTCAAAGTCGCCGGCATGACCTCCGCCGCGCAGGAAGCGCTTGCCCGCGCGCGCGTCATCATCTTCGGCGCGGGCGGACTGGCGGCAACTGCCGCGCCCTGGCTTGCTGCCGCAGGGGTGGGACATCTCACCATCGTCGATGCCGACACCATCGCCGCCAGCAACCTGCACCGGCAAACGCCCTACACCTACGCCGACCTCGGCGCAAAAAAAGCGACAACACTCGCCACTTACTGCCAGGCACGGATGGCAGACGGCGCACAATGCGAGGCCATCGCGCAGACGCTTGACGGCGAGGTGCTGCTTGCCGCCTTGCGCGCGCACGACCTCGCGCTGGATTGCACCGACAGCCGCCACTTCGCCTACCAACTAAACGACGCTGCGCTCATCACCGCCACGCCCGTCGTCTATGCCAACGCCGCCGCGCTCGGCGGGCAACTGTTCACCCTGCACCCATCACGTGATGCGCCCTGCTGGCGTTGCCTCTGGCCGGAAGACATCGCCCCCGGCGGCAACTGCGACGCACTCGGCGTGCTCGGCCCCGTGCCTGCCACCCTCGGCCTATGGCAGGCGCTGGAAGCGCTGAAAATCCTCACCGGCTTTGCCGCGCCACTCGCGGGCGAAGTGCTGCAATACGACTTCGCCACCATGCGGCAAACCCGCATCCGCGTACCGCGCCGCGCTGCTTGCAACCACCAGCCGCAAACACTCGCCGCCCCCATCCACGCCGAACTCACCACCGCCTTGGCGCAACACTGGCGCATCATCGACATCCGCAGCGCCGCCGAACGCGCCGCCCTCGCCCCGCCCTTTGCCAGCGAGCATATCCCCATGCCGCAACTGCTCGCCGCTCCCGCCGCCTACCTCGACGCAGGCGCACCCGTGCTGCTCATCTGCGCCAGCGGCCAACGCGCGCAAAACACCGCCCGCACCCTGCGCGCGCAAGGCTACGCGCAGGTTTACGCCTACGGCAAGGCGTGGGCGGAGGCAACAACGCAGGGCGGGTCTTGAGCCACCAAAACCCGCAATCCAGTAGAAACACCAAACCATGCACCCCGTCCTCACTCCGCTATTACTCTCGCTCAAAGTTGCCGTCTGCGCCGTCGCCATCAGCCTCGTCCTCGGCGTGCTGTGCGGCTTCCTCCTCGCGCGCTGCCGCTTCCCCGGCCGCGAACTGCTCGATACCCTCTTCACCCTGCCGATGGTGATGCCGCCGACCGTGCTCGGTTTTTATTTGCTCGTCCTCTTTGGCCGCCGCAGCGCCCTCGGCGGCTGGTTGAACAGCATCGGCATTGAGCTTGTCTTCACCTGGCAGGGCGCAGTCGTTGCCGCGGCGGTGGTCGCCTTCCCGCTCATTTTCAAACCGGCGCGGGCAGCGTTTGAACAAGTTGAGCCGCAACTGGAAGCGGCGGCACGTTGCCTCGGTCTGTCGTCTGCCGCCGTTTTCTGGCGCGTTACCCTGCCGCTCGCCTGGCGCGGCATTCTTGCGGGAACGCTACTTGCCTTCGCCCGCGCTCTCGGCGAATTCGGCGCGACGCTGATGCTCGCCGGCAGCATCCCCGGCAAGACGCAAACCCTCTCCATCGCCATTTACGAGGCGGTTCAAGCCGGACGCGATAGCGATGCCAATGGCATGGTGCTGCTCATTTCCGCCGTTTGCGTGGCGGTATTGCTCGCCGTCGGCACCCTTGCCAGCGGCAAAATTCCGCGCGAAGGGGTGAAATGAGCCGCTTCGACATCCACGTACAAAAATCCCTGCCCGGCTTCCGCCTTGACGCCCGCCTGCAAACGGATGCCGCGCGCGTCGTCATCATCGGCGGCAGCGGCAGCGGCAAAACGCTGTTTATGCAGGCCGTCGCCGGGTTGTACCGCCCCGATGGCGGGCATATCCGTATCTGCGAGCGCGTTTTCTACGACGGCACGACCAACCTGCCCACCGCGCGGCGCAACGTCGCCTATCTCTTTCAGGATTACGCCCTCTTTCCGCATCTCACCGTCGCGCAGAACATCGCCTTCGGCCTGCACGGCGGCTGGCGCAACCCCGGCCGCCACCAGCTGCGCGGCGAAGTCGTGGCGTGGCTGGAGCGCCTGCACATTGCCCACATTGCCAACGCCTACCCGGCGCAACTCTCCGGCGGACAAAAGCAGCGCACTGCCCTCGCCCGCGCGCTCATCCGCCGCCCAACGCTGCTCCTGCTTGACGAACCCTTCTCGGCGCTCGATACCGGCCTGCGCGCCAAAATGCGGCAACTCGTCGGCGCGTTACAACGCGAATACGGCGTGCCGCTCATCCTCATCACCCACGACCCCGCCGATGCCGAAGCGCTCGGCGATGCCGTCTGGCAAATGAACCGTCACGGCGAGGAGGCGAGCCTGCAAGCGGTGAGCGCGCCGCCTGTCACCCCGCCTGCCGCCGAAATCCGCGTGAACGGCATCCCGCTTGCCGAGCCGCACAGCCTGCAACTGCTCGCCGCACTGGCAGAAACCCCTGCCCTTACAACCGTCTGCCAGCGCCTCCATATCTCCGTGAAGCGCGCGCAGGACACCCTGGACGGGCTCAACAACCTCGCCGGCGCCGCCCTCACCCGCTGCGACGGCGACAAAACGCACCTCACCGCAGACGGCCACGCCTGGCTCGCCCGCGTGCGGACACAGGCGGAAACCTTCCGCCAATTCCTTGCAACCCATAACATAAACCCAACGGAGTTACTCGCCATGCACTTTAATATCTCAACCCGCAACCAGCTCAAAGGCACCATCAGCGCCGTGCAGGAAGGTGCGGTCAACAGCGAAATCGCCATCAGCATCGGCGCGCACCCATTAACCGCCATCATCACCCGCGCGAGCGCCGAACGCCTCGGCCTGAAAGCGGGCGTAGAAGCCTATGCGCTCATCAAAGCCAGCGACGTCATGATTGGCAGCGCCGACATCGCCGCGCAAATCTCGGCGCGCAACGCCATCCCCGGCACCATCAGCCGCATCGAAACCGGCGCGGTCAATGACGAAGTAACGCTGGATATCGGCGACGGCAACAGCCTGGTCGCCATCATTACCCGCACGAGCGCCGAACGCCTCGGCTTTCGCGTCGGGCAAAACGCCTGCGCCATCATCAAAGCGTCCAACGTGATGATTGGCTGCTAAACCTCCCTCCCCCACCTCAAACCCATCTGGCGAAACCCATGAAAAAACGCATCCTGACCGCCCTTGCGGCCGCCATCGCCCAAGGCGCTTTCGCCGCCGACATCACCGTCTCGGCCGCCGCCAGCCTCACCGACGCCTTCGGCGACATCGCCAAGGCCTATCAGGCCAAATACCCCGACGCCAAAATCGACCTCAATTTCGCCGGCTCCGGCGCCCTCTTGCAACAAATCAGCAAAGGCGCGCCGGTGGACGTGTTCGCCTCCGCCGACACCGTCACCATGGACAAAGCCGCCGACTACATCGACCCGGCCACACGACAAAACTTCGTCGAAAACCGCCTCGTCGTCATCATGCCGAAAGACGCGAAATGGGACGGCAAAGACCTCGCCGCGCTGCTGGACGACAAAGCGCTGAAACGCATCGCCATCGCCCACGTTGAAAACGTCCCCGTTGGCCGCTACACCAAAGGCGCGCTGGAAAAAGCCGGCCTGTGGGACAAACTCGGCGAGCGCAACCTGCCGACACAAAACGTGCGCCAGTCGCTGGACTACGTTGCCCGTGGCGAAGCGGATGCCGGATTTGTCTATGCGACCGACGCCGCCATCATGCCGGACAAAGTAAAAATCGTGCTGGAAGTGCCGCTGGACAAACCGCTGGTGTACCCCATCGCCGTGCTGAAAAACAGCAAAGCGGCGGACGAATCCAAGCGCTTTGTTGCATTCGTCACCGGCGCAGACGGACAGAAAATCCTGCAAGGTTACGGCTTCAGCGCACCGGCTGCCGCCAAATAATCCCTCACCACGAAAAGCGGCGCTACGGCGCCGTTTTTTAATCCATGACAGACGCTAACGGGCTGTATTCCCAGACATAACGGCAGCCCGCATCCTTACAGCGCATCTGCCGCTTCAACATCACGCATAGCGACGGCATCACTTTTACCGCAGCGTCTCAAAATGCGCTTGACGCCGCCCAGCCGCTTGCGTACTGTTACCCGCCCGAATCAAGAGCGAGGCAAGGCTATGGCGAAGAAAAAACATCATCTGAATGGTGCAGAAATCATCATCGAGGCGCTGCGAGAGGAGCAGGTTGAATACGTTTTCGGCTATCCCGGCGGCGCCGTGTTGCATATCTACGACGCGATTTACAAACAAAAAGACATCGTGCACGTGCTTTCGCGGCACGAACAGGGCGCGATACACGAAGCGGACGGCTATGCGCGCGCTTCCGGCAAAGTCGGCGTGGCCATCGTCACCTCCGGCCCGGGGCTGACCAACGCCGTCACCGGCATCGCCACCGCCCACGCCGATTCCATCCCGCTCGTCGTCTTCTCCGGCCAGGTGCCGTCGGCGTTAATCGGTAACGACGCCTTTCAGGAAGTGGATGCGGTCGGCATCACCCGCCCCTGCGTCAAACACAGCTTCCTCGTCAAAGACGTGAACGACCTCGCGCCGACCATCAAAAAAGCCTTCCACATCGCACGCAGCGGTCGCCCCGGCCCGGTGCTGATTGACGTACCGAAAGACATTACCGGCACATTCACGACCTTTTCCTATCCGGAAGGTATCGAAATGCGCTCCTATCAGCCGACCGTCGAAGGCCACGTCGGACAAATCAAACGCGCCCTGAAATCGCTGAAAAAAGCCGAAAGACCGATGCTCTATTTCGGTGGCGGCGTCATTCTTGATAACGCGGCGGAACACCTGACCGAAGTCGCGCGCCGCCTCAATCTGCCCGTTACCGCAACGCTGATGGGGCTTGGCGGCTATCCCGGCAATGACCCGCAATTCCTCGGCATGCTCGGCATGCACGGCACTTACGAGGCGAACCTGGCGACGCACCATTGCGACGTATTATTCGCGGTGGGCGCGCGTTTTGATGACCGCGTGACTGGCGACTTGAAAAAATTCTGCCCACAGGCGGAAATCATCCACGTCGATATTGATCCCTCTTCCATTGCGAAAAACGTGGTCGTGCATATCCCCATCGTCGGCTCGGTGCGCGCGGTATTAAGAGAAATGCTGCGGCAAATGGGCGATGAAAAAGTGGACAAGGCACAAACGGCTGCCTGGTGGCAACAAATCGAACAATGGCGCGCGGTTAATTCATTGCATTATGCGAAAAGCGAAGATCGCATCAAACCGCAACAAGTCATCGAAACACTTTATAAACTCACCGGCGGCAATGCCGTGATTGCCTCTGACGTCGGCCAACACCAAATGTGGGTCGCACAATATTTCCCCTTTCACGAGCCGCGCCGTTGGATCAATTCCGGCGGCCTCGGCACCATGGGATTTGGTTATCCGGCGGCAATTGGCGCGAAAGTCGCCCGCCCCAATGAAGACGTCTTCTGCATTACCGGCGACGGCTCCATTCAAATGATGATTCAGGAAATGACCACCGCGCTGCAATACCATATTCCGGTCAAAATCCTGTGCCTTAACAACGGCTATCTCGGTATGGTGCGGCAATGGCAGGAATTCTTCTACGACAAGCGCTATTCCATGAGCTATATGGAATCACTGCCCGATTTCGTCAAACTTGCCGAAGCCTATGGCCATAGCGGCGTGCGTATCGAAAAACCGCAAGAACTGGAAAGCAAACTGCGCGAAGTCATCGCCATGAAAGACAAAACCGTCTTTGTCGATATTATTACCGACCCGACCGAAAACGTTTATCCGATGATTCCCGCAGGTGGCGGTGATGAACACTTCGCTGTCGGGGTAATCGCGTTTGATGATGCCGATA
>ERZ773067.1300-NODE-1300-length-13597-cov-2.783858_pt1 | contig 13597 bp, 12 predicted proteins | sample MGYA00580622_ERZ773067 | MGnify/ENA primary metagenome ERZ773067 (study PRJEB29015, sample SAMEA2737998) | human oral metagenome | biome: human oral; feature: human-associated habitat; material: dental | place: China | collected 2113 ...
GAATGGTTTTGCAGAGCTTGAAAACCCACAATCTGAAATTTATCGATAAAACTGATATTCACTAAACATAAAATGGAAAAATTATGCCATAAGCAATTATAAATTAAAGAAAGGATAAATTACTATGATTAACAAAATAAATATTTATGAACAGCTTACAACACTACCGTATCTCCCCGCTTATCAGCAACTGATACATGGTGCCATTGAATTAGATGTATTTTCAAATTTAGAAAATCCTATCACCACAAAAGAGCTATCTAAAAAATGAGCTGGGATGAATCCAACGCCTTCAATCTTTTGAAAGGTTTATATAGTCTTAGTTATCTTGAGCGAAATGGAGATACATTTTGTAATATGCCGGAAACCACAAAATATCTGGTCAAGGGAAAGCCTGCATATATGGGAAGTGTGCTGGCATTTTTCTGCAATAATCAAGGAATGAGTCTTGGAAACGTGGCACAACAAGTGAAAGAAGGTCCTAAACCGCAGGCACAGACACAGCAGTCTATGGATTTTGCATCTTATGGTGAGGCGATGCGTGATGCTCAATCAGGGGTACGTCAATATGAGTTGTTAGAAATCCTTCGATCCCTTCCCGAGTATAAATCCCTTCACAAAATATTGGATCTGGGCTGCGGTGCAGGCTGTCTTGGCATTGCAGTTGTACAGGACGTAAGCAGCCGCAGGGGCGTTCTTTTTGATAGACCGGATATGCAGCCGCTTATTGAAGAAAGCGTAGAGCTTTCTCATATGCAAGATAGCGTTTTCGTCAAAACCGGAGATTTTATAAACGATGATATTGGCAGTGGGTATGATCTGATTCTCTGCTCATCCATTATGTTATTCGCCATTGCAGGGGGTGCAAATTTCTTTGCAAAGTTGAAAAAGGCATTAAATCCTGGCGGAGTAGTTGTGTGCTTGAATGAAGGAATTGAACCGGATTATTCCGGACCGTGGGATATGATTTTAGGCTATATGGCGTTTAATTTACAAGGAATGCCCATAGGTGTACTAAAGGGTCAGATTGCTGATGCAGCAAAAGCCGGAGGGTTTTGTTCTGTAGAAAATCGCAGTGTGCTTCTTAGTACCGGAATGCATGATATCAATATTTTGAGAAATGAATAGAAGATGGAATTTGCAATTTTTAAGGAGAGTTTTTTGAGAATCAAAAGCAAATCGCCGTTTTGATTTTATAAGGGGAATTGGTGCAGGGGGACTGTTCACCCAGGATAGAGAAAGGAAGGCAGCCTTTTGCCGGATATCTGTAAATATAAAGAGTTGTGAGAATGAGAGATCATTTTCGCAGCTCTTTTTAGTTTGGCGTTGCAGAGAATCTGCTTTTGCGCTTTTTCTGCAGTATTCAGGCGGGATGTGGAGTGTGATTGGATGAGGAGATTTTGTTGCAAATTAACAAAAAAATTATAAAAGCATATGTAAAATTTACAAAAGTTGAAAATCACAATAACATATAAATTGTTCTCGTAATATGTTTATATTTATTGAATAATATCAATTCATAAGTTGAATTAAGGAAAAATTATTGAATAATATCAAAATATTTTTTAATATTGACAATATATATATATACTAAAGGAAGTATTTGCTATATTTATCTGAAAAAAGACTGGAACAACTTTTATTGTAATAAATATAGCGTTGACATATGAAAGGAGGAAAAAACATTGAGTAACAAACCGTATTTGTTGGTGGAATGGAATGATACGGAGACTGAAGCTGTGGGATGGCTTTGTGTCTACAATTTTGTCAAGCACTATGCTGGAGGCGGAACCCGTATGCATCCTACGGTGACTAAGGAAGAGGTGGTCCGGCTTGCGACCACAATGGGTTATAAGTATAAGGCTTGTGAGGCAGTAAGTACAGGAGGGTGCAAAGCTGGAATTCGATATGATTATAAGGCATCAGATGCAGAAGATGTTTTGCGGAGGTTCCTTTGCGCAATAGCTCCCTATATTAAAGCGGGAGTTTCCATAGGAGGAGACCTGGGAGTGGATTACGGCTATGTGCTAAGGGTATTTGAGGAAGAGGGAATCGGTTTCCCCCAGACAAAAGCCATGCTCGCTGATCCCAAGATTCAGCAGGGTATTAAGAACCATGATCTTGCTTGTGGAGAGAAATATGATGGCTTTTTGATGTATGACATGATCACCGGTTATGGCGTAGTATTTGCTGCAGATGAAGCATGGAAAATCAAGAAGGGAAAAGAGGGAGCTGCAGTGGTAATACAGGGCTTTGGCTGTGTGGGCGCCAGCGCTGCCAATTGTTTTGATAAACTTGATTATAAGGTGGTCGGTATTGCTGATGCGAATCGTTTTGTTTACTGCAAAAGAGGTCTTGATATAAAAAAGCTGGTGGAGACAAAGCTGCCTAAGGGAGAGCTTAATCCTGCGGCTTTTGAACCTGACTACGAGGAGTATGAAAATGATAAATGTCTGGAGGCAGAGTGTGATATTTTGATGCCTGCAGCATTAGAGGATGTGATCCATAAGGGGAATGCCGACAGGATCAAAGCTTCTTTGATTGTGGAAGCAGCCAATATTCCCACCACACCAGAGGCGGACGAAATTTTAAAGAAAAAAGGAATTGATGTGGCAGTGGATTTTATTTCCAATATGGGGGGAATCCGGATTTATGAGGCTCTGATTTTCCAGGGCTGTGACACTGCTCCAGAGGCAATTGTAAAGGACACAGAGGAAATTATCAGACGGCAGACGAGGCTTTTGTTTGAAAAGGCGAAGGAGACAGGACGGTATACAAGGGATATTGCTTTGGAGCTGTTTTTACCAGATAAGTCGGATACACCAGATTTTTAAAAGAGGGAAGATATCTGCAGGGTGTGGAAGGATGGGAGAAAAAAGAAGGAAAGGATAGCCGCAAACAAATATCTTTCATCTTGAGGTTTGCTGCCTCATATAAAAACAATGTTTTTGTATGAGGCATGGTTGTTATATGGATACGAAATTTAAGAAATATCTTACGATTATAGCACTGGGCATCAGCGGGGGCTCGATATACTTTCTTCCCTTCATCAAATATGTTTTTTACGATGCGCAGGTTGAAACGATGCATATAGCGAATACGCAGTCAGCTTTTCTTGTTTCTATATACGGAATTGCAAATACTATTTTGTATATTCCAGGGGGGTTACTGGCTGATAAGTTTAAACCGAAAAAGGTTTTGATCATATCCCTTATGGCCACAGGATTTTTAGGATTATTATATGCGTTTACCTTTCATTATGTCCTTGCGGTTTTTATTTGGGTTGGTCTATCTTTTTCAACAGCTTTTGTCTTTTGGTCTTCTTTAATGAAGGCTGTTCGTATTGTTGGAACGGAAGAAGAGCAGGGATTCATGTATGGCATATATTATGCCTGTAACGGAGTTTCGGCGGCTCTGGTTCAATTTCTTGCATTATTGGCATACAATACGGCAAAAGGCGATGTTAAGGGCGGATTTTTCCGAGCAGTGGTAGTGGGGGCGGTATCTGTTATATTTGCAGCTGTCCTTTTGATCTTTTTGATGGACGACAAGAAAAGGGCAGAGGAGGACGAGGACAGTAAATTTAAGTTCAAAGATGCGGCCTTTTTGCTGAGGCAGCCCATTATCTGGGTATTTTCTTTTATTGTTATGGCAGGATATGGGTACTATTCCTGTATATCCTATTTTACGCCCTATTTAACAGAAGTAAAGGGAGTTTCGGCTACTGTATCAGGAGCATTTTCCATCATAAGGAATTATGTGTTCCTGCTTCTTTCTCCCATCGGCGGACTTCTGGCAGATAAGGTGTTTAAATCAACTTCAAAATGGCTTGCAGTAGGATTTGGTTTTGTAGCAGTTACCTTTCTCGGGGTATTGTTGCTGCCCAATCATATGAATGGGACATTGGCAGGGATATATACCCTGCTGCCAGGTGCAGTGACTATGATGGTATACGGTGTCATATTTTCTGCACTGGGTGAATGCGGTATTCCCCGGGCTATGACAGTTACGGCTATAGGACTTGCTTCCATCATAGGATATTTACCGGATACCATATACAATATGATTTTTGGCCATTGGCTGGATGCTCACGGGGGAGGGGGATACACCTATATCTTTATTTTCCTTGCGGTCAGTGGTTTTATAGGTGTCCTGTTATCCATTACAGTTAGCAGAAGGAGAGGAAAAGAAATCATTCCTGGTACAAAACAGTAATTGTTTTTGAAAGGATATCAATATGGAAAAGGAAAGAGTGTATACAGACACCAATAGATGCAAAGGGTGCGGATACTGTATCAAGTTCTGTCCAAAAAACGCAATTCGCTTTACTTTGACGGCAAATGCCAAGGGATACAATGTAATAGAGGTGGATCATGAAAAATGCATTTGCTGTGGCTCATGCTATCGGGTATGTCCTGACTATGTTTTTGAAATCAGGTAAAGTGGAGGTGTCGATATGTCAAAAATTTTAATGAAGGGCAATGAAGCACTTGCTGAGGCAGCACTTGCTGCCGGGTGCCGTTTTTACAGTGGATATCCCATCACGCCTCAAACAGAGATTTTGGAATATCTGTCATGGAGGATGGAAGAGGTGGGGGGAGAGTTTATTCAGGCGGAGTCGGAGCTTTCCGGCATTAATATGGTGCTGGGGGCAGCAGCAGCAGGAGCCAGAGCTATGACTTCTTCTTCGGGGCCGGGATTCTCTCTTAAACAAGAAGGAATATCCTATTTAGTGGCCTCAGAGCTTCCGGCCGTGATTATCAATGTAATGCGGATTGGAAGTGGATTGGGAGATATTGCACAAAGCCAGGGAGATTACTGGCAAATGACCAGAGGAGGAGGACATGGTGATTACAGGACTATTGTTCTGGCACCGGCCTCAGTACAGGAAAATGCTAATTTTATGCCCCTTGCTTTTGATCTTGCTGAAAAATACACCCACCCCGTATTGATTGCTTCGGATGCGGCTATTGGCCAGATGATAGAGGCAGCCGAGCTTCCTGCTTACAGGGAGCATGATATTGATCAATATGAATGGAGTCTAAAAGGGTGTAAAAAGGGCAGTGTACAAAGAAAAATTCAAAATGCCTACTATACAGATCCTGGTTACGAGACCTTTCTGCGCAAAAAATATCAGGCTATAGTAGAGAATGAGCAAAGATATGAGAGCATCCGGACAGAGGATGCGGATATTATCTTAGTGGCCTATGGGATCAGTGCAAGAGTGGCAATGGATGCAGTGGATGCGGGAAGAGAAAAAGGCATGAAAATCGGTCTGATTAGGCCCATTACCCTGTATCCGTTCCCAGAAACTGCCTTTGCCAAAGTTCGGAGCGCCAAAGCATTTATGACAGTGGAAATGAATATTTTGGGGCAGATGGTAGACGATGTTAGATTGGCCACGAGAGATACCAGGCCTGTTGTTCACTTTGGATCTATTTTTGGGATTCCGGAAACAGAAGATATATTAAACAGGGCAGAGCAAATCCTGCAGGGTATGGAAGGGGGCGAACAGGATGAAATTAAAAGCACCTGATACGATTACATTTATGCAGAGCGGATTTTGTCCCGGATGCGGGCATGGGCAGGCTGTCAGACTGGTGGCTGAGGTCATGGAGGAAATGGGTCTGAGCGAGAAGCTGATTGCTGTTGTGGATGTGGCATGTGGCTCCTTGACCATAGATATGTGGAGGTTTGATACCATCATGGCTGCTCATGGAAGGCCTATTGTTAGTGCCATCGGGGCCAAAAAGGTACGGAAAGCAAATCCGGTTATGGCATACATAGGAGATGGGGCAGCATATTCCATTGGAATGGCAGAAACTATGCATGCGGCCATTCGAAATAACAATGTGGTGGTAATTGTAATTAATAACAGTGTGTATGGGATGACAGGGGGGCAATGTGCACCCACCACCCTTCCCAATCAAAAGACTACATCTACACCCTATGGAAAGGATCCTTGTAAATCTGGTATGCCCTTCCGTATAGAGCATGCTTTATCAGGGATTAAGATTGCCTATCTGGCAAGGGCTGCTTTATGTGATGTAGCCAATATTAATAAAGCCAGGAAATATATTAAAAAGGCTTTTGAAAAGCATATGGCCAATGAAGGGCTCTGCTTTGTGGAGTTACTCTCGGCTTGTCCCACAAATTTAAACATGCCTCCCTGCCATGTGGCGGATAGAATAAAAGATGAAGTGATGGCATATTTTCCCGTGGGAGAATTTCAGGATAATGTAAAGGAGGGAAAGAGATGACGGAGATCATTTGTGCCGGATTTGGAGGACAGGGAATCCTTACTGCCGGTATGATTTTGATTGATGCAGGCATGGAACAGGGAAAGCATGTGACATTCTATCCTTCCTATGGTTCAGAAATGAGAGGAGGAACAGCAAACTGTTCAGTGAAGATTAGTGATAAAAGAATTGCCAGTCCTATTTGCAAGACTTTGGATATTCTTTTTACCATGAACACGCCTGCTATTGACAAATTTGAACCCAGACTAAAGCCGGGCGGTTTGTTGTTGGTAAATTCTTCGGTGGTTCCGGCAGAAAGGCAGTATAGGGACGATATCAGAGTGGTGAAGGTTGATGCGGTGGATATTGCAAAGGAACTAGGCAATCCCAAGGGCGCTAATATCGTGATGTTGGGAACATTGGCGGCCAGTAGCGATCTTTTCAAGCCGGAATATTTGGAAAAAGCCATTGATGTTTATTTTGAAAAAAAAGGAAAAAGAAATAGTAAAAATGGGCTTTGCTTTAGACAAGGAGCCAGCAGCAGACGGGAGGAAGAGCGATGGATTTAAGGAAGCTGCTTGCACCGGAGTCGGTGGCTGTTATTGGAGCCAGTGAAAAGGAAGGATTTGGCGGAGACACGTGCAGAAATATACTTACCTATAAAGAAAAATTGGAGCGAGTGTATTTTGTAAACCCCAACAGGGAGACAGTGTTTGGTGAAAAATGCTATAAAAGTATAGCGGAAATTCCAGACAGTATAGATTTAATGGTTGTGTGCACCCCCCAAAGGACCGTCATACCTTTTTTAGAAGAAGGGGCTAAAAAAGGCTGTAAGGGAGCTGTGGTTTATGCAAGCGGCTATGGGGAATTAAGAACAAAAGAAGGAAAGGAAAAGGAGGAGGAGCTTTGCCAGGCGGCTCAGAGACTGGGGATTGCAGTTATGGGTCCCAATTGCGCCGGATTTGTCAATTATATTGATCAAGTTTTTTCCTTTGCCTTTGTTTCAGAGAAGAGAGACCGAAGAGGCCGGGTGGGTGTGGTTTCCCAAAGCGGGCAGCTGTGCCTTTCCATGATGGATAGTCCTGGAATGCTTTTTTCCCATGTTATATCAGCAGGAAATGCCAAGGCGGTGCAAATGGAAGATTATCTCCACTTTTTGGCAGACAATGAGGATACCAAGGTAATTGCAGCCTACATTGAGGGAATAAAAAATCCGGAAAAATTTATCCGGGCCTTGCATAAAGCAGTTCAAAAAAACAAACCGGTAGTTATCTTAAAGGCAGGAAAAAGCGCCAAAAGTGCAGAAATTGCAGCTTCCCATACAGGAAGTCTTGCAGGTTCTGACCAGGCTTTTGATGCAGTGCTCAAAAAATTCGGCGCCATCAGGGTAGACGATTTAGAGGAGCTTATTGCTATGTCCATGATGCTTTCGGTGCTTCCCCATATCCCAACACAGGATACTTATACGGTTATGTCTTTATCAGGAGGAGAGACATCTATAGCTGCAGATGTGGGATTTTTGAATGGGATAAAATATCCGGATTTCGACCAGGAAACCATAGAGGCCTTGAAGAGACAGCTTCCTTCTTATGCTACACCCAATAACCCTTTAGATACCACAGCTACTCTTTCGTATGATGCAGAGCTTTATGCAGGGGCCCTGCGTACGGTAATGAAGGATAAAAATATTGGCATGGTAATTATAGGTTATACTTTGCTTTTTGAAATCTTTGATCCGGCTATTCATTATATGTACAAGGGGATCAAAAAGGTGGTGGAGGAGGGGTATAAGAAACCGATTGCATTGATGCCCTTTGCAGAAAATACGAGAAATCCGGAGTACCTAAAAAAACTTGCGGATCTAGGGGTTCCTGTGCTTCCACCGCCGGTATATGCTTTAAAACTTTTGCGCTATTTGTCAGAATATATTGCCTTTAGAGGGGCAAATAGAATCCCTGTTATTGCTATTCCTACAGATGAGCCGAAGAGTATCCGGGCATTTTCAGAGCATGAAAGTAAAAGAATGCTTTCTGATTATGGGATAGGCATAGAGGAGGAATGCATTGTCCAAAATCCACAGGAGGCCGCATTGCTGGCAAATAAGCATGCAGACCGAAAATTTGCCATGAAAATAGAATCTCCGGATATTTTACACAAAAGTGATGTAGGGGGAGTGAAGCTGAACATCATGGGAGAAAAGGCGGCCCGTGAAGCATTTGCACAGATTATGGAAAATGCCAAAAGCAAAAAACCAAAGGCCAGAATCAATGGGGTTTTAATGGGAGAGATGTTGAAACCGGGAGTGGAAATGATCCTGGGTGTTAAAAACGATCCCCAGTTTGGTCCAATGCTGATGGTGGGATTGGGCGGAATCTTTGTAGAATTATTTGGCGATGTATCCTTGCGCCCCGTTCCCATCGACAGGCAGGAGGCCCTGGAAATGCTGAAATCCCTAAGGGGATATCCTTTGCTAAAGGGCTATAGAGGTGCAGAGGCCTGTGATCTTACGGCACTGGCGGATACCATGGTAAAGGTTGCTGAATTTGCTGCTGACCACAAGGATAGATTGAAGGAGTTGGATATTAATCCCTTGTTTGTTTACCCGGATGGGGTGGGGGTGGCTGATGCGCTGATTATTATGGGAGAGTAAAAGAAAGCAGGAAGGGAGGTGTATGAATATATTCAAAAACATAGAAAAAATGGTTTTTTTTCCTGTATTAATGATTACTCTCTTTGTGGCCGTAAGTTTGGTTTTTTTAAAAGAGTTTGTACATCCTGTTATAGATTTTCTGTTTGCTCTTTGTACCAGAAATCTGGGATGGATGTATTATATTGCCTGTATCTCCTGCTTTGTATTCCTTGTATGGATTACCTTAAGTCCCTTTGGCAATCGGGTACTGGGGGAGGAGGGGGAGAAGCCCCAATACGGGAATTTTTCCTGGATTGCCATGCTTTTTACAGCGGGTGTGGGAACCAGTATCGTTATATTGGGGTTTTTGGAGCCGATTTATTATGTTTCCTCTCCTCCTTTTCATTTGGAAGCCTTCAGCAGGGAAGCCTATGAGTATGCACATATGTATGGGCAGTTCCATTGGGGATTAAGTGCCTGGGCTTTTTACATGCCGGCCACAGTGGCAGTGGGATATGGGGTATTTGTAAAAAAAAGAACAAAACTCAATCTCAGCACGGCATGTACAGAACTGATCCCAGGGAGAAAATGGAAAAAAGCAGCGGCTGTATTGATTGACGGTTTGGTTGTATTTGGAATTATAGGCTCCATTGCCACCTCGCTGGGAATTGGAACACCAGTGCTTTCTATCATTATCCGCTACGTTTTTTCCCTGCCCCAAAGCTGGGAGCTTCCGGTGAATATTTTTATTCTGCTGGTCTGGGTATGTATTTTTGGCGGGTCTGTTTACCTGGGTCTGGACAAGGGCATTCAAAGGCTGAGTAATTTCAATATCATAATTGCTGTTGCGTTTATGATACTGGTGACACTTTGCGGGGATGTTATGGGCAGTTTCAAAATGGAGGTAAATTCTCTGGGACTGTATGTGTCGGAGTTTATTCGTTTGAATACCTGGATGGATCCCTTTGGCGACGGCGCATTTGTGGAAAACTGGACCGTCTTTTACTGGGGATGGTGGCTGGCCTTTATGCCCATGATGGGAATTTTTGTGGCAAGAATTTCCAGGGGAAGGACGATTAAAAGCGTGGTGTGGGGGCAGCTGTTATACGGCAGCATGGGATGTGCATTGAGTTTTATGGTATTTGGGGGCTATTCCCTGTATCTGCAGAAAAATGGAATTCTTGATGTATCCGGGGTTTTGCAGCAGGAGGGCCAGTCCAGGGCCATCATTGAGATTTTAAAAACACTTCCCTTTTCCCGGCTAACCATGATTTTTCTTTGTCTCCTCTGCTTTATTTATCTTGCCACCACCATAGATTCCTGTGCCTTTGTCATTGCCTCGTCAACAACAAAGAAACTGCGGTTTGATGAGGAGCCGGCTCGTTGGAACCGTATCCTTTGGGCCTTGATTTTTTGTTTTTTGTCCATAGGCCTTTGTATGACAGGGGAATTTAAGGCAGTACAGCTGATTTCCATTATTGCAGGGTTTCCCTTGATTGCTGTTGTGGTGATGCTGATTTTGGTATGCAGAAAAATGGCTGCTGAGGATAAAGCAGGGAGGCAAAAAATGGAATAAATGCAGCAGGGGGCCATTGAGCCCCCTGCTGCATTTATTGGCGGCAGTCTCCACCACGTTGCATGCTATAGGCCTGGGATTTTATGGAAAAATCGTATAATTTTATACAATCAAAAAGCTATGCATATTTATTAAATAATTCAGATTATATACAGTAAAAAAACAGTGTTTAGGATTTATCAATATTTTCCATAAGGAAAAGCCGAACAATCACTGTTTTTTATATAGAATATTGACAGTATTTTTTATAAGTGGTATTCTGAAAACAGGATTTTTTCTTAAGAGAAACCGAGATGGGCAACTTGTATGATTTATGGGGGATACCAGCTTTGGTTTCTAAATTTATGTGGGGAGGTCCTGACAATATGTAATGTACGCATTTACATCCTGCAGAGAAGGAAAATGGCAGTCGGAAATGCAGGGATTGTATTGCAAAATAAAACAAACACAAGGAGGTAGTGTATGAGCGGCAAAAGTATTGACATGATCAATATCGGTGACAAGGCATCCTTTGCCAAAACCATTACAGAGTCAGATGTGTATCTGTATGCAGGTATTATTGGTGATTTGAATCCGGCTCATATCAACGAGACAGCAGCCCAAAAGGGCATGTTCGGCAGGCGGATTGCCCATGGCATGCTGACGGCAGGGCTGGTATCAGCAGTTTTGGGAATGCAGCTTCCCGGAGAGGGCACCATCTATATGGGGCAGGAGCTGAGTTTTAAAAAGCCGGTATACTTTGGGGATACCATTACAGCCACTGTGGAGGCCGTGGAGAAAATCAAGGATAAGATTTTAAAGCTGAAGACCATATGCACCAACCAGGATGGGGAAGTGGTGCTGGAGGGTATGGCCACAGTGCTTCCGCCGAAAAAAGCGCAGTAGCTGCTGCCAAAGGGCAGGGAGATCTGGAAAAGCAATTGTGATGAAGAAGGGTAAATAAAGGATAGGGATATGAGAGTAAAATTTATGACAGCACAGGAGGCCGCCGCTCTGATTCAGGACGAGGCCTGTATTGCCACCAGCGGATTTGTGGGTCTGGGTGTTCCTGAGGAACTTGAGATGGCCCTTGGTAAGCGTTTTGAGGAAACCGGCAGCCCCAAAAATCTGACACTGTATTATGCTGCAGGACAGGGAGATGGCAAGGAGAAGGCTCTGAACCGTCTGGCTCTGGAGGGACTGTTGAAAAGAGTGGTGGGAGGACATTGGAATCTGGCACCCAAGATGCAAAAGCTGGTACTGGAAAATAAGATTGAAGCCTATAACTTCCCCCAGGGCGTGCTTTCCCATGTTTTTCGGGATGCAGCTTCCGGAAATAAGGGAACCATCAGCAAGGTAGGACTGAAGACCTTTGTAGATCCGGAGCAGGAAGGTGGAAAGCTCAATGAAGTGACCAAGGAGGATCTGGTAAGCAGGGTGCAGCTGGAGGGAGAGGATTATCTGTACTACAAAACCCCGAAGCTGGACTTTGTGCTGATCCGGGGAACCTTTGCGGATGAACTGGGCAATGTGAGTCTGCAGGAGGAAGTGGCCTCTTTAGATGCCACCAACATGGCCCTTGCCTGCAAAAGCAATGGAGGAACCGTTATCGTTCAGGTAAAGGAAATTGTGAATGCCAATTCTCTGGATCCCAGATATGTTAAGATTCCCAGCTCCCTTGTGGATGTGGTGGTGAAAACCAGTGATCCGGCTTTGTTCCACGAGCAGGTATATGGGGAAGTCTTCAATCCTACCTACTGCGGTGATGCAAAGATGCTTTTAAGCGGGGTAACACCTCCGGTTCTGGATAACAGAAAGGTGATTGGACGCAGAGGCGCTATGGAGATGAAGGCCTATTCCACCATCAACCTTGGTATTGGCATTCCGGAGCTGGTGGGAGCCGTGGCCAATGAAGAGGGACAGGGGGACAAGATTACTCTGAGCGTAGAGGCCGGACTCACCGGCGGCGTGCCTCTGGGAGGCCTGAAGTTTGGCGGTGCTGTCAATCCCCAGTCTATTTTGGATCAGGATGTGCAGTTTGATTTTTACGACGGAGGCGGTTTGGATGCCACCTTTTTGGGTCTGGCCCAGTGTGATGAAAAGGGAAATATTAATGTGTCCAAATTCGGTCCCAGGATCCCGGGATGCGGCGGATTTATTAATATTTCACAAAATACCAAAAAAGTATTTTTCTGCGGAACCTTTACTGCCGGGGGCTTGAAGGAGGAGGTTAAGGACGGAAAGCTTACCATTTTGCAGGAGGGCAGAGAAAAGAAATTCATCAAGAAGGTGGAGCAGATTACCTTTTCCGCTGAATATGCTCTGGAGACAGGCCAGGAGGTCACCTATATTACGGAGCGCTGTGTTCTGAAACTGACAGCTGAGGGACTGATGGTTACGGAGATTGCCCCCGGGGTGGACCTGGAAAGGGATATTCTGGCCCAAATGGACTTTACTCCTGTGATTGCCAGGGATCTTAAGGAAATGGATACAAGGATTTTCACAGATGCACTGATGGGGCTGGAGCTTCAGTAAAATAAAGGAAATAAAGAGGAAAATATAATGCAGATTATAGGAATTTTAGGAATTGTTCTCTCGCTGGGGCTGTTGATGTTTTTGGCCTTTAGAGGTTTCTCAGTGGTGGCGGTTTCCCCTTTGCTGGCCCTTTTGGCGGTTATTATCGGAACCCTTTCCATGGGGGAGGATCCCCATTTAATGGCCCATTACACAGAGAAGTTCATGGTAAGCATGGGCAACTTTGTAAAAAACTATTTCCCTATTTTCATGCTGGGAGCGATTTTTGGAAAGGTGTTGGAGGAGTCCGGCTCTGCTGATTCCATTTCCAAATTCATCACCTCCAGATTAGGAAAGGAAATGGCAGTTTTATCTGTGGTGCTTTCCTGCTCTTTGCTGACCTATGGAGGCGTGTCCCTGTTTGTGGTGGCCTTTGCCATTTACCCCATTGGTGCAAAACTCTATAGAGAAGTGGGAATCCCCAAGAGATTCCTGCCCGGTGCCATTGCTTTGGGCGCCTTTACCTATACAATGACAGCCATTCCCGGATCTCCCCAGATCCAGAATGCCATTCCCATGAAGTTTTTCGGCACCGATGCCTTTGCAGCACCGGTTTTGGGAATCATTGCCACTGCTGTAATGTTTGGCTTGGGCATGCTG